>PVMK01126062.1_pt1 | contig 23470 bp, 22 predicted proteins | sample 1853481 | NCBI WGS metagenome assembly PVMK01 (sample SAMN08533507, study PRJNA380276) | Marine sediment metagenome, whole genome shotgun sequencing project. | reverse complement strand
CGCCGGCTATTTGAGTGCAAAATATGACTTCGAGAAAGACTCTGTTGGCTTCCTACAAAATTTTCTAGGACAATTATCGTCTATTAGAATTAATTGGAAAGCGCGAGTTGACTCAGCAGAGATGATGTATCTCAAACCACAAAGGGGTTGTCGACTGCTGGACGTAGGATGCGGAAATGGCCGGCTTATGAAGCATTTAGTTAAACGAGGCTGGAGCGCAGTGGGATGCGATCCTGATATTCACGCTCTGGAATTAGCAAAGCAAGCAGGGCTTGATGTATTGCAAGGAAATATGGAATCAATTAATTTTCCAGATTCAGAGTTTCACGCCATCACAATGAGTCATGTAATTGAGCATTTGTACAACCCGAAAAAAACCTTAACTGAGTGTGCCCGAGTTATGAGAGCGGATGGAATTATTAGTATAACGACGCCGAATTCTCAATCTTTGGGACGGTGGCTGTTTGGCGCCAGTTGGTTTCCCCTTGACCCCCCCAGGCATTTCTTTATCCTCAACCGAAAATCTGCTTTTAGAATACTATCGGAAGTTGGATTCAGGGAAATTACTATCTTTACGAATACGCATGAGGCGCACCATTATTTTAGGCGAGGAATTATGGATAAGCTCAACAAACCATACCATCCGGTACACACCATATTTGGAAGAGTTTGCCAACTAATCGAATGGGCAATGATAATTCTGGGGATTGAAATTGGGGAAGAATTGGTTATTCTGGCTCGTAAGTGATGGAATTCGGCCTACACTACTCTGTTGCATTGTGCACCTGTAATGGAGACAAATTTATTGAAGACCAACTTCAAAGTATAGCGGACCAATCATGGCAACCCAGAGAAGTAGTAGTATTTGATGATGCATCAACTGACCAGACACGAAAATTAGTCAACGTATTTTCCAAGTCTCAGCAGTTTGAAATTCGTCTAATCAAAAATCAGACCCCGTTAGGTATAGCGAAAAATTTTGAAAAAGCAATTTCATGTTGTACTTCGGAAATTATTTTTCTGTCTGATCAGGACGATGTATGGATGCCTCAAAAAGCCCAAAAGTACATGGAGCTGTTCTTAGTCGACAAGAATTTGGTTTTGATTTCATCAAATTCCGCAATTGTTGATGAATCTCTAAATCATACCGGGAAGGACTTGTGGGCAGCCTATCATATACCTGGAAAAATGATTGAAGACTTAAAATTATCAAGTGCTGGCTTCAACCACTTTTTGCGCCGGAATTCTTTTCTGGGGCATTCTATTGCAATAAGAGCATCAACTCGGGATATTGTATTGCCTATACCAACTTACCAGTATGATTTCTGGATAACTCTGGCCTCAAGTGCCTGCGGTAATTCTTTGCTCATACCGGAGTGCCTAACGATGTATCGAAGGCACGGTGCCCAATTCAGTACTGGTTCAAGTGGAGAGAATTATATTGCTATGGCAAAACAGACGGTGTCAATGAATCATTTTGACGGGGAAATTGATAAATTGAATGCCCTAAGAACAAGGATTACTACCAACAACAAAAATAGATCAAACAGAAATCATGATGCCACAACACTTATAGATCAAAAGATTTGGTATTTGCAGAAACGCAAACATATGAAGCATGAAGGGATATGGAGAGTTATGACAATAGGTTCGTTACTTTTTGGCGGCTTCTATCATAAATTAGGTAGAGGTTTTTTAACTGCCGCAAGAGATCTGCTATCATAAAATTGGTTAAACATGGAATCGTATTGGACTCGTATTAATGACAGTTACTTTATTTTTTGTATCAGTTGCCGGGATGTAGTCAAGTTAACTGTTACCCTAATTGTTAGCGATACTACCCGGAATTATCGACCCAACGCTGGATTAATAACGCTTCTCTCTCCGTTTTGTTTTCTTCGCATACGGATCCCAAAAGCGTTTCCTTTTTCCAGAATGTGGCTTTCGACTTGAGATGCTCCATCATGTCCCGGCAGCCATCAAATGCGGATGCCCGGTGTGCTGACCAGGCCGCGACCAGGACGATGGGGTCATTGGGATAGATGTCTCCGACCCGGTGCAGTACCAGTAGCTCCAGCAGGCTGTACTGTGCAATCACCGTCGAACCATGGCTGGCCAGCAACTCCTCGGTCATTCCCGCATAGTGCTCGAGATGCATGGCGCTGACATTGTCGCCCAGGTTCATATCCCGCATGGTGCCGACAAAGACCGCGGCAGCTCCGTAACTGCCTGGTACCAGCGACGAGCCATCCTGGAACTGCGCAACTTCCTGCCACGGATCATAGGGTTCGGGCCGGATTTCGATGTGCATGTCAGCCTCCGTTTACCGGCGGGAAAAAGGCGACCTCGTCACCATCCCTGACCGCGCTGTCAAAGCCGGTATACTGGTGATTCAGCGCGCACAGCAGGTTGATTGGCGGCATTACATCGGTAATGCTGGACCAGGCCTGCTCCACCGTCGGGGCCTGGCCTGGATCAAGCAATTTCTCACTGAATCCCAGCTCTTCCCTCAGGCTAGCAAATATCTTGACCTTTACTGTCATTGTTTAAAATATTATTTCAGGTGGCGTATTTACGATACTATAGCATTTTCTATATTCACTGAGATTAATCGTGGCACAGCAAAAACGCACCTTCATCCCCACCAGTATTTCCATACTGACCATTTCAGATTCGCGCACTGAAAAGGATGATTCCTCGGGGAATGCGCTGGTGAGCCGGCTTACAGAAGCCGGGCATAATTTGCATGACCGCAACATCGTAAAAGACGACATTTACCAGATCAGGTCGCAGTTATCCCAGTGGATAGCGGATGCGGCAGTCCAGGTGGTGATTACCACGGGGGGTACCGGAGTCAGCGGTCGAGACGGTTCTCCAGAAGCGGTAACGCCGTTGCTGGACAAGATCCTGGATGGATTCGGGGAAATGTTCCGGGCACTGTCCTACGATGACATTGGCACCTCCACAATACAGTCACGCGCCCTGTCCGGAGTCGCCAACGGCACATACGTTTTCGTATTACCGGGATCAACCGGCGCAGTAAAACTCGCCTGGGAAAAACTAATCTGCCACCAGCTCGACTACCGCACCCGGCCCTGTAACCTCGTGGAAATGATGCCGCGGCTGCTGGAGAAGTGACTCGGTACAACTCTACGAACTCCCCTATTTTTGTAAGTGCACGGAAGCACTGCGCGGGAATCTACCTGTAATCGGAAATCTCCAGACAAGATCCCCGCTTACGCGGGGAAGCTGCAATTTACGCGGGGAAGCCGAAATTAACAGGAGCTCGTTATCCAGACTGACTGGAATTACACCCTATAGGAGAAGCACACTCCCGATCAACGAATCGGGCCAGGCACTAAACCTCTTCAACAACCAGTACTGATCCCTCCGCCCCGGATACCCGTACTTCCGTACCCCGGGAAAGAGGTGGGCCGGTGACTTTCCAGTAGGTATCGTCTACCCGGACCTTGCCAACCCCCTGCTCGATCGCCTCACTCAAGGTGAAAACCCGGCCCACGTACTGTTGCGCACGCCGGTTAAGATTGGGCTGGTCAGACGGGGTTTCGTTTACCAGGTATTTTCTTGAAATAATGATACTGATCACGGACAACACGGAAAACACCAGGAACTGCGCCTGCCAGGGAATATCGGGGACAACGAACAACACCAGGGCGGTGACCATGGCCGATGCACCCAGCCACAGGAAATAGGTTAACGGTGCCAGTAGTTCCAGGGCCAGCAGGACAAAGCCCACCACCAGCCAGCCCCAGAACGTTGCGGTCAGGACACTCATGCGTCAGTTTCGGTGGAATCTTTCTTGCCCTTGCTGGCAAAGGTTTCTTTCACAAGTTCGGAAATTCCACCGATCGACCCGATGAGGCTGCTCACCTCCATGGGCAGGAATAATACCTTCTGGTTATCGGCCGAACCAATTGCCTGTAACGCGTCGACGTACCTGGTTGCGACAAAGTAGTTGATGGCCTGCAAATCCCCCGCCGCTATGGCTTCGGAAACCATCCGGGTCGCTTCACCTTCCGCCTGGGCCAGGCGTTCCCTGGCTTCTGCCTGGCGGAAGGCTGCCTCCTTTTCGCCCTCTGCGTCCAGTATCATTGCCTGCTTCTGGCCTTCGGCTCTAAGGATATCGGCCTTGCGCACACCCTCGGCTTCGAGGATTGAGGCACGTTTCTCCCTTTCCGCTTTCATCTGCCTTGCCATGGATTCGACCAGGTCGGCCGGCGGCGAAATATCCTTGATTTCAATTCGTGTCACCTTGATTCCCCAGGGCGTAGTGGCGGAATCGACTACATTGAGTAGTGCCGCGTTGATTGCATCACGCTTGGAGAGGGATTCGTCCAGGTCCATGGAACCGAGCACGGTACGAATATTCGTCATGGTGAGGTTTAACGTGGCATGTTCCAGTTCGTTCACTTCATAACTGGCCTTGGCAGCATCAAGCACCTGGAAAAAAACTACCCCGTCCACCCTGACCACCGCATTGTCCTTTGTGATAACTTCCTGGGAGGGCACATCGAGTACCCGCTCCATCATGTTGACCCTTGCCCCGATCGAATCGATGAATGGAATAATGACATGAAACCCGGGGCGTAATGACTTGATATACCGGCCCAGTCTTTCTATGGTGTACTCATATCCCTGGTGAACTATGACAATTCCCTTGAATACAATGAGAACGGCAACGACGATGACCACGATGGCCGCAGTGGAAATTCCGTACATAATTTTGTCTCCTGGTTGGATTTTCTTGGATTACCTCCAGATAATATAGTGACGGTGCCGTGATTATCAATTTCCCGCCACTGGCCAGGAACACGCCATATTCATAACCAGTTGATTTAATTGTATTATTACAAAATCTTGTCTTAAATATTACGAATCACTATACTGGTATCCAAAGAACCCATGATGAGTCAGTGAATGTTCAGTTTCCTGAAACGCAAGATTCCGCTGCACCCCGTGGCGAGCATTGTAATTGCGGGCCTGGTTGCCGCTGTGCTGGCCCTGGAATTCGGGGTCGTTATATCACCTGTTGCGGATCCAGCTCCGGTGCCCGGCAATGCTATTGTATCTTCGTCGCAACCCTCTTCCGCTGCTCCTGATCAACCCGTAGCAGCCGCATCGGAAGCTGCCAGGAGCGATCCTATATTGCAGATTGAACAAGCCCTGGTGGAAGAAACCCAGCGTTCTATCAGGGGTATCGATCCCCGGCTTGCCCGGCTGCTTGCGGAAAAGGATTTCGATTCGCTCAGGGATGAACTCCTCAAAATTGCCTCGGTTGCCGTTGCAGACAACAACAAGGTCCGGCTCGGCTATATCCTCAACCTGCTGGGCCAGGTATCCATCCAGGAACAGGATCTCTATTCTGCAAAAGTTTATCTGCTGGAGGCTCTGGATATATTCAATGGACTGGGAGACGAGATCGGCGTTGCCCAGATCAACATGCAACTGGGTCGCACCCACCTCAGATCCAGGCAGATAGCCCGTGTCGCCGGAACTGCCTATGATGAACTGCAGGTTGGGCGCTGGTACCTGGTCAACAAGATGCCTGATGTGGCTGAAGAGTACATTCGAAATTCCATCCGGCGTAACATGACGATTAACCGATACGGATCTGCGGCAAGTGCCCATGAATCCCTGGTACGGCTGTACCTTGAAGAAAAAAACTATGGCGAGGCACAAATCTCCGCATTCGAATCCGCCCGCATGTTCGCCGCGTCCGGGAGAATTGACCGCGCCAGGAATGTGCTCGAATCTATCCCTGGCGATATTACCCAGCAGTGGCAGCTGGCAGAACTTGAGGTGGAAATCGATGACCGCTACCAGGAATACCAGGATGGTATCCTGCAAATAGAACGAGCCCGGGACTACCGCAGGCTCTATTTTTATTACCGCAGCCAGGGAGACCAGGAGCGTGCCTGGAAATTCCGGCTGCTGGCCAGCAATTCTCTCAGCCAGGTATCAAAGCGTACGCTGTTTCACCGCCAGCAGGGGGTCCTGGCACTACTGTTCAACTCCAATGATGCCAAGGAACTCGCCGAAGATTATTTCGTCAAGGCCATGAGCACCTTTGACCTCAACGGCATGGACACCCTGTCAGAAGAAACCAGCACCCTCAGCAAGCAAATTTACTAGGAAACTGTCGGTTTCTTCTATTCACCCTGGAACGGCAGTTCCAGCCCCGGGCGAACCGCGAGGATCAGATCCCTAAATTTTTTCTGTATGGCTGCGAGCTGGACGGAACTACTCGCTTCGAAGCGCATTATCACGGTCGGCGTGGTATTCGACGCTCGAATCAACCCGAAGCCGTCACTAAAATCCGCCCTCACGCCATCGATAGTAGAGACTACGGCATCGTCGAACTGCGCCGCTTCGACCAGTTCACTGACCAGTTGATGGTGTTCTCCTTCATTCATTTCCAGGCGCAGTTCCGGGGTATTCACCGTATCGGGGATTTCGGCAAAAACTTCTCCCGGGGTTTGATCGAGGCGGGTCAGCAGTTCGCACAGCCTGGCACCGGCATAGATTGCGTCGTCAAAACCGCCCCATCGGTCATTGAAAAATATATGCCCGCTCATTTCACCTGCCAGCGCGGCACCGGTTTCCCTGAGTTTGCTCTTGATGAACGAATGACCGGTTTTCCACATTGTGGCCCTGCCGCCGAACTCGGTGATGGCCCTGGCCAGGATTTGTGTACATTTCACATCATAAATTATTTCTGCCCCGGGGTTCTCCGCAAGGACAGCCTGTGCATACAGGATCATCTGTCGATCCGGCCAGATAACGTCGCCGTTATCAGAAACAATGCCGAGGCGATCACCATCGCCATCGAATGCCATGCCAAAATCTGCGCCGTGCTCCCTCACCGCCACGATCAGGTCCTGGAGATTTTCAAGCTGGCTTGGATCAGGATGGTGATTGGGGAAATTGCCATCCACCTCACAAAAAAGCTCGACTACCTCACAGCCGAGATCCCGGAACACGCCTGGTGCCACTCCTCCCGCAACACCATTGCCGCAATCCACGACAATTTTGAGTGGCCGTGTAAGAGAGATGTCATCGATTACCGCCTGGCAGTACTGCGGCAGGATGTCGAATTTCGAGAGTGTGCCCTTGCCTTCAATAAAGTCGCGATCAATGACCCGCTGCTTGATGCCCTGTATCGCCTCACCGGAAAGCGTCGTGCCATTGATCATCATCTTCAGGCCATTGTACTGCGGCGGATTGTGACTGCCGGTAACCTGCACACCGGTACCGGTTCCCAACTCTACCGTGGCGTAATATAACGATGGCGTGGGGACCTGGCCAATTTCCACGACATTACATCCCGTGGAAAGAAACCCTTTTGCCAGGGCCGCCGCCAGCCCCGGTCCAGTCAGTCGGCCATCCCATCCAATGACTACCGTCTCCATTCCCTGCAAAACGGCTTCGGAGCCAAGTGCCCTGCCGATTTTTTCAACGATGTCGGTAGTCAGAGATGACTCTACAACACCGCGGATATCGTAGGCCTTGAAAATTTCGTGGGGGAATGACATGAACTTGTATTTTTTGTCTGCTAATTAAATTTACACCCCGGGCAATGCACCAGGAAATTCCCGCAAACCCATAATCTCATATAGCGAATTTCATAAAGCACGAATTTCCTGGAACACCACCAGGCTGGAGTGCCATAGTTGATAGCCGGGAACTAATTCACCTTGTGAATAGCGCGCTTGTCAACGGCGAGTGCTGCTTCATGGGTCGCTTCGGAAAGGGTTGGATGGGCATGTATGGTTCTTGCCAGGTCTTCGGAACTGGCCTGGAACTCCATGGCGAGGACGCACTCACCGATGAGTTCTGAAACATGGGGCCCCACCATATGGACCCCCAGGATTCGGTCGGTATTTTTGTCGGCCACGATTTTAACAAAACCATGAGGTTCTTCCATGGCCTTGGCGCGACCCGTTGCGGCAAATGGGAATGAGCCGGTCCTGATTTCCCTGCCCTGGGCCTTCAGCTCTTTCTCTGTCGCCCCTACCCAGGCGATCTCCGGTGACGTGTAGATTACCCAGGGCACACAGTTGAAGTCGACATGAGCCTTTCCACCGGCGATTCGTTCCGCCACAGCAACACCTTCTTCCGAGCTTTTGTGGGCCAGCATCGGACCGCGCACAGCATCGCCCACGGCCCACACTCCCGGCACGGGGGTCAGGCACATGTCATCCACTTCAATAAAACCCCTGTCGTCCGTGGTCACTCCGCATCCTTCACCGAGCAAACCGTCGGTTGCCGGCTTCCTTCCTACTGCAACGATCACCCGGTCAACTTCCAGGGTATGTGATTCATCTTTCTGGGTATACTGGACCTGCAATCCGCCTGCCCCGGAGTCGATCCGGTTAACCATTGCGCCCAGCCTGATGTCCATTCCCTGCTTGCCAAAATGCCGTTTCGCTTCCCTGGCAACCTGGTGATCGGCAAGGTCAAGGAAATCGTCCAGCGCCTCAAGCATCACCACCTCGGATCCGAGGCGATTCCATACACTGCCCAGCTCAAGACCTATTACGCCGGCACCGATGACCCCGAGGCGTGCGGGAACCCGGCCAAAAGCCAGCGCCCCGGTGGAATCGACAATAAACTCATGATCGTAGGGTATTGATGGTATCTCGATAGGAATCGAGCCGGGAGCAAGAATGATCTCGTTTGCAGACAGGGTCTTCGTAACCTCTCCGTCGCGATCAATCACATTCACCGCCTTGTCCGCCAGAAGTTGTCCAAAGCCGTGAAATGACGTGACCTTGTTGGCCTTGAACAACTGTGAGATACCCCCGGTCAGGCTGGATACGATTGCCGATTTTCGCTGCTGCATTACCGCGATGTCGATGGTCGCATTTTCCGCACTTATTCCGTGGCTGGAAAACTGGTGCTGGAGGCGATGATATTGTTCCGATGAGTCGAGCAAGGCCTTGGACGGGATACACCCGACATTGAGGCAGGTTCCCCCCAGTGAAGGTTCGCCTTCGCTGTTTACCTGGCTGTCGATGACGGCAGTATTGAGCCCAAGCTGGGCACAGCGAATGGCGGCCACATAGCCGCCAGGCCCGGCACCAATTACGATTACATCAAAGTTATCTGGCATATTCCGTTTTCTCCCGGTTTATCTGGTCAGCAATCAAGCAATATTCTTGCCGGGTCTTCCAGCATATCCTTGACGGTCACCAGGAACTGTACTGCTTCCTTGCCATCGACAATGCGATGGTCATAGGAAAGGGCAAGATACATCATTGGCCGGATCACAACTTCTCCATTTTCCGCCATCGGCCGCTCCTGTATTTTATGCATGCCGAGAATAGCGCTTTGCGGCGGATTGACAATGGGGGTGGACAACAGAGATCCAAACACACCGCCATTGGTGATGGTAAATGTACCCCCGATAAGCTCGTCCATGGAGATTTTGCCCTCCCTGGCGCGCATCCCGAAGTCCTGGATAGCCTGTTCAATATCGGCATAGTTCATCGCTTCGCAGCTTCGCAACACCGGAACCACGAGTCCGCGGGGCGAGGAAACGGCGATACCAATATCGTTATAGCTGTGCTGGACGATATCGGTCCCGTCAATTTGCGCATTGACCAGCGGGAACCGCTGCAATGCCGCGACACTGGCCTTGACGAAAAAAGACATGAAGCCGAGCCTGGCACCGTGTTTTTTCTCGAATGCCTCCTTGTAGCGGGACCTCAGCTCCATTACAGGCTGCATGTTGACCTCGTTGAACGTAGTCAACAACGCAGCATCCTGCTGCGCCTGGACCAGCCGGCTGGCAATGGTCTGGCGCAACCGGCTCATTGGTTCCCGGGATTGCTGGCGGCCGGCCAGGGCGGCTTTTTCCGGCCCTGGTTTCGCTTCCGGGTCCTGGGGCGAGGGCGTTGTCGAGTGTGATGCCGGGGCAATCGGGTCAGCGGGAGCAACCGCATCGGCGACCTGTTTTAGTATATCTTCCTTGGTGATTCGCCCGTCCTTGCCGGTTCCGACTATGGAGGCAGGGTCTATGCCGGTTTCAGAAATCAGTCGTCGCACTGCAGGGCTGAGGCGGTCATCGGAATCGCCGCTTTCCTCTTGCCCGGGGGAACTCTCTTGCGGGGTTTCCGCAACTGCTTCTGCGGTCGCTGGTTGTGCCGCAGTGTCCGATGCTGTGGCACCAAGTTCAAATCTACCCAGGACCTGCTCCGCCAGGACCGTAGCACCCGACTGTTCGAGGATTTCCACCAGCACGCCGTCATTGGGAGCCGGGACTTCTAGAACCACCTTGTCGGTTTCCACTTCAACCAGGATTTCATCCCGGGAAACCGCCTCTCCCACCTGTTTGTTCCAGTCCAGCAACAACGCATCCGCCACTGATTCGGGCAACACCGGAACCTTGATATCAATAGTCATTTTTCTGCTCTCTCATTGATTTTCTTCCGGGTTACCGGAATTTATTCAGTTTCACCACGAACAGCCAGGGCGCCATCAACGAGGTCCTGCTGCTGCTTGACATGCAACTTGTAAAATCCCACCGCGGGGGATGGTGACCCCTCGCGCCCGACATAACTCAGAACCTGGCCTTCGCCAAGCATTTTTCCAAGGTTATAACTTATCTGGTACCAGCACCCCTGGTTTTTTGGTTCTTCCTGGCACCACGCTACTTCGTTCGCGGCGGGATAGGTCCGTATTTCCTTGACCAGTTCCCGTGTCGGAAACGGGTGTACCTGCTCGAGCCGGATTATAACGACGTTGTTGATGCCCCGTTCTCGACGTTGCTCAAGCACATCGTAATAGACCTTGCCACTGCAGATAACAATTTTTTTCACTATTGCGGGATCGATTTCATCAATTTCGCTTAGCACAGGATGGAAGGGACCCTGCATCAGGTCCTGGGGCGAGGACACCGCCAATTTGTGGCGCAACAGGCTTTTCGGCGTCATCACAATCAGGGGCCTGCGGTAGGACCGAATCATCTGGCGTCGCAGCAAGTGGAAAATTTGCGCAGGGGTGGTAGGAATGCATACCTGCATATTGTGCTCGGCACATAACTGCAGGAACCGTTCCAGCCTGGCCGAGGAATGTTCCGGACCCTGGCCTTCGAGCCCGTGGGGCAGCAGCATCACAAGGCTGCAAACCCGGTTCCACTTGGCTTGGCCGCTGCTGATAAACTGGTCGATGACAACCTGCGCGCCATTGACGAAATCCCCGAATTGTGCCTCCCAGATAACCAGCGCCCGGGGCTCGGTGGTGGAGTAGCCATACTCGAAACCGAGAACCGCTTCCTCCGACAGCAGGGAGTTGATAACCAGGAAATCGCTCGGGTTGCCGGTCACGTATTGCAGCGGAATGTGTGTGCGCGCCTGGGACTGATCGTGGAGCGTGGCATGGCGGTGGGAGAACGTCCCCCTTCCCACGTCCTGGCCGGAAAGCCTGATCAGGTAGTCCTGATCGAGAAGCGTTGCATAGGCGAGCAGTTCGGCACATCCCCAGTCTATATCCTTTTCGCCCCGGGCCATGGCGATTCGGTTCTCGAGGATACCCTGCACCCGTCGATGAACAACAAAGTCATCGGGAGCCTCAGACAGTTTTACCGCCAGTTCCACCAGCCTGGCTCCGGCCACACCGGTTTCCACGGGTTCACGCCAGTCATTCCCCATGTAGGGCGTCCAGTCCAGGGTGACCAGTACTTTATTGGGGTCAATGACCTGGCCCGCGACGACGTGCCCTTCATCGAGCCGATCGCGGTAACGCTGCACCATTTCGTCGGCCTGGGCATCAGATATCACCCCTTCACCGATCAGTTTGTCCGCATAAATCTGGCGTGTGGTCTTATGATTCTTGATCTTACCGTACATTATCGGCTGGGTAACCGCAGGTTCATCTGCCTCGTTGTGACCGTGACGCCGGTAGCAAACCAGGTCCAGTACAACGTCCCTGCCAAATTTCATGCGGAATTCCATTGCCATCCTGGTCGCATAAATCACAGCATCAGGATCATCGCCATTAATGTGGAATATTGGGGCCTGCACCAGCTTGGCAACCTCTGTGCAATACAAAGTCGAGCGCGCATCAAGGGTATTGGTAGTGAATCCGATCTGGTTGTTGATAATGATGTGCACCGTTCCTCCGGTGGAAAAACCGCGGGTCTGGGACATATTCAAGGTTTCCATCACCACGCCCTGCCCGGCAAATGCCGCGTCACCGTGAAGCAGTATGGGCACCACCTGTTTGCGGCCGCTATCTTGCCGTCGCTCCTGTCGCGCACGTACCGAACCCTCTACAACCGGGCTGATTATTTCCAGGTGCGAGGGATTGAATGACAACGCAACATGGACAATGCCGCCAGGTGTCTGGATGTCTGATGACGCGCCCTGGTGATACTTGACGTCTCCTGTCCGCGTGTCGGCATCATCGGTTTCATACTCCCCTTCAAACTCGCTGAACAGGTCTCGCGGTGCCTTGCCGAGAATATTGACCAGTACGTTAAGCCGTCCCCCGGTGCGCCATGCCGATGACAACTTCCTTCACGCCCCTGCTGCCAAACTGCTGGATCAGGTCTGAAAGCATGGGTATCAGGGAATCGCCGCCTTCGAGGGAAAAACGTTTCTGTCCGACGTACTTGGTGTGCAGGTACTTCTCCAGCCCTTCCGCCGCGGTGAGGCGTTCAAGAATTTCAACACGCAGGGTCTCCGGCCAGGGGTCACCGGGAGATTCCAGCTCCACCTGGTCAAGCAGCCAGGCTCGCTGGTCAAGCGCGTTGATATAGCGAATTTCATAGCCCGATCGAACGGCAATAGACGTCATGGAGAAATTCAAGTATATCGCGCAGGGTCCTGCGACCGCCGTTTGCCATGCCACCGACATCGTATTCCGTATCGAGGTCGGCTTCACTGAGGTCATACTGGTCAAGCTGAATTTCCCTCGCATCTCCCCTCGGCATTACGCCGATGGGATCGACATTGGCGAGAAGGTGGCCCAGGGAACGGTATGCCATGATCAGTTTGGCAACACTGGCCTGTTTGTGGGCCGCCGTTTTCTGCCACTCAATGGATCCGCCTGCCTGGCCCTGGTTGCCAGCCAGTGTGATTTCGGGCAGGGCGGCAAAAATTGATTTCCACTGTTCCAGCCCATCTGAGTCTGCACCTGGCGAAGCCCCGCCGCTGGATTCCTGATAAAGAGATTCCAGGTAGGCCATGTTGCCGCTACTAAGGAAGCCCGGATCAGTTATTTTTCCATTGTTTGAGGGTTTCATTTTGTGAATTTTGTATGGATGAACGAGAATGGATTGGTAACAAACCATGAGTATACCAAAGCAGGTTGGGGTTACTACTTATTAATGCGAGAAAGCCTGCCTGGCCCTTACGTCCCCTCTTGAATTTTCTGCTCCAGCCTGGCGAAAAAACTGTCCATGTATTTTTGCGCCGCACCGCCAAGCAGGCGCCGGCCAAACCTCGACAACAACCCTGTAGCCGAAACCCGGGCCGAGTACTCCAGCAGGGTGTGAGAGCGGGATAGCGGGGTGAGTTTCACATCGGCGGCGCCCTCCAGGATTCCGGCGCGGCCTGCATCCAGGGTTGACCGGAGTCGGTAGCGCGCAGGCGGCTGTGCATCAACAATAGACAGCCGGCCGGCAAAATCTTTCTTCACCGGCCCGATCCGTACACCAAAGGTCGCCAGGTACTCATTGCCGTGGAGCTTTTCCACAGAACTGCAACCATGGATACAATGCTGCAGGATATCCGGGTCATTGAGCGCCTGCCACAACGTCCCTGCTTCAATTCCTACCGTGTGCGATCCCTGAAAAAATATGCCTTTACTCTTTTCAGGTTCACTGCAACTTTTTCCATTGTGGCCGGGCTCACTCATAAAATACGATTAAATGGAAATATCGTATAAAATGCAACCAATTCCGAACCACAGCAACAGCAAAGTTATGAGCAAGTCCAGTTTCCAGGAACGATATAGCCGCCAGATACGTTTGGCGCAAATTGGAATGGATGGACAACAGCTGCTGGCACAATCCAGTGTCCTGATCATTGGCATGGGAGGGCTTGGCTCTCCGGTCGCACTATACCTGGCGGCGGCGGGTATTGGCCGGCTGCGTATCGCAGATTTCGACCACGTGGATGAGTCGAATCTGCAACGACAGATCATTCACCATCACGACAACATCGGCCAGCTCAAGGCGGAATCAGCGGCATCAAAGTTGCGGGCCATAAACCCGTCAATCGAGGTGGAAACCCTGGATTACTCGCTTGATGAGGAAGATTTCATCGAGCACAGTAACGGGATCAACCTGATCGTTGACTGCAGCGATAACTTTCCCACCCGCTTCGAGCTCAACGATGCCTCCCTGAAAACGGGCATTCCCCTGGTTTCGGGCGCCGCCATCCGCTGGGAAGGCCAGGTCACATCGTTTGACCCGGGAAATGACACCAGTCCCTGTTACCAGTGCCTTTACCCGGATCGCAGCATAGAGAGCGCCACTTGCGAAATGGAAGGCGTAGTCGCTCCCCTGGTGGGTGTGATCGGAACCATGCAGGCCATGGAAGCCATGAACATCATTCTCGGGAATCCACAGCTGTGCGGTGTGGTGTGGCTATTCGATGCGAGGAATATGGAATGGCAGAGAATGCAACTGAATCGTAATCCGAACTGCCCGGCCTGCGGGACGAGTTGATTTTTAGTCCGCGGGCGAACTAGTGTAGTGTCCTAATCTAGATCAGGACACTACACTAGTACTGGCGAACCGAATCAGTATTTTCAAGATACCATTGATAGGTTTTTCGCAGTCCATCCTCGAGCCCCGTTGTATGTTTCCAGCCCAGTGCCGCGATCTTGCTGACGTCCAGCAGTTTCCTCGGCGTCCCGTCGGGCTTGGAATGGTCAAACTCAAGGTCCCCCTGGAAACCCACTACCCTGCATATTGTCTGTGCCAGTTCCCTGATCGTGCAGTCGACACCAGTACCGACATTGAGGTGGCACAGGTTCGGCTCAACGGCCGCGGCCAGCACCTCGCGATTGAGGTTCATCACATGGTGGCAGGCGCTGGCCAGATCATCCACATAGAGAAATTCCCTGCTGACCGTACCGGTACCCCAGATTGAAACACTGGGCGCCTGTTGTTCCTTGGCTTCGTGAATCCGGCGCATAAGGGCTGGAATGACGTGGCTGTTAGCGGGATGAAAATTGTCATTCTTGCCGTATAGATTACTTGGCATTACTGCCCTGAAATCGGTGCCATACTGACGATTATAGGACTCGCACAGTTTTATCCCGGCAATTTTGGCAATGGCATAGGGTTCGTTGGTGGATTCCAGGGGGGCAGACAACAGGGCACGTTCTGTCATCGGCTGGGGACAAATTCCCGGGTAGATGCATGAAGAACCGAGGAAAAGCAGCCTCGCCACTCCGGCCCGCCAGGCTTCGTGGATTACGCTGGTTTCCAGTTTCAGGTTGTGGTAAATGAAATCTGCGGGGAATTGGTTATTCGCCTGGATGCCGCCGACTTTCGCCGCGCACAGGTAAACCTCATCGATATCCTGCGCGGAGAAAAATTCCCGTACTGCATGCTGGTCGCCCAGGTCAAGATCCTTTCTTTCCCGGGTCAGCAGTTCAACGTCATGGTCCGTTTCCAGCAAACGGCACACTGCCGAACCAACCATGCCGAGATGGCCGGCCACAAACACGGTTTTCACAGGATGTTCAGCCATCTCGCGAAAGATCGATGCCTTTTTTTCTCGCCCGCTTCAAAGTCAGCGCGGCATAAACCCCCTGTATAACCAGGAACGGGATAAATACAAAGAGGCGTTCGTTACCAGGAATATTCACCATCCACATCGCCCCAAGGCCCTGCAGAAATGCCATGCAAGACAGCATCAGCGTTACTTCCAGGTGGGTGTGCCCGCTGCGAACGCGTAACTGGTACAGGTGTGACCGGTGTGCCTTTAACGGATTCTTTCCGATGACTATGCGGCGCAAGAAAGTAAAAAGGGTATCGAACAGGAAATGAAACAACAGCATGGGCATGACCAGGAATGATGTATGCGAGTCATCATATCGGGCTGCGATGATCGCCAGGGTCGCGAATACGAATCCAAGGAATGCGCTACCCACATCACCCATGAATATTTTCGCCGGGGGTGCGTTATATACCAGGAACCCTACCGAGCCGGCAATAATAGTGTAGCCGGTTATGTAGACAAAGGTGCTGCCTTCATAATAACTGATGGCCATGAAAAAGAGACCGGCGATAAGTGCCGTACTTGCAACCAGGCCATCGATACCGTCCATGAAGTTATAGGAATTGGTAAGGCCGAGGATCCAGAAAAACGAGACAATGTAGCCGACAATTCCCAGCGACATTTCGTCTTCCCAGGGTAACGACAGGGTATCAATCACAATGCCTGTGGAAAGTACGACCACGACGGCGACGACGTGGGTGGCCAGCTTGAACAGTGCAGATTTCTCCCACACATCATCCACGAATGAAATCACGGCTACCAGGATTGAAGAGGCGATAAAACCAAATATGTACTTTTGCTGGATCAGATCATTTTCTCCGAACCCGACAATAAATGCCATGCCGATCATGAACGTAACAACGATGGAAATGCCGCCGGATTTGGGAATCGCGTTTCGGTGCGATGATCGCTGGTTGGGGTGATCCAGTATCCGTACAAATTTCAGCATTCCCCAGGTCACCACTATGGCAACCACGGTCAGGGACATGCCGAAAAAAATATGGATATACAGTTCAGATATCGCCAAGGCCTGATCCTCTAGTATCCGGGCACTAACAACTGTCCAAATTACCCGACTGGAACAACGCCCCTGACCTCAAGCATGTTGATCACTTCTGCTACGCTCTGTTCGATGCTGAGCTCGGCAGTTTTTACAATCAGTTCGGCGTTTTCGGGCTCTTCATAGGGCGAGGAAATACCGGTAAAATCGGAAATCTCCCCCTTTCTGGCCCGCTGGTACAGGCCCTTCACATCACGGGTTTCGCATACCTCAAGCGGGCACTTGCAAAATACTTCGAGAAAATCTTCATCGTGATCAACCATCATTCGAACCCGCCGGCGGTCAACCTGGAATGGTGAAATAAATGCCGTTAGCGCAACCACTCCGGATTCGATAAACAACTTTGCCATCTGACCTACGCGGCGGATATTTTCAGTCCTGTCCTGTTCGGAAAAACCCAGGTCCCCGCACAGGCCGTGCCTGACATTGTCTCCATCGAATACGAAAGTCCGGGTTCCGCGCTTGTGGAGTTCCTCCTCCACGGCATGGGCCAGTGTGGATTTTCCGCTGCCGGAGAGGCCGGTGAACCAGACTATGGAACTGTGGTGGCCATTCTGGTTTTCACGGCGTTTACGGGTGACGGTTGGCTGGTGCCATACCGTGTTGGTAGATTTTGATTCTGTGGTATTCATTGACTGCCTGGTCAGGATTAATTCTGGGCGGATTATACCGCCAAAGTGAATTTTAGACAGAGGCCGGAAAAGCCCGGCGACTATGCCTGCCCTGGATGTTTCCGGGCACAAGTGTAGTGCCTGTGAACCCGAGCCGCACCCAAAAGCACTCCGATTACGCCAATGACCGGTTATGGATTTATGGGTCAAATGCCGCTTTCAGGTCGGACTCTTCATTTCTGGCTCTGCATGACTGATCTTGAGGGCAGACTGATGGATCAATGAGAATTCATAACCCCGTTCGGAAATGTGGAAAATCCGGTAACCGCCTGATCTAAGGCTTTCTATCAAGCTGGTAAACAACCCGAATGGAATTCCATCATAGTTATAGTGAAACTCGATCAACAGCTGGGACGGACATATGGATGACGACAACATGTCTGGTATCGCTGCAATTTCGGCTCCTTCGATATCCATTTTCACTATATCAACACTTTGGTGTCCGAGCTCGTTCATTATCGTAGCCAACCTGCGAACCGGGCATTTTACGGTGCTGCCGTCCGGGCTTTTGGTCTTGTAACTGCTATAGTTGACCTTGTGTTCGCGAAGCGGCACATAAAACGCTATCTCGCTGTCACTATCAGACAGCCCTAGCGGATGAAAACGGAACCGCGCCGGCAGGTTAATTTCTTTTATCCAGTCTACAGAACGGGGGGTTGGATCAAATGCATGGAGTTCAACACCGTGACGCTCAATCATGGCCAGATCCCATTCGATGTTTTTTCCAACGCCGAATGAATACACCACACTGTTCGGGCCAACCAGTGCCGGGTAAATAGTCCAGGTACCGGATCGTATGCCGTATGATGCGGTTTCCAGCTCCACATCGACGTGAATTCCACTGTTCCTTAACTTCCTGTGGCGAAGCGCCTGTTTTAATTTGCTAAACAATTTTTTCCAAACCGAATCTGCTTAAGGGCACCGATAGCCGCTATCCCATGGTGCGCGCGCGAAACTGGATGGCCGTTATTCTATGCCCTATGCGATTAAAAAAGTGCTCGGTTCCGGTGTCTCTCCCACCCCACACTGGAATTTTGGATCCAATTCTTGCACTGAAAGCGCAGGTCATGAATTTTCCCAGTACATTTCCCCGGCCAGCACTCTGGTACAGAATTTCCATGGGGTAAGCGAGGTTTCCCAGCATGGGCAGTATACCGACAAACAGCGCAACCCATGGATAGTGCGGCCTTGACCTGAGCATGCTTGCGACCATCCTCCACAGGGTATAAACAGTTCGTACAACCGGGCCAGTCCATAAAATTACCAGCGCCGCGGTGCCAAACCCCACAGATCCGGCTGCGATCAACAATGGCAGAAACCCCCATATGAAAACCTTTATAAAAGGCTTGACCCCGATATGAATTGAAAAGTCGGTAAGGTAGGCACTGATCTCATCATCGTGAAGTTCCGCAAGTAAAACATCTCTCTCGACCTGGTCCAGAAAACCTCTTCTTTCCCAGAGAAAAATTTCGCGCCTGACAAACCAGCGGATAACACCCCATCGGTAATAGCTGTTTGAGGCATATTTTATAATTCTTTTGCCAAGTTTTTGATAGTTGAAATTCCGGATTGCAGCAAGGCAATCCAGAACAAGCCTGCCCGCTCCGGAAACAACCGAAACAAGCCCTCGAGAAACACTCACCGCGAACCAGCGTATTGGGCGATCCAGGAAATACTGTTGTTGCTGGTCATTAATGTGCGCCTGTGACCTGGCATAGTTAAGGCTGGCAAGATGCCTTGAAGTCTGCTTCCAGTCGCGTTGTGATCGCTCCAGATCATCGATTTCTCCGCGAAGCTCGTCGCGTTGCCCAGGGGACAGTTCAGTGCAGTTTTCGTCGACATAAGACCTCAGTTTTTCACAGTCCACGTCATCAAAAAGCCAACGTCTGTGCTTGAAGCACATCGGGATGTAGTACAACAGGGTGGAAAGGGGATTCAATGCAAAAAGAGCCGGCAGTCCTGATTCAAGATCAATCCAGACCCAGTGGTAGCCGTCTTCCTCATCCAAGATCATGAAGTTGCTCTCAGCGACCGGATTACCCTTACCTGCCTGCCACACAGCGCCATCGAATCCTGACTCCACGAGCCTGGCCTGCAGGGGGTCCATCACCTTGCGCCTCAACTCCTGCGCTAAATCTACCTGGTTTTCCCTCAGCGGACTAAGCAACGACGCATGCCTGCCTGGAACAAATTCCATATCAATTTCATAGGCCTTTTGGCCCGGGTTCCAGCGATAGCCGTAAACCTCGGGCAGGGATAGGCCGCTTCCGAACCAGTGTTGACAGAGAATTGTCAACACCTTCCTGCGGGCTATAGCACACTGAACCGCTGGCTTGCACCAGGTGTAGGGGTTTGCCGAACCGGTAAGGACAAACAGGATAAATTTGCTGACTTTTTCCCCGGTAAATACCTTGGTGGCAACCTCCCTGCCGTTGCTGCAGGATAGATAAACTTTTGCGGATCTTCCACTGCCGATGAATTGCCTCTTGTCATGTTTTGCAATATTCATCTGGCCTACTGTAATGCTCGGAAAATTGGAAATTGTTTAATGGATTAGTGGATCAATCCAGAGCCGGCGGAAACCGGAAACCATCCTCACCAGGATCTGCGCAGGTCACGAGAATTCGATTTTAATGTCCCGGCAAATATTGTCTAATACTAGCAAATTTATTACCTCCATATAGCTGCCCCAGCAAACAAGGAATGGCCCTCTATGGCAATAGCCCGGGCCACCTGAGGAAAAACAATGAAAGCACCCAGTGTTAAACCGAATCTGCGGATAAACGGCGAGCGCCTGTGGCAGAGCATAATGTCAATGGCTGAAATCGGGCCGGGTGATAAAGGTGGTTCGCGGCGGCTTGCCCTGACAGATGAGGATAAACGTGGTCGTGAACTGTTTATGCAGTGGTGTGAAGCTGAAAACTGCGTAATCACAGTGGATGACATGGGCAATATCTTTGCCCGCAGACCCGGGAAAAATAACGACCTTGACCCGGTTTGCGCCGGAAGCCACCTTGATACCCAACCTCACGGTGGAAAATTTGACGGAATCTATGGCGTGCTGTCTGCCCTGGAAGTGATCCGGACCCTGAACGAAAACAACATTGAAACCGATGCCCCTGTTGAAGCTGTAAACTGGACCAACGAGGAAGGCTCGCGGTTTGCGCCCGCAATGATTTCATCCGGCGTCTTCGCCGGGCTGTTTGAAAAGGAGTTTGCCTGGTCCCGTACCGATGTGAATGGCAGGTCACTAAAGCAAGAGCTGGAACGAATCGGCTTCATGGGCAAGCAACGCTGCGGTGATCACGCCATGAGTGCGCTGCTGGAGGCACATATTGAACAGGGGCCGATTCTGGAAGCAGCAGGCCACCAGGTCGGTGTGGTCACCGGTGGCCAGGGCCAGCGATGGTATGACGTGACCGTGAAGGGGCAGGATTCCCATGCCGGCTCAACGCCTATGACCGGACGCAAGGATGCGCTGGTGGCAGCTGCAGAGCTGGTTGGCACAATTCAGCAGATCGCGCTGGATAACGCACCCCAGGCAGTCTGTACGGTAGGCGAATTGTCGGTTTCCCCGAACTCACGCAACACCATACCTGGAGAAGTATTCCTCACAATCGATATCCGCAATCCTGACGACCACAAGCTGACAGAAATTGCCGATACCCTCGGACAGGCCATTGCTTCCATCAGCACCCAGCACGACGTCTCAATCGAGGCCAGAGAAATCTGGTACATTCCGCCGATACAGTTTGACCCGGATTGTATTGCCGCGGTTTCGGATGCGGCAAAATCCCTCGGTTACAAGCACCAGGAAATAGTTTCGGGCGCGGGCCACGATGCCTGCCAGGTATGTCAGAAAGTCCCGACCGCCATGATATTCGTCCCCTGTGAAGGGGGGTTGAGCCACAACGAAGCTGAGCATGCCGAGCCTGCCGACCTTGAAGCCGGCTGCAATACTCTTCTACACGCCATTCTTGAACTCGCAGGTAGATCCTGACAGGAGAATTTCGAGCGGCCGGGTCTTCGTGCTGGTCAGGTTTGCCTGCGGTACGGAGTATTAAAAAATCGCCATCCAGGTACAGCCCCCTGGACCATCGGGTGTAACCGATGTTGCCGCACAAGCCTGACTAATTGATGTTCATATTTTCACCGGCGGGTCTTCGCGGAATTTTCCCTTGCGCACGCGCTCTTCCGCACCCTGCTGCTGTTCCCGGTTATAACCGGGGTCATTAACATCGTACAACTCCCTGATCCGGAGCCGGCGTGTATCAGGAATCACCTGGCCGGCATTTTTCAAGCCCTGCAGCCTCGCCCACACCGCGCGCTTCTTGTTTTCCTGGTGCGGTTGTACCCTGTTCATGTCAGCGGGGGTCATGTCGTCGCCCCGGGCCAGGTAACCCGCTTCGATCGCCGCATTCATCAGCTTTACGCCGCGCCGGGTGCGGACGATTGCGGCATTGAATCCCGGGTCCTGGTCCTGGCCGTGCCAGGGCGGTGCGCCCCCGTCCCAGGTATCGGACGCCGCAATATCTGCCGCATCACCAATGCCATCGGGGCATATCTTGCAGCGAGGCGGCAATCCCCAGTTTGACTCGTCCTCGCCCCAGTAGTCGAGGTAGTTCATCTGCACGGTGCGGCCATCAGTGGTTTTGATTATTGTCGGCCCCGGGCAACCGTAGCCGCGGTAGCGCAGGGATGCCACTTCATCATAGTCCACATCAAATTTCTTCAGGGCCGCAGCTGCGCCCTCTGCCTCCATGAATCCTCCACAAACCATGGCCAGCATAAATCGGCAATACCTGGAAACCCTTACATCATGCCGGGCATAGTTACGCAGCGCACTGACGTCGCAGGGGGTGCCGATAAAGGCAAATTTCTCGTCATTGTTTTGCGCCGAATCGACAATTTCCACGATATCAATCAGCGTTGCCGTCGGGCCGTAGCGCGAGCCAGAGCCTTGCAACACCTGCTCACGGCTACGGCTGATAAATCGCTGTCCGAATGTCGGGTGGTCTGCATGCTCCGTGGCGTGAACGATAAAGTCCACCGAGCCGGACTCGACCAGGTACAGCGCCAGCCCGGTAAGGACTCCCCCGGTGGCCGCCATATGGCGAACCTCTGGTTCGGCGGCCCAGGCATAGTAGATTTCATGATAGTCCCCCCACACCGGGTCAAAATAGCTTTGAGCGGTTACTTCTTCCACTGGCAGACCTTCGACCCGGGTGCCCGGGCACACCTCGACTACCAGGTCCATTGCCTCACCACAAAGATTTTCGCTGGCAACAGGCCGGAAACAGCCGTTTTCGACAATTTCCATGCGGATTACGTCGGGCCCCGCCACGCTCTGGCAGATGCCGCATCCAATACACATCGAATGTTCGACTATCTGGGACAGTCGTTGTTGCGGTGTGAGATTTTTCTGAATCGACTGAAGATAGGTATCGGACATGATTCATGGCCCCTTGTCATTGTCAATCCAGTGCATAGTAACGCCGCCAGGACGCCAGGGGAATATCCACGACCCAATTTTCCGGTACCTGGCCTTGCGGCCGGCTGTGAATCGATGGGGTATGGCTTATTGCCCGGGTACTGGTACACTTCGGTCGTTTCGATTTCTTCTGACCTGAATGAGCAAAACCAATATCCTGGTAACCGGCGGTGCCGGCTATATCGGTTCCCACACCTGCAAGGCACTCGCCCAGTCTGGTTATCAACCCGTGGTATTCGATAACCTGTGCAACGGACACGAATACGCAGTAAAGTGGGGGCCGCTGGAGCAGGGTGACATACTGGACACACGTCGGCTTGGCCAGGTATTGCGGCAATACCAGCCCCATGCAGTGGTACATTTCGCCGCCCTGGCCTATGTCGGTGAATCCGTTGCCGATGCAGCGAAGTACTGGCGCAATAATGTGGCCGGGTCACTATCACTGGTTGACGCCATGGTGGAGAACGGGGTTACCAATATTGTATTTTCC
>PVMK01119566.1_pt1 | contig 23472 bp, 26 predicted proteins | sample 1853481 | NCBI WGS metagenome assembly PVMK01 (sample SAMN08533507, study PRJNA380276) | Marine sediment metagenome, whole genome shotgun sequencing project. | reverse complement strand
CGGGTGTAGCTGGATGGGGAGGAAATGTCCGTCACGCCTGCGATGCTAGAGACGAGGCGATCACTTGCGGGTCAGCGTTCAACGTCGAACGCCAGATCGCGTCAGAAGCTCTCGTTGGAGCCTTCTGCTGAGGCGAGTCGGTAGAACCAGTCGTCATCGTCGAGCATCGAAGCGAATTGGTCGACCTCGGTCGCAGTGATCGGCCCTCTCGGTACAACGGTGACTTCATAGCCACACCCGTAGCGAGAAGGATCGAGACGACGCGACGGGTCGCTGGGCGTCTCTGAACCGAGAAGCAGTCCGGGCAGACGAATCGATACATGCCATCCGTATCGAAGATCCGATCTCCAATGCGATGTCGGAAGGCCCAAGATGGATCTCGCCGCAGTGATCGCATGTGGTCTTGATTGTCGTCATGCCGTTTACTCCGTCTGCCTCTGTCACATTTGACATCGGCATGAGGAATGGCGGGTAAAGGACTATTCACCAAGTAGTCACCTGCTGGCGACACGGCGAACGCGTCTGATACTGCTTCAGGCGTACCGCAGGAGGACGCGACCGCGAAGATCCTCGAGCGCTGCCGCTACGGTGTCGCCCGAGAGCAGAACTGCGTCGGAGCCGAGCCTGAGGAGCAGGCGGGCCGCGACGAGGGGATCGCTCACCCGCATCGTGACATGCTGCCTGCCATCTGGCAGCGGAGAGGCTTCCACCGGGTAGTACTCGGTGACCCACCGCGAGGCGGTTCCGACAGTGAACTCGACCACGTGATCGTCGGGGCTCGGTTCGTAGCGAACGATCGAACTGGCGTCGGCGACGCTTGGTTCGTACAACTCATCGAGGACCTGGACCGTATCGATTCGATCGACTCTGAAGAGTCGGTCCGCATCGGCGTATCGACAGAACCCGCTGAAGTACCACCGACCCAGGTTGAAGAAGACGGACTCCCCTTCGACAACGCGAGTCGTGTGTTCGTTCGTCGTTATCGCGACGTAGGTGATCTCGACGAGTTTGGTCTCCTCAATGGCGGATCGTAGAAGCTCAACCGTTGGCGGTGTCGGCACGTCCACGAGGACGTGATCGTCCATCTGCGCACCGATGGCGCGCGACAACTTCTCCATCGCCGAACGGAGTTCCGGACTCGCCTGATCCGAAGCTATGAACGTTGAACCTGCTGCCAGCAGGCCAAGCGCCTCGGTGGGTGTGAGGCGCATCGGACGGGCGAAATAATCAGCGGAGTCGATGGTGACTTCGTCCTCGAAGATGTCAACATCGATCAGGTCGCCGGGTCCATAGCCTGGAAGCCCCGTCAGGAAGATGAGTTGTAGGTCCTTGACGACCTCGGCGTCGGATGCGTATCCGAAGCGCTCTCTGAGGTCCTGGATCGACGCCCCATCGCGTGCGACCACGAACGGGATCATGGCAAGGATCCTTGCGATCCGCATCTCGGTCCTGACACTCATGAGGCCACCTGTACATGCTCGATCAGCCGTTCCCTCAGATCGGCTGGTTCCACGACCTCAGCACGGTCGTCGAATCCGAGCACCCAGCCGATGAACGACGCGTCGTAGGGCACGGGCAACTCGAACAGCACGGACTCGCCATCCCTACCGACTTCTTTGGCGTTCGGAGTGTGCTCAGACACGATGCCCGCCAGGTCCGCATCGAACCGGACAGTTGCTGTTCGGGAGGCCGAGAGCGTCTCGGGAGACTGAGGTATCACCTCGGAGGCGCTGAAATCGGATGGCACCGTGTAGGTCGAGCGCGTGTCGGCCAGCTCGGGATCCGACATGCGGTCGACTCTGAACGCCTTGACCACGTCGAGATCGTTTACCTCGGGAGCCGCGAGATACCAGTGTCCAAGGCGATGGGCCAGCGCATATGGCGTGACTGTCCGGGTGGTGCCGCTGTAATCGAACGACACCTTCGTGTGCGTCGACACCGCGTCGAACAGCACGGCAAGTTGGTCGAGGTCGTGTCCGAGGTCTGCTGCGACGTTGGGTGCGTTGAGCACGGGCGAGGCGCCGCCGAGCTTGAATATCGCGGAGAGTCCTGCGGTCTGTCCAGAGAACTGGACGGCTTGGGCGGCTGCGAGGAGTGCAGACCGTTCCTCCTCGGTCAGATCCGGATCTTCGATCGCGTACTCATCGGTCGGCACGACGTAGCCGTCCTCGACCTCCCAGATGTCGATGGCTGTCATGGTGAGCGGGACGCCAAGCGACCGAAGAAGGTCCTTGTCTCGTTCGAAGGTGCGTCTGAACGCTGCATCGGAGTCCTGGTCGTAGCCCGCGACCGTCTGTCGTATCTCGTCAGCGGTTACCGGCCTTCGAACGGTCAGGAGATAGGCGAGAAGATTCAGTATCCGTTCGATGACACGTTGCATGGTGTTCAGGCTATCGAGGAATCGCGGGGTCTGGAAGCACCCCTACAAACTCTCGATCAGCCTGTCGACGCGCTCGTCGTACGCCTTGAAGGGGTCCTTGCACAACACCGTTCGCTGCGCCTGATCGTTGAGCTTGAGGTGTACCCAGTCAACGGTGAAATCTCGACGCTTGTCCTTTGCCGCTTTGATGAACGCACCTCGGAGGCGTGCTCTCGTCGTCGCTGGAGCCTCGACCATGGCCCTTGCTATGTCATCGTCCGTGACGATCGTGTCGACCAGCCCGGCTCGTTCCATCTTGTGGAACAGGCCACGGTCTCTGTTCACATCGTGGTAGTTGAGGTCGATCATCGCGAGCCGCGCAGACGACAGTGGCAACGCGTTGCGTTCCTGATATCGCTCGATCAGGTGGAACTTCGCGACCCAGTCGACCTCTCGTCCCAGGGTCATCGGATCCTTCTCGAGCCCCGTCAGGAGGTGCTCCCACATCGACACCGCTCGCTCGACCTCTGCCGACACGCCCGTCGTCCGTGTGTAGCGCATCACCCGCTCGAGGTACTCCCATTGGATATCGAGGGCACTCAGCTCCCTGCCATTCGCAAGCTTGACCGTCCGGCGACAGGTGACGTCGTGGCTTATCTCACGGATCGCCCGAATCGGGTTCTCAAGCGTGAGGTCCCGGAACACGACGTTGTCCTCGAGCATCTGGAGCAGGGCAACCATCGTGCCGATCTTCACGTAGGTCGCGTACTGGGACATGTTCGAATCGCCAGCGATGACGTGGAGCCTTCGATACTTCTCGGCGTCGGCATGGGGCTCATCGCGGGTGTTGATGATCGGGCGTGATCGTGTCGTGGCGGAGGAACTTCCCTCCCAGATGTGCTCGGCACGCTGTGCAAGGGAGTAGATGGTTCCGCGAGCCGTGTTGAGGAGCTTGCCAGCGCCCTTCCCAGATCTGTCGCGTGACGAGGAACGGGAGAAGGGTGTCGATGGTCCGCTGGAAGTCCCCCTGACGTCCGATGAGATAGTTCTCATGGCAGCCGTACGAGTTGCCCGCCGAGTCGGTGTTGTTCCGATAGAGGTAGATGTCCCCACGGATTCCCTCTTCGGCCAGCCGGCGTTCTGCTGACTCGACGAGTCCCTCAAGAATGCGTTCGCCTGCGCGATCGTGCGCAACCACGTCGTAGATACTGTCGCACTCGGGCGTCGCGTACTCCGGGTGGCTTCCCACGTCGAGATAGAGCCGTGCGCCGTTTTCGAGGAAGACGTTCGACGATCTCCCCCAGCTGACGACTCTTCGGAACAGGTATCGGGCAACCTCGTCCGGCGATAGCCGCCGTTGCCCGCGCAGGACGCACGTGACCCCGTATTCGTTCTCGATGCCGAAGATGCGTCGCTGCATCGCCTCAGCGTAACCGCTGGATCTGAGTGGCTATCCGATTGTCACGTTCGTGCTGCGGCGATCTCGTCTGGCGTGAGCCTGCGGAATGCACGTCTCTGCGCTGAGCGGTCGAGAAATCCCGACTCCCAGTGCTCATCTGCCACCGGCTGGCCGGTCGCGGCCTCGATCGCATCACAAGCGGCTTTCACAGCAGCGCTGAGGTCCATGCCGTCGTCAACACGCCCGGCGAGCGATTCGCCGATCGCATCTTCTTCTGCCCCCAGGACCGTGTACGTATCTGCGTCGCGGAGCGTCCCGTCGAACTGAACTCTGAACAGCTTGTCATCAGACTTCGTCGCGCCGACCTCGGCGACAACGATCTCAACTTCGTACGGCTTGACCTCATGTGAGAAGATCTGGCCCAGTGTCTGTGAGTAGGCGTTTGCGAGTCCCTTGCCTGTTACGTCTGCCCTCGAGTACGAGAATCCCTTGAGGTCGGCGTACCGTACGCCGGCGACACGCAGGGTTTCGAATTCGTTGAATCTTCCAACGCCTGCGAAGGCGATCCTGTCGTAGACCTCGCCGATCTTCCGAAGCGACGGCGACGCATTCTCACCGATGAGGAGAAGCCCCTCATCGATCTGGATCGCGACGATGGGCCTACCCCGGCTTACCCCTTTACGAGCGAAGTCGGCGCGATCTTTGACCAGTTGTTCCGGTGGAACGTAGAACGGCATGCTCATGGGCGGTTCTCCACGATCGGTCCCGCTATCGCAGCGAGTTCTGCATCGTCAACCTCTTCGACGCCAGAATCAGACACCACAAGGACATTTGGGAAGATACCCCGCTTCAGGTCGGGCCCCCCTGTCGCTGCGTCCTCCTCGGCAGCTGCCACGAGCGCCTCAACCGCCGCAGCGAGGGCTTCCTCGCGGCTGAGAGCATCGCGCCACGCACCCTTGAGGAAGGAGCGCGCTTCCGATCCTCCCGAGCCCGTCGTGGCATAGTTCAACTCGTCGTATCGGCCGCCGACGACGTCGTACGAGAACAGCCTCCCTGTGGCAGCGTGTTCGTCGAAACCGGCGAACAAAGGCACAACGACGAGTCCTTGGAAAGCGAGTGACAGGTTGCCGCGGATCATCCGTGCGAGGAAGTTGGCCTTTCCTTCAAGGCTGAGACGTGAACCTTCGATCTTCTCGTAATGCTCGAGCTCGGTTCTGAAGAGCTTTATGAGCTCCACCGCCATGCCGGCAGTGCCCGAGATCGCCACGGCGGAGAGGGCGTCTGCTTCATAGACCTTACGAACGCGCTTGTGTGCGATGAAATTGCCTGCGGTCGCCCTACGGTCACCGGCCATGACCACACCGTTCGACCACGTAAGTGCGAGGATGGTGGTCGCTTCGGGAACCAAGATGGGCGACGACGCGTTCGTCTCCCATCGCGGCTCACGACCGCGAGCTTCCAGCACCGACAGGAATGACGCGTCTGACACGTGTTCGCCGACGTGAAGGGGGCCGATGACTCCCGACGTCATTGTCCACCCTTCTGAACGTAGTTCTTCACGAACTCCTCGGCGTTCTCCTCAAGGACGGAGTCGATTTCATCCAGAAGGTCGTCGATCTTCTCCGTCACTTCTTCTCCGCGATTCTGCGGCTCGTCTTGGGTCGTTTCGACGCGTTCGTCGTGCTTCTTCGAGGCGCGTTCTCTATCGCTCACTTGTGCCTCCGATGTTCTGGATCAGCGTTGCGGTGTCAGGACTCGCATCGAGGAGGTCCTCGACCAACTCTCTGGTTCCTCTTCTCGGCTCCATCATAGGGAGACGCACCAGATGTGATCCCCCCGTCTCGAACACCAACGAATCCCAGTTGGCTGCCACAACATCGCGCCCATAGCGGCGGAGACATTCGCCCCGGAACCATGCCCTGGTCGATTCGGGCGGATCAGTCACCGCGGCACGGACATCGTCGTCCGTGAACAGCGTACGCATCTCGCCCCGGTGAACCAGACGATGGAACAGGCCTCTGTCAGGGTCGATGTCGTGGTATTGGAGATCGACCAACCTGAGCTTCGAATCGTTCCATGCGAGTCCATCCCGATCGCGGTACTTCTCGATCACCACCAGCTTCGCAGCCCAATCAAGCCGGTCCGCGACGGCTTCGTATCCCTTTTCGATGTCGATCAGCAGGCCGCGCCACTCCCCCATGACCTGTTTGTACACGGCGGGCAGATCGTTCGACGAGACGTAGGCATCGAGCAGTGTGAAGTAGTGCTGCTGTAGCTCGATCGCAGTCGTGACGCCGCCGTCGTGCAGCTTGAGGCCCGGAGGACAGAGACAGGTCGTGACTCACGAGCGTCATGTCGCCGACGGGATCGGCGAGAAGCATGGGCTCGCCCAGTTGGCCGTCCTCGAGCGCCATGAGCATGAGAGCGGCCGAACCGAGTTTCACGAACGTCTGAACCTCCGACAGCGAGGCGTCGCCGACGATCACATGGAGGCGCCGATACTTTGCTGGATCGGCATGAGGTTCGTCGCGGGTGTTGATCAGTGGTCTCTTGAGAGTGGTTTCGAGACCGACCTCTTCTTCGAAGAAGTCCGCCCTCTGGGAGATCTGGTAGTCGGCGTGTGGGCGACCGTGTTCTGATCCCAGCTTCCCGGAGCCGGTGAAGATCTGCCTCGTGACGAAGAACGCCGTCATGTGGTGAACGATCTGTCCGAACGGCACGGTTCGTGCCACGAGAAAGTTCTCGTGTGCGCCGTAGGAGTTCCCCTTGCCGTCAGAGTTGTTCTTGTGGAGAAGCAGGCGTTGGCCCTCTGGGAGCACGGCTGTAGCCGACCTGGCCGCCTCAGCCATGATCCGCTCCCCCGCCTTGTCGTACAGCGTTGCCTCGAGGGGGTCACCGGATTCTGGCGTCGAAAGCTCCGGATGAGCGTGGTCGACGTAGAGTCTGGACCCGTTCAGCAGAACGGCGTTGACCAAGCCGGAGTCGGTCTCGTCGATGGGAACGGCGCTGATCGAAAAACCTCTTGCGTCGCGCCCGGGCGTCTCGTCCTCGTAGGACCACCGGATGCGGTCACCGCCCTCGCGATAGGAGTTCACGACCAGCGCAGATGCCGTGACGGGGTTGAATGCGGGATCGTGGGTGACGGTGATCCCGTACTCGATCTCGGTTCCGATGACGGTTTCGAGCGCCACGGCCTAGAGGTACTGGCCCGGCGAGGCCGCTTCGATGGATCTCTGCTCGCCATCCCCCTCGATGAGGGTCCTCACATACACGATCCTCTCACCCTTCTTGCCTGAGATGCGCGCCCAGTCATCGGGGTTGGTCGTGTTCGGAAGGTCCTCGTGCTCCTTGAACTCCTGTTGGGTGGCGTTCAGGAGGTCCTGAGCCTGGAGGCCCGTTGCGGCACCCGCGATCTCTCGCTTGATGGCGTCTTTCTTCGCTCGTCGAACGATGTTCTCGATCATCGCACCGGAAGCGAAGTCCTTGAAGTAGAGCTCCTCACGGTCGCCGTTGGCGTAGGTGACCTCCAGGAAGCGGTTCGCTGAATCCTCAGCGTACATCGCATCGACGGTCGCGTTCACGACGTTGTCGAGGTATACCTCGATGGAACCCGCATTGGCGATCTCGTTGGCATCGTACGGAAGGGTGTCTGTGAGGTAGATGGCAAAGATCTTCCGTGCCGAAGCTTCGGAGGGCCGCTCGATCTTGATCTTGACGTCGAGCCTGCCCGGTCTCAGGATCGCCGGATCGATGAGATCTTCCCGATTCGATGCTCCGATGACTATCACGTTCTTGAGTGACTCAACTCCGTCGAGTTCACTCAGCAACTGAGGAACGATGGTGGATTCAACGTCCGATGACACGCCGGTGCCTCGAGTGCGGAAGAGCGAGTCCATCTCGTCGAAGAAGACGATCACCGGCACGCCCTCGTCGGACTTCTCCTTCGCTCGCTGGAAGATCAGACGTATCTGACGCTCGGTCTCGCCAACGTACTTGTTCAGCAGTTCTGGACCCTTGATGTTGAGGAAGTACGATCGCGCATCGCTGTCGTCCTCTGTCTCTCCGACAGCGCGGGCGAGTGAGTTCGCAACGGCCTTTGCGATCAGTGTCTTACCGCACCCCGGGGGCCCGTAGAGAAGTACACCCTTGGGCGGAGAGAGGTCGTACGCCGCGAACTTGTCCCTGTGCAGATACGGGAGTTCGACCGCATCCCTGATGGTCTCGATCTGATCGTCGAGTCCTCCGATGTCCTCGTACAGAACGTCCGGGACTTCCTCGAGCACGAGTTCCTCGACTTCGGGACGCTCGATCTTCTCGAGCACGAAACCCGTTCGCGCGTCGATGCGCACATGGTTTCCGACGCGAAGGTGCAGGTCCTTCATGGGTGCGCCAAGGGTCACTACACGTTCCTCGTCACCGCGGCCGATGACGACGATTCGGTCTTCGCCGAGCAACTCTTTGACCGTCGCAACATCACCGGTCGGTTCGAAGGACCGGACGTCGACGATGTTGAAAGCTTCGTTCAGGATGACCTCTTGCCCTGGTTCAAGCTCCTTGATCTCGACGGTCGGCTCGACGGCCACTCTCAGCTTCCGGCCCGACGAGGTGATATCGACGGTGCCATCGGTGTTCAGCTGGAGAACGGTGCCAAAGGGGTTCGGGGGGGCTGTGAGTTTCTCGACCTCATCGCGCAGCAGGGCCAACTGCTCCCGCGTCTCCTTCAGAGCGACGGAGAGTTTCTCGTTCTGGCCTTGGGCTTGGGAGAGGTGGTTCCTGGCCTCCAGGAGCCGGTCCTCGAGGAGTTTGACCCTGCGTGGGGCATCCTCGAGCCTACGTCTGAGCACGGCGATCTCATCCTCGAGGGCACGACGTTGTGCCTCGTCGTCGGAACGCTCTCTATCAGACATGTCTCGATCCTCCTCGGGAGGCATGATGCACTTGCGCTACGATTCTAGGTCGGGATTGAGGTTGCGTTCGCAACATGCTTCGGTCGGACGACGGAGTGGCAGAGTATCCTCGTCGCTGCGCCGCAAAGGAAGGATGCACGCGATGAAGGTCTGGATCGATCAAGATCTCTGCACGGGCGACGGACTTTGCGAAGAGATCGCACCTGACGTGTTCGTGCTGCTGGACGACGGCCTCGCCTACGTCCGGGAGGGTGACACTATCTTCGCCGCATCCGAAGGCAACGCCGAAGGTGCCAAGGGACTCGCTGAGTTCCCCGATGCCCAGATCGACCTGGTGGTCGAATCGGCAGAAGAGTGTCCCGGCGAGTGCATCTATATCGAGGCGTAGCGTCGCTACAACCTCTTGCGGGCGACGGTGATGAACCCCGTATGTCCGACCATTCGATGATCCGGGCGAACGGATCGTCCTGAGACAGCCCACGACCGCATCAGCAGTTCGAACGTGTTCACCTCGATGAACCGCTTGGCGCCGTCGATCGCATCTCTCATCTGCTGAACCTGTGGCACCGTTGGCAGGTAGCACGCGATGACGCCACCACCTTTGAGGTGTTCTGCGGCAGGTTCAACCGCGTGCCACGGTTCGGGAAGGTCAAGCACGATACGATCCGGCGCCACCTCAGAGATGAAGTCCTCGACCTCACCGACACGCAGAACGACGTTGCCCGGCACCTGTCCGTTGAACTTCTCGATCAGCCTTCGAGCGTGTGTTGCATGGTCTTGTCGTCGCTCGACCGATACGACGCTCCCATCGGGTCCAACCGCTCGAGAAAGGGCGATCGTGAGCGCACCCGACCCGGTCCCAGCTTCGAGCACGACGCACCCGGGGGCGATGTCCGCCCACGTGATGATCGCGCCTGTGTCCTTGGGATACATCACGGCTGCTCCGCGCTTCATGCGCAGCACGTAGTCGGCGAGGCGCGGCCGTACGACGATGACACTGCTCTTCTTCGACGAGAGCACCGTGGAACCCTCAGGGACGCCGATGATGTCCGTGTGGGGAATAATCCCTCTGTCGAAGTGGAACTGCTTCGCGGCGTCGAGTTCGAGCAGGTGCTGTTTGCCCTTGCTGTCGTACACCAAACAGCTCTCGCCTTCGATGAACGGATCCCCCGTCGAGGTCACGACAGCGCGGGAAGCAGGGCGGCCATGAACGTCAAGACCATCGTGGCAACGACCAACCAGATGACGACCTTCACGAACTTCTTGGGTTGTTGCGCCATTAGGTGTCCACGGTCGTGTCGGCGAGGGTGCGCGTGCCCTGGATCACCTTGATCCGCACCGATTCGCCCGGCCGAGCCGTGTGCCGATAGAGAACGGTTCTCCCTTTCGACTGTCGGAGGTAGTACCCGACGCCCATCATCGAAAGCCCGACGATCGTCTGCGTTGTGGTACGGGACGAGGTTGATGTCGCGTAGCCGGCTCGCTCGAGCGAACTGAATTGCTTCTTGAAGTTCTTCCCTGGACGCAACCACGTCTTTGCCCACTTGCGGGGCGTGAACCAGCCGGTCGCCCATTTGATGAGCTCCACATTGGCTTGCGATGTCACTTCTTGTAGACCTCGATGCGGATCCTCGAGCGACGTGAGTGCCATACCATCAACGCCACAACACCAACCACGACGACCGTTACAACAGCGGCGACGATGACCGTGTTCGACTTCGCCTCCTCTTCGATGTCGGTGACGACACCCTCGATCTCACGGAGTTTCGCCTCGAGTTCGGTCTTATCGATCGTCACGATGACTCCTCATGGTCGCTGGACACCTGTGCGTCGTAGACACCTCTCGATGGGACCAGTTTGATCAGGACATAGGCGAAGACGACGAGACCGACCGCGTAGATGATGTACGCAAGCGCTTCCCAGTACGGGCCGTCGCCGAGCACACCGACCAGAGCCCTCAGACCTGCGACCGAAAGCAGGATCAGAGCCACGGCCCACAGGGCGGCAGCACCAACGGACATTCCGGCGAAATAGCCGAGCTTCTTCGCCGGTTCGACGGTCTCCTGGAGGAGGTAGTCCCTCGCAAGGTCCACGAACTCCCGGATCAATCTGGGGACGTCTTGTATTTCAGCCACAGGTTTTCACGCTCCACAGGACAGGCTACAGCACGTCCGAGAGCTGACGTTCGATGTCCAGAAGCCACATCCTCGGCTACGCTGCCCCCTCGTGGCGTCGAACGATGAATCCCGAGATCACACCGGACCTGAGCGATCTATTGCCAGTCGCAATATGGCGCCGGTCGTTGCGGGCCAGACCGTGTCGATGTTCGGCGATTACATCGCGTTCTTCACGCTCCCTTACTTCATGCTCGTTCTCACGGGCGAGGCGCTCGCCCTCGGGTTGACGGCGTTCGCAGAGACACTTCCGATGCTCCTGTTCGGGCTGGCTGCCGGTGTCTTCCTTGATCAGAGGAAGAAGCTCGGTCGCACACTCATCGGTGCAGATCTCGTACGTGCAGGGGCTTTCGCGTTTCTCGCATATGCCGTCGGAACCTCGTGGATGTCGTCGGGGATCATCCTGGTCACAGCGTTCCTCGTCGGTTCGATGGCGGTGTTGTTCGATTCCGGGCTTCAGTCCTACATGACCCAATCGTTGGCAGACAACGACCTGATCAGAGCGAACTCGCGCCTCGCGCTCGCCAGAACGCTCACGCTCAGCGTGGGTCCCCTCGTAGGCGGGGTGATCGTCACGGTCGGCGGGGGCTTCGCCGCCGCATTCATGCTCAACGCCGCCACCTTCGTCGTGTCGGCGATCTTCCTCGGTTTCGTACGACCTGTGAAGACGATTCCACAGAGGACACATGAACCGTTCAGCAAGGCCATCACGTCAGGCTTGCGTGTTCTGTTCGCGGACGACCGCCTGAAGTGGGCAACGATCGGTGGGACCCTTACGAACTTCGTCTTCCAGCCGCTCGAGGCGTTGCTGGTGTTGTTCGTGGCCCAAGAGATTCTCGGCGTCGAAACAGCTGGTGATGTGCTCACCCAGGAGGGGGCCGCCGTAGGCGTCTTCATCGCGGTGCAAGCCGCGATCGGTTCGGTAGGCGTTGCGTTCGCAACGACCGTTTCGAAACGTCTCTCCCTTGGTTGGATGTACATCGTCGGCCTGTCGATGCTTGGTGCGGGGTTCCTTCTGGTCGTCCTCATGGGGAACTGGTTCGCGGTGATACCCGCTGGCATCGCCGTTACCGGTGTCACCTGGGTCAACGTCGCGTTGGTGACACTGCGTCAGCGACTCGCTCCCCCCGACCAGATGGGCCGGGTCATCGCCGCATCGAGGACGCTCGCATGGGCGGGGCTCCCCCTGGGTGCCGCTCTCGGCGGTCTGCTTGCCAGCCAATTCGGGATCGTTCCCGTCTACCTGGCGGGTTCGATAGGAGTTCTCGTGGTGACAGCGTTCCTGAGCCGTACAGCGCTCGTCAGGGACCGCGTGATGGCCACAGGGGACCCATCGCACACGTAGAACGAGCGACTAGAACTTCCTGCTTCCTCTGCGACGGGATCCTCGGCGGGAACTCGTCAACCACCCGAGGATGAAGCCGAACACAACCGCGACGATGATCCACACGACGATCTGACTGGCGACGTAGCTCATGTACCTTCCTCAAGCAACGCTCTGAACTCGATCCTCCGGTTACGGGCTCTGCCCTCGGCGGTCGTGTTGTCCGCTATCGGCTGGGTATCACCGTAGCCGACGCTGCTGTACCGGTCCGGATTCTCTCCTTGTGCGATGAGGTACAGCAATACCGATGCTGCCCTCGCCTCACTGAGGACAAGGTTTGTGGACGCCTTCCCATGGGTATCTGCGTGTCCCGCGATCTCGATTCTGATCTCCGGTTCGAGTCGCAGGATCTCGAGAATCTCGTCAAGAAGTGTGATACCCGTCTCGGTGATCACGTCGCTGTTCACCTCGAATTCGACAATCTTGTCCTTCAGGAGCGCGTCAAGGTCGATCTGGAGGGCCACAACTTCCTCTTCGGTCGGGGGAACAACCTCGGGATCGGACTCCGGCACACGAACCGCGGCATTCGTGTCGAACCCGATCGATTCTCCGGCCTCGACGACCTCTTTGTTCAGGGCGTTCCGAATGCTCTTTGTCTCGACATCACCGGTGAGGATCAATAGATCCTGGTCCGGTACCACGATGAGCCTGCCGACCTCGATGGGATCCTGAGCGCTGATCGCCAGCGCGAGGACCGTGCCGATCCAATCCGACTCGTTAGGGATGCCATCGACGACGGTGAAGCCGGTGGTGTCGACGAATCCGAACGAGGGAGCGAGAGCATCCGCGATGAACTGTTTCCGATCGGCGGTGGAGATGTCACCCGTTACCGTGACCGACGTGGCAGTCCAATTGAACTCGATCGCTTCGCCCGTGATGATGAGGTCTTCGACCTCACCATCGGACACGAGCCAAAGTTCTCCCGAGACGCCCGCTACGCCCAGGACCCGTCGAACCACACCATGAGCTCCCTCTTCCGTTTGATCGTCGGAGTAGGTTCCGTACAGCGCCACATCGGTCCCCGATGCTTCGGCGATGACGGCCGTGTACCCACTGCTCCGTAGTGCGGCAGTGGCGCGAGCCTCGATGTCTTCCTCGATCTTGGGTGTGCCCATCATGACGGCGGCGGTCGCCAGCGCGACGAACACCAAGAACGCGATCAGCCAGAAGCCGATCCCTGGCATGACCGAGTGGTCCTCGACATGCTCTTCCCTTCCACCGAGTGGTGGAGGTGCTCTCCTGATTCTGCTCGTCATAGACCCAGTTCGTTGCTCTCACACCATGGTATCCGGGTTTACCCGTACTGTTGAGCCAATTCGACGCCGTCCGCGCCTGTTCCTGTGTCTGCCTCGGCCATTTGGAGCGCAGTGGCGCGTGCTGACGCCATCACTTCGTCAGCGTCCGACTCGGCCTGTCGTCGGATCGCCTCTGCAATGTCTCTGGCCGCTGACTCGATTGCCGTTGCTTCTTCCAACGCCATCGCTATCTCGCTCTCCCGGCGACGAGAGTCGGTCGCCTCGGCAGGCAGTTCGGCAGCGCTGTCCGGCTCGGACGCCTTCTTGGTTGCGGTCTCAACGATCTCAGCCGCTTGCTTCCGTGCCTCCTCCAGCAACCTGGTCTTCATCTCGGAGGCCTCGACCACCAATGATGCGAGATCAGGCTGTACGGACGCCCCACCGTTCTGCGCAAAGGTGAGCGACCGTTCGAGGGCACTGACTCGAATGGACTCCCGCCGCAGTTGTTCGAGGAGGCGTGCGACGTCATCGGCGAACTCTTCGAGCGCCTGGTCGACGCTCGACGGTTTGTAGCCCTTTCGGGACATGGTGAAGTCGGCGGATCTGATCTGTTGCTCAAGCGTACGCACGGTGGACCTTTCGTTGCGCCGCCTTCCCAATATTCACGCCGTCTGCGGAGTGTACCCCACAATGCGCGTTGTGTCGACCACTCTGCGCGGTCACCACTCCACTTCAGCCGATCTAGCCTCCACCAGCCCATCATGACGGCATTGTGGACGCCAGAACGGGGGAGCAACTCCACATTGTCCGATGTGGTCGGTACCGTGGCGTGATGTTCCGACAGGCTCTGATACTCGTAGCGGGCGACACGGACTGCGAATCCTTCCACGACGGGTGGTTGCTCCAGCCGGTGAGCGCCGTGTCGAGCCTCGTGTTCTCGGTCGCTGGAATCGCCGTGATGGTGTGGGCCCGCCGAGCCGAAGGCCATGAGCGAATGCTTCGCACGATCTTCGGCGTTGCGATGATCGCCACCGGCGTCGGAAGCTTCCTGTTCCACGGATTCGATTCATCTGTCGCACAGTTTCTTCACGACATCACCTTCCTCGTCACGATCTGGATCCTTGCCGTGATCAACGTCACGGAGATGCAGAGAAGGTCGAGATATTTCGGGTGGGGCACCGTCGGTGTGGGCACCGTCGTGTTCTCGCTGGCACTCCTGATCGGACCACAGATCACGAACCTTCTCACGATCGTCGTGAGCGTCGCACTGGTCGGAGCGGACATCGTTCTGCACCGAAGGGGATCAGCGAGACCGGTCTGGTACTGGGCGGCACTTGCCGCCATGGTGCTCGCCATTGTCGCATTCCTCCTTGGCCGCTCGTCCGGGCCACTCTGCGATCCGGACGCGATCCTCCAGGGTCACGCCGCGTGGCATGTATTCGCGGCGATCGCCCTCACGTCATATTTCGTGGCAACGAGCGATGCACGTATCGAGAGTCAGGGTGGTATCTCATGACATCCCCTATCACGATCGACGATGTCGTGTCCGCACGAAAGCGCATTGCGCCCTACATCCACCGAACACCGGTCCTGACGTCGTCGTACGTTGACGATGCGTCGGGAGCATCCGTCTGGTTCAAATGCGAGAACATGCAGAAGGTCGGTGCCTTCAAAGCGAGGGGCGCTCTGAACGCGGTTCTTTCGCTTTCGGATCACGACGCTGCGCGTGGTGTCGTCACCCACTCGTCAGGGAACCATGGCCAAGCGGTCGCCTACGCCTGTGCGATACGCGGGATCCCCGCGACGGTGGTCATGCCCGAGCATGCGCCGCCGGTGAAGGTCGCTGCCGTCCAGGGATACGGCGCGACCGTCGTACCGGTCCCCCACGCCGAGAGAGCATCGACAGTGGAGCAACTCGTGGCGGAGCATGGCCTCACAGAGGTGCACCCCTTCGAAGACCTCAACGTGATCGCTGGACAGGGAACCGCTGCACTCGAATTGACCGACGACGTGCCGGACATCGACGTCATCCTGACACCGATAGGAGGCGGTGGACTGCTATCCGCTAGCACCGTCGTCCCCTCGTCACACGGCATCACAGCCATCGGAGTCGAACCCGAGCTGGTCGATGACGCCTACCGAAGCCTCCGCGATGGAGTGCGTCAACCTGCGACAGGCAACATGTCGATCGGTGATGGACTCTTGACGGGTGTCGGTGCCTTGGCGTTCGAGATTCTTCGCTCAGCGGCAACGAGCATCCTGCTCGTCACAGACGACGAGATGAGCGAGGCGATGGAACTCTTTGCAACCCGAATGAAGATCGTTGTGGAACCCTCTGGTGCGACCGTGCTGGCAGCGCTCCTGAGGCATCAGGACGTGTTCACCGGCCTACGCGTTGGAGCGATAATCTCCGGTGGGAACGTCGAGCTGTCCCAGTTGGGTGCTTAGACGATGGTCGATAGGTTGGTCAACGCCAACGCGAACTGATTCCTCGCTTCGACCAGATTGCGTGAAGCTCTGATCTCGCGGTCCCGTGCGTCCAGGAGCACAGAGCCCTCTTGTTCCGGCTCCGCCTCCGTGGTCCGGTAAGCGAAACGCGCTTCGGCTCTAGCATCGAGCGCGGTCCGCACGGCGAGCATCGTCGTCACCGTCGACCGAGCGGACTCTGCTGTCCGGGGATCAGGCGCTGCCGCTTCGAGGGCGTACAGACTGTCGCTCGCCTTCGTGATACCCGCTGACAGGCCAGCCCAGGTTTCAGCCCTGCTCGTGGCTGCCGTGTCACCGACGGCTGTTGCGGCCTCGAACTGTGCGTTCCCTCGCCATACAGCCATGTCCTCACCCATCGAGTCGTACAGCCTGCGAGACTCCGCGTAGCCGGCTCTGGCGTGATCCTTCCACGTCGCGGCTGCCACCGTGGCAACGACCGGGGCCTTCTTGCCTCTCGTGGCGAACGCGACGATCAGCATGATCAGCGCGAATCCGATGAGGATCAAGAGCCACCAAGGTGGACTGTCACCCTCACCGTCCTCAGGGGCCTCGGTCGTCTCAGGCGCCTCAGTGGTTTCGGGAGCTTCCGTCGTCTCAGGGGCCTCGGTGGTCTCAGGCGCCTCAGTGGTTGCGGGGGCCTCGGTCGTGTCCGGTGTCTCTCCCGGCAGCGTTGTGTCGATCGGCGTCGATCCACATGCTGAGAGGAGTATCGAAACGGCGAAAACAACGGCGAGTACTACGGCTTTGGGGGTTCGAATGTGGTGCATACGCCGATGCTATCGCCGCTCATTCTGGTACCGGCCACAGATACAACCAGGCGGAGGAACTCGATCTAGAACTGCCCGGGAGACCAATCGGCGAGTTTGAAGCTCTTGCGGGTTGCAAGGGCGTCTGCCATGACCATGTCCGGTATGCGGTCCACGCTTGCGTCGATCGCGGTCTGCGAGGCCTTGGTCGCCACAGGGTGGCCCTCGGACAGGTCGCACACTTCCTGAGCTCTCGCGGACAATTCGGCAGTTCCAACGATCCGCGCAAGATCGATGATCGACTGCTTCGGGAGACCGACGAGTGGCCTCAGAATCGGCACGTCTGACGCCTCACTGACCGCGACCAGGTGGGGCAGCGTCTGTGATGACACCTGCCCGAGCGCGTCTCCTGTCACCAGGGCGGTGATGCCCTCATCCGACGCGACGGCCGATGCCGCTCGAGCCATCATGACTTTGAGGGCCACCTGTCGCATCTTCGGATCGACATGCTCGATAAGCGCGTCCTTGACCGGCTGGAATTCGACGAGATGCACCGTCGGCCGCATCCCGTGCCCCCACTCCCTCCACATCTCGCTGGCGACCGCAAGCGCATGGTCCGACTGAGCACAGTTGAGTGAGAAGTGAACGAAATCGATGGGGCAGCCACGGGACATCAGCATCCAGCCAGCAACGACCGAGTCGAATCCGCCGGATATGAGACACAGCACCCGGTCCTGGCTACCGACCGGTAGCCCACCGTGGCCTGTCGCATGGTCTGTGACGAGGAACGCTCTTTCGTCGATGACGGTCACGGACACGGTGACATCGGGATGCGAGAGGTCGACACGGCCGCCTTCCGCGACGATCAGTGCACCGACCGTCGCGGCAAGTTCGACGGACTTCCAGCCGTGTTCTCCCCGACGCTTGACCCGCACCGCAAAGGTACGTTCCCCGACCGTGTCGCTTGAGAGATCGCAGATCCGCTGAGCGAGGTCATCGGTCGATTCGAACGGAACCTCGATGAGCGTGACGACCGCTGCGACACCGAAGACCGAGAGGGCGGCACGGCGAACTGCGTCAACGTTGTCAGACCGAGGTGAGACCGCATACCTGTGACTGCCCACTCGCGAGATGGTCCCCTCATAGCCAGCTGCTGACAGAGCTAAGCCGAGATTCCCAAGAACGCGTCGAATCAGTCCCTTCTGTGTTCTCCGGGACTTCAGGTACACATCGCCCGAAAGGGTGATGTGTAGAAGCGTGGTTGACTCATCGACCATGACCGTAGGTTACGGACGATCGAGCCGCACCGGGACTATCGGTCCAACACAGGGCCGGACTGACTGTCGGAGGTGACCCGTTCGGTCGGAACGTACTCGACGAGCACGACGACGTCGTCGTTGAACGACGCCTCCAAGCGTATCTCGAGTTCCTCGACGGATGGAAGGGTTCCTTCGCCGGTGACAACGACCGAGATCTCGGTGCCGTTCACGTTGACCCTGTTGACACGGAGCGTGGGCACAGGCTCGATCCAAACCGACGTGATCCTCTGAGCCTCGCCCTGTCTTGAAGCTGAAACGAGGATCCCCTCTGAAGTGAACGCGAGGGGAACGATGATGATCATCGCTCCGAGAAGGACGGTCAACACGACGGTCTTCATCTTCTCCCGGTTCTCCCGGAAGCTTGCAGACAGGAGCCAGGCCACCGATGAGGAAGACGACCGACGCCATGAGGATGATCCGACGAGGTTGGTCAAGAACAGGAGGAAGGCTCCTCCGGCGTCGGAATACGCGGTTTCTCTCAGCGCTACGCCGACCACACCGAGAGGCGGCACCAGTGCCACGGCGATCGCGACACCGGTAATCGAGGAGGACACACGCCGGTCGATGGTCGCATAGGCGCCGGCGGCGCCCGCTGCTACGGCGATCATCATGTCGATGAGCGTCGGAGAAGTCCTGGAGAGGATCTGGGAGTTCGACTCGAACGGGATCAACTGGGGAGCCCAGGATGCAACGATCCACGCGACCGAAATGGATACGACCACACCGCCCGCCACAGTTGCGAATGCGATGCTCACCCGCTTGACCCAACCGTTTACGATGCCGGCGCTCACAGCCATGATCGGTGTCATCAGCGGCGCGACCAGCATGGCACCGATGACAACCGCCGTTGAGTCCGCAAGGATGCCGAGCGTTGCGATAGTGACCGAGAGAACGAGGAGGACCCAGAACCCGACTTTCTTCTGCGTTGCTTGGGGTGGTTCGAAGAACAGACTGTCAACAACGTTCTCGCGCATGTCTTCGCCAAGATCACGGTCAGCAAGCCATCCGCGTGCGAAATCGGTGAGTTCACCCGGTCCGACATCTCCGGCGTCAGGACTGGTGAAGCCGATAGCGATCATCAGGGCGCCGTATGCGATAGCAACGATCGATATCCCAAGCACGACGGACGAGCCGATGGCGTCCGGCAGAACAGCGATGACAACGCCGGTGGCGACGTAGATGGCTCCCCGGACGAGATTGAACGTCCACGTCGGATTCGAACGCCTGTTCCTCAACGCCTTCACCGCGATCGTGACTCCGAGGAAGGCCACCAGCGCACCGAAGATGAGCGGGATCACTTGCTTGGATCTGTCCGTGAAGAGGATGAGCACGACGGCAGCAGCGACCCACGCCAGACCGACGAGGAGGCTGTAGAGGTCGAACGGCCGTTTCTTCCATGCGGTCCAGAAATCGGTTACACCCTTGATCGCGAGGATCGCCACGAAGATGAGGCCGAGCAGTCGCTCAGAGAGGTCGGGCACCGTGAGAGCAAGCAGTCCACCGATAATGAAGGCCGCACCGCGCACGGTCGCCGGATTCAGCCAGTCAGGGCGCAACCTGTCCCATGTATCTTCTGTATCGTCCATCGGGAGCACGATACCGTGCACCAGTTGTCAAGCCTTGATGTGTCGCACAGAGACGAGGCTGAGACAGCCAAATACTTCGACCGGCTAACTGACGAAGCGAACGAAACGACGCTTACCGACCTGTACGACGGTTCCGTCGAGCGCCGACCGCGGAAGCGAATCGTCGACCACCTTCTGGCCATCGATCTTCACAGCTCCCTGGGCGATCATGCGCCGGCCCTCGCTGTTGGAGGCCACCAGACCTGCATCGCTCAGGGCCTTGGGGAGCCACACAGGATCGTCCTCTCCGAGCACCGCGGTTCCCACATCGTCTGGCACCTGATGGGCTTTGAACAGGCGATCGAACGCAGCCTCGGCTTCCGAACCGGATCCGTCTCCGTGGTATCGATCGACGATCGTCCGGGCGAGCCGTCTCTTCGTCTCCCCCGGATGCAGGGACCCGTCACTGAGACCGCGCTCGATCTCGGCGACATCGTGGGATGTTGCTCCGGCCGCCAGTCGGAACCATTGCGTCATCGCCTCATCAGGAATCGACATGGTCTTGCCGAACATCTCCGCAGCCTCGTCGCGTACTGAGATGTAGTTGCCCAGCGACTGTGACATCTTCTTGGTTCCGTCGGTGCCCACGAGAAGCGGGACGGTCGCGACGCTCTGGGGGTTCTGGCCTGCTCGTTCCTGGAGATCCCTCCCCATCAAGAGATTGAGCAGTTGATCGTTGCCGCCGATCTCGACATCGGCGTGGATCGCAACCGAGTCGGTCGCCTGGAGCAATGGGTACATGAGTTCGATCATCGAAATGGGCTCGCTCGCCTTCCAGCGAGTTGCGAAGTCGTCCCGGTCCATGAGCCTCGAGACCGTGACCCCCGCGGTCATCTCGAGGACATCGGCCATATCCATCGTTCCGAGCCACTCCGAATTGCGACGTATCTCAAGCCTGTCTTCGAGAAGGAGCGACTTGATGGTTGGCAGGCACGAGTCGACATGCTCGTTGACCTCGTCGTCGGTAAGGCGCGTCCGGGTCGAGGATTTCCCTGACGGATCACCGACCTGCGCCGTGAAGTCGCCGAGGATCAGCACCGCGATGTGGCCCATCTCTTGGAATCGTCGGAGGAGGTCGAACACCACAGCCCAGCCGAGTGTGACATCGGGGGCCGTTGGATCCACTCCGAGTTTCGCTCGCAGTGGCACGCCTGTCTCGATCGATCGCTCCAGTTGGGCGAGGAGACTGCCCTCGGGCAGCGTGACATCGACGGTCCGGGTGATGTGTTCGAACTGTTCGGCGGCTGATGTCATGGCTAGGGAATCGTAGACGATGACACGTTCATCCGGTTCTGTTCGACGAACCGCCACGGAACGTCTGTCGCCCGCGAGATCCCGATGCGCGGGGTCGAAGCGATCTGCCTGACGGAGCCGTACGGCGGTCCTATGGTCAACGGCCCGTCAGCGAGCAACGTGCCACTGGCTGATCCGTCAAGGCCGAGCGCTTGGGAGAGCTTGCCTGGACCGTCTGCGAGATGTTCGATGCGGCCCCGTCGCTCGACCGCCGCGTCTATCCCTTCCACGACCTCGCCGCCCCGGAGAAGGACAGCGGACGGGCTCCCCTCGGGGCCGGTCACGATGTTGGCGCACCAGTGGATCCCGTACGACAGGTACACATAGACGGTTCCCGGTGGCCCCCACATGGGTGCGTGTCGTACGGTCTGGGATCGGTAGGCGTGGCTCGCCGGATCGTCCGCGCCGCCATACGCTTCCACCTCGTTGAGCCGTATGGAGACGGCCCGACCGTTGAGCCTGGTTGAGATGATCGAACCCAGGAGAGCACGTGCAGTTACGTTCGGTGCGCCAGCGAGCAATTCGGCGAACTCCCGACCACTCAGAGTTCGCCCCTGAGCTCTCCCCCAAGACGGTCCGATATCGAGGTGGTGATCGATCTGCGAACCCCAGCCGCGTCATCGTCAGTGAGCGTCCGGTCTCCTGCCCTGAGGCGAATGTTCACCGCCAACGACTTCCTGCCTTCACCGATGGACTCGCCAGTGAACACGTCGAAGACGTTGAGGTGCTCCAGAAGATCGCCAGCAGCCTCTCGTATCACAACAGTGAGGTCGGTGGCCGGCGTCGCAGCGTCAACGATGAAGGCCATATCGAAGATCACGGGTGGGAACACGCTCGGTGCGATGTACGACCATGGTCCCCGGTCGATCACCAACTCGGCTAGGTCAAGTTCGCATCCAACCACCCTGCCTTGGAGTCCGAACGCAGCCGCCACGGAGGGGTGGAGTTCGCCGAGTGCTCCGATGACCACCTCCCCGATCACCAGTTCAGCCGACCTCCACGGGTGGAACGGCGGAATGGGTGCCTGTTGCACCGACGCATCGCGGATGGAAAGGACATCGCACAGCATCTCCCAGATGCCCGATGCGTCGTAGACGTCGAATCCCTCGGCGGCACCTTCCCATGTGGGTTCGGGCTTGCCAGCCAACACGAAGGCGAGGCGGTCAGGTTGTTCCGGAAGTTCGCCGTCTCCGGGAAGGAACACTTTGCCCATCTCGAACAGCATCGCTTCGGACGTCCTCCGGCTGAGGCTCGTCGCCGCCGACTTCAACAGTCCGGGAAGCAGCGTCGTCCTCATGACGCCCTCTTGGTCGTTTAGCGGATTCACAACATTGATGCCAGATCGCGCCGCGTGGTTGTCTGGCAGGTCGAGCGCGTCGAGGTCGGCTTCGCCGATGAACGAGAAGTTGAGTGTCTCGTAGAAGCCAGCTCCGACCATTACCTCTCTGATGGCTCTGAGCCTCCGCTCCTCGAACGGCAGACCACCGCCAGGGCCGCTCGGAACCGAATCAGGTATCCCATCGAACCCATGCAACCTGGCGATCTCCTCGACAAGGTCCACGGGACGCTCCACATCAGGTCTCCGGGTCGGCACCGTCACCGTGAGTGGATCTTCTCCTGTAACCCCGAACGTGAGCCGCTCGAGAAGGTCCCTCGTGGTCGCGGAATCGAGCTGGATACCGAGAATCCGCTCGGTTTCGGACAGCGGGTACGAGATGGTCCACGGTTCGATGTTGCCGGGGTTCACGTCGACAGCGGACGGTGCCGGAACACCGCCAGCTATTTCGGCAAGGAGTTGAGCTACGCGGTCAGCTCCAAGGGTTGAGAACGATGGGTCCGCGCCACGCTCGAATCTTGCTGACGCTTCGCTGCGCAGGGCGAGACGCTTCGATGTCACGAGGATCGTCGGCGGATCCCAGTATGCGGCCTCGATGAAGACATCCGTGGTGCCTGCGTGTACTTCGGTGGATGCGCCACCCATCACGCCACCGATGGCGACGGGATCCACGCCGTTCGTAACGACCACGTCGGTCGCCAGAAGTGTCCGTTCCTGATCGTCCAGTGTGATGATCTTCTCGCCGTCGTGAGCGAGTCTGACGCCAATGCTGGTTCCGAGCCGATCGACGTCGAATGCATGGGTGGGATGTCCGAATTCGATCATGGCGTAGTTCGAGGCGTCGACGACGTTCGAGATCGGACGGACGCCGCCCTGTGTGAGCCGCCAGCGAAGCCAGTGAGGAGACGGCCCCACGGTGATTCCTCGTACACGTCTGCCAGAGAAGCGCGGACACTGATCGACCGCGTCGACCTCGACGATCACATCATTCGGCTCGCCGGACGGCGCCACTTCGATGCAGTTCGGCCTGAGGGGAACCTGATAGAGAGCCGCAAGATCTCGACAGAGACCGTACACCGAGAGACAGTCCGGCCTGTTGGGCGTGACGCCGACCTCGTAGAAGACATCGGCCAATCCGACGATCGCGGCCAAGTACGATCCGATCGCATCCGCGGCGGACGGGGAGTCCGTGTTGAGAACCAGCATGC
>PVMK01176524.1_pt1 | contig 23479 bp, 24 predicted proteins | sample 1853481 | NCBI WGS metagenome assembly PVMK01 (sample SAMN08533507, study PRJNA380276) | Marine sediment metagenome, whole genome shotgun sequencing project. | reverse complement strand
ATTATCAAGCGAAGGACATTTTTCCAAATTCTCTTACTAATGTAAATATGAACCTGCTACTCGATCCTTGGGGCGCTCCTTATGAGTACCTTAATCTTGACGGGGCGCCAATCGGACAAGTGCGTAAGGATCAGGCATTGGTGCCGATCAATAGTGATTACGATCTCTATAGCAAGGGTCCCGATGGCGCAAGTGTAGCACCGCTAACAGCAATGGCGAGCCGGGATGATATCGTACGGGGAAATAATGGCAGCTTTATTGGAGTAGCCGCCGATTACTAGTCAGGTGTGCACGGGCGTTGAAAATCATAAAACCGAAAATTGAAGAAAAATTTATGCGAGGTACGGTCGCAAAACGCATATTTTTTCTTTTTATCGTCGCTGCTTTTTTGCCCGCCTTAGCTTTGGCGGTCCTTTCTTATAGTCAAGTACGTGATGTGCTCTTAGAGCAATCCCACGAACGTCTAGCTCATACCGCTCGGACTTATGCATTATCTGTATATGAAAGGATGTTGTTGGCTGATAACAGCCTTAAACAGATGGCGTTTAATGCATACGGTGGCGTATTACCTACAACTTCAAGTTTGCAATTCCTCCAGCAGACATTCATAAATTTGACTATCGTCGGGCCTGGGACCCAACCATTTCCGATAATAGGAAAAAAGCGTGTCTGGCCAGACATAAGCAAGGGCGAGCGTACTTTTTTAGCAAAGGGAAACTCAATATTGTTTGTAAAAGCAAACAAAGCTGCTAGGCCTAGTATATTTCTACTCAAAATGATTGATGCAGGCCAGCCGGAAAATTATGCTTTGATGGGAGAGTTAAACCCTTCTCGACTCTGGGGACATAAAGATAGTTTTCCTTACATGACTGATTTTTGTGCACTCAATGAAAATGGCGTCCTATTATTTTGTTCAAAGCCATATTTTCAAAACGATCTCGTTGACTTTATAAAAAAGGGCTCTATTCTCTCAGCAAAAAACCAAGCGTCGTCGGCAGATGAGGCCAGCACCATGAGTCTACGACAGCTCTTTTTGAAACCCAAGTTTCATACTGACCATTGGGACGTGATTGCAATCCAGCCAGTCTTCATGGCGTTAATACCAGTCACAAATTTCAGTCAAATACTTGTTGGCGTAATTGTGCTTACTTTATTGCTGGTTGCACTATTAAGTATCAGTCAGATTCGTCGCACGATGGGACCACTGGAGAAATTGATCAAAGGCACACGAAACCTTGCCAATGAAGATTTTGAACATAGAGTGATCGTATCAAGCCAGGATGAGTTTGGTGAATTGGCAGGGTCCTTCAACGAAATGGCTGGACGTCTGGGTAGGCAGCATGGTGCTTTCAAAGTTCTTTCCAGTATTGATCAGGCAATCCTGACGAGACGGGATATCGACCCTGTTATTAATATTGTAATTAAACGTATTCAGCAGATGAATTCTGCTGAGCCAGCCGGCGTTACCATCCTAGAAACAAGCGAGATTGGCAAGGCAAAAGCTTACACCTTTGATAACGAGGAGGTTGTCGCCTTAAGAATGACTCGTGTTTCTTTAACAAATCAGGACATACAAGAAATTGTTGAAAATCCAAAAGGGATTTGGTTCGCAAGTATAGATAATTTACGGTCATATTTTCCAAGCTTAATGAGTAAGTCTGTTCGCAAAGAAGGTTTAAATATTTTTGCGCTACCTATTTTCTATAACGGCGACTTATATGCTGTCATATGGATGCAATTTTCAAATAAGGAATTGGCAAAAGATATACTGCCGCATCTGCGAGAACTGGGTGATCGTGTGGGGGTTGCTCTGTCGGCGGCAGAGCGGGATGAACAATTGATTTACCAGGCTCGTCATGATGATCTGACTGGTTTGCCTAATCGATTTCTTTTCAAGGAAAGGTTGTTACAGGAGATTGCTTTTGCCCAGCGTCAAAATTCCAGTCTGGCATTATTTTTTATAGACCTAGATCGTTTCAAGACTGTCAATGACAGCTTTGGGCATTCGGCGGGCGATGAATTGCTGGTAGAAGCAGGGAAGCGCATACGTAAATGTGTCAGAAAGAGTGATTTGGTTAGTCGTCTTGGGGGCGATGAATTTGCTGTTATTTTAACGGGAATTAAAGGTATCAGCAGGGTCACGCCAATTGTCGAGAATCTTATCCAGGCATTCTCGAAACCTTTTCTTATTGAGCAACAACAAAGCCACATTAGTGCCAGTATCGGTATTGCCATTTATCCAGCTGATGGAAACGACGCTGAAGACTTGTTGAAAAAGGCTGATACAGCTATGTATCGAGCAAAGGATGAAGGACGTAATCGCTTTGTCTATTTTGAGGAGCAAATGAATAGCGAGGCAATTGCACGCACAACTTTAGAGCGGGAGTTGCGCCAGGCATTATCGCTCGATCAATTTATTTTACATTATCAACCGCAACTGGATTTACGTACGGGAAAAATCTGTGGAGCCGAATCACTTATACGCTGGAATCATCCAGTCAAAGGCTTTATTTCACCCGCTGTATTTATACCTGTGGCCGAGGAGATTGGGTTGATTGAGGAAATTGGAAAAAAGGCGATATATGATGCCTGTATGCAATATTCTGCGTGGAAGAAAGCAGGATTTTCGCTACCTAGATTAGCTGTCAATGTTTCAGGTTACCAGTTTCACAATAGTGAATTTGTTCAGATGGTGAAAAAAATACTCGGTATGACAGCAGTTCCAGCTAGCGTGCTTGAGTTTGAAGTTACCGAAAGTCTTTTTGTAGATAAAAACACGGGCACCGTATCTATGCTAGATCAGTTGCGTCAAATGGGTATTTTGATTGCGATTGATGATTTTGGTACTGGATATTCATCTATGGCTTCTCTGAAACAATTACCGGTAGACATACTGAAAATTGACAAGGCGTTCGTTGACGAGATAGAAAATGACGAACAATCACGCCTCATTGCTCGGGCTATTATTTCGCTTTCGCATATATTAGGTAAAATCGTAATTGCAGAAGGAGTAGAAACAGTCGGCCAGTTGGATCTCTTACGTGAGTGGGAGTGCGACACTATTCAGGGGTACTATTTCAGTCGTCCATTAACGCCAGAAAAATTTATTGAATTTGCACAAGAACAAGGTTGCTGTACATATGAAATGACTGAAAAGTCGCTTCGACAGGCGAGTTAAAGATGGTAGGAACATCTTGAGAAAAATAAATAGAAAGCAAATCAAACAAATGCTGAAAGCAACTCGACTAATGCAATAGCTCCTGAAGCCCAGTAGTTAATGTGACAGAACGCTCTCCTGCTTCAATTTTGGCAAATTCCACATGTTGAAATGAATGTCCACTTTTGGTACTAAGCGGACATTCAGAGCCAATTTCTAACCTCAAGTTTCTCCTTGATTATCCGTTATACAGTTATTAGTCTAATTCTTTAATAACCATCAACTTAGTACCCAATACCACAGAGTTTTGGAGGAGCGATGAAACCCTATTTACTCTTATCTTGTTTATTGTTAAGTGCTTGCGTAGCCACTCCACCGTGGACCCAGGGCGGACATATCTACGAGGATTATCATGCTAAAAAGCATTATAAAAAACATTATAAAGGCCATTGTCCTCCTGGCTTGGCCAAGAAGCATAATGGCTGCATGCCTCCGGGACAGGCGAAGAAATGGAGAAGAGGTTATCCATTGGCAAGCGATGTGATTTTTCATGAATTATCCCACAGAATGGCTAGACAGTTGGGAAGGCCCCCGGCTGGACACCGTTATGTACGCGTTGCTCAGGACATTTTATTGATTGCAGTTGGAACAAGTATGGTTGTCGATGCAGTCTACGATCTAAACCATATGTAGCCATTTAAATATTAAACTGCAGTAGGTGCTACTAAAGGCGCATTAAAAGGCAGTCGGTAAAAATGAACTGTTGGATATTAATTTTTGCGAAAGAAATTGCAGGTAATCACCTTTATATGTTTCATCTGCTTCAATTTTGACTCATTCATCAGGTGACCTCCACAAAGTTACCAAACTCATAAAATGACTGACTTTCGACTAGTTTGTGCGGGGAGCAACCGCAGGTTTTAGGATTACTCAACAGTTCCTTTAAGCATCACCGGGAGGTTTTATTAGCTAATTGAATTTACATCGCAGGTGGTGTAGATCCTTTCTCATTGAGGAGCGCCTGCTCAGTAATTTCTTTACAGAGATGCACGACTTTCGCATACACTTCTTGGTATTCTGGGTTTCTGTCTACAAGGGGCCTAACTTCTTTGGCGCGCTCGGACAATAGCTCATGAAGAAAGTAGATATCTCTCTCGTCTAATAGTTCGCCGCGGCCAACTCTCTTCTTAATTTCAAGGACTTTTGGAAGCGTCTGCTTCGTGAGCCGATCCAAAAGCGCCATCATGGTCCCTAGGTCTTTCGAATTATCAGTCATGTTCTTCTCGCAATAATGGTGTATAGAATTCTTCTCTACAACTTGCGATTGAATTTTTAACATTCATACATACCGCCACATACATTAAACTGCAGTGTAGAATAAGCCATAACGTTTATAATGACTAGCGGCACCCATGTGCCAGATGGTCAATGTTTTGTCAATCTGTCTGTATGGGGTGATGCTGTGAAGAACAAAATATGACCCTGCGGGCTATTTTCTGGCGTAGCATGTTGCTAGCCTCGCTTTGGTGGATACTAACAGAAGGCCAGTTAGACAGTTGGGGTATGGGTCTGGTCAGTATTGTTCTTGCCTTGACGGCCAGCTTGAGCTTGTCGCCACCAGGCCTATCCCAATTTTCTTGGATTGGCCTGACCAGTTTTCTAGCTTACTTCTTAGCTCAATCCCTGAAGGGCGGCATCCAGGTATCCCTGGCAGCACTACGTCCTCGTCTCGACCTACATCCTGATGTGCAAATAATATACCCACGCTTACCTGAGGGCGTTGGCCGAGTGATCCTGGTCAATACCTTAAACTTGTTACCCGGTACCCTGAGTATGACTCTGACCGCAGAGGGTCTTCGCCTGCATGTACTGGATAAGCGGCGTTCAATTGAGGTAGAAGTGCGGAATATCGAGGCACGGATTGCACATATGCTGGGCTTGAAACTGGAGGAATCATGACCAGCTTTGGGCTGATTCTGGCAGTAATCCTGCTCACCAATCTGCTGGTAGCCCTGCTGCGGGTGTCACGTGGTCCCACCCCTGCCGATCGTTTGCTGGCAGCTTTGCTGTTCGGTACCACCGGGGTGGCATTACTCTTGTTGCTGGCGTATACCGAAAATGTGCCGGCTCTGGTGGACGTCGCTCTGGTGTTTGCTTTGCTTGCCGCTATCACTGGTGCGGCCTTTGCGCAGCGTGCCTGGCAGAGGAAAGAAGGAGAAGATGGGCGCCCTTGAACTGCTCAGCACCATTTTCCTGGTGATCGGAGCCGCTTTTTTTGTGGCTGGTACGGTGGGGCTGCTGCGCTTTCCAGATATCTATACCCGATTGCATGCCCTAGCCAAGGCGGACAACCTAGGGCTAGGTTTCGTTGTACTCGGCTTGCTCATTCAGGCGCCTGGACCAGCCGCGGCTTTGAAACTCATTCTAGTTTGGCTGCTGGCACTGGCCGCCAGTGCCACAGTGAGTTTCCTGATTGCCCGGCGAGCCTTGGATAAGGGAATTGTGCCATGGAGAACGACGGGGCGCGAAACATGAGCGGCCTGATTCTTGATCTGCTACTGGTTGTTGCCCTGCTGTGGAGCGCCGTGCGGACACTCACTTCCCCGGATCTATTTCGTGCAGTGGTGCTGTTCATTGTCTTCAGTCTGCTCATGGCCTTGGCTTGGGCGCGGCTTAACGCCCCAGACATCGCTCTGGCTGAGGCGGCCATTGGAGCTGGCATAACCGGAGTGTTGTTGCTAGATACAGTGGGGCATTTACGCACAAAAAAGCGGGAGCCATCCCCATGAAAAGACTGCTCAACAGTCTAATTATAATTCTGTTTACTGTATTGGGCCTGACTCTGGTCTGGGCAATACTGGAATTGCCGCCACCACGCGTTCGTCTGTCAGGGCAGGTACTTACGCAGCTTGAAGCAAGCGGCGTGACACATCCGGTGACAGCAGTGCTACTTAATTTTCGTGGTTACGATACGCTGCTGGAGGTGGCAGTGTTGTTGCTAGCGTTACTGGGTGTGCTAGCTCAGGCGGGAAGGAAACAGCGGCATATACCCGCAGGGCTTCTCTTCGATCACTCTGATTTACAGATTCTGCAATGGCTGGCACGGATGCTAGTGCCACTGATGGTGCTGGTGGCGGGTTACCTGCTATGGGTCGGTGCACACCGACCAGGTGGAGCCTTTCAGGCCGGCGCGGTGTTGGCAGCAGCAGGGGTATTGCTCAATCTGGCTGGCCTGCTACCGGTCTGGGCTGCACCGGGACGGATACTGCGCGCGGGACTCGTGTCCGGTTTGCTGATTTTTCTGGCAGTGGCCGCAGCAGTGATGGCGATTACGCCGTCAGACCTATTGCTGCAATATCCATCCGCCTGGGCTGGTGCGCTGATTTTACTCATTGAGGCAGGGCTCACTCTGTCGCTGGGTCTCATCTTGGCCGGGTTATTTCTGTACCAGTCCGACGATGCCACTGATAACAAGGCAGAACAATGAGTGCTGCTCTGTTTTATGCTATAGCCGGCGTCGTATTATTCGTCGTCGGCGTGGTTGGGTTGATTCTCCAGTCCCACCTGCTACGTAAGATATTGGCCTTTAATATCATGGGCAGCGGTGTTTTCCTGGTGCTGGTGGGTTTAGGCCAGCGCGGGGATATGCCACCCGACCCAGTCCCGCAGGCCATGGTGCTCACAGGCATAGTAGTGGCTGTTGCAGCCACGGCGCTGGCTTTGGCGCTGGCCCGGCGCCTGTTGGATCTCTCAAGTAAGATGCGTCTACCAGGCAACCTAGTGTCGAAGAAACTGTTAGCGGAGGAGCGAAGAGCCAGGAACGGGCCAGATGCTTGATCCCATACCTTGGCTAATTCTGTTACCCCTGACTTGGGCATCTCTGGCTTTTCTGCTCGGGCCGGGACGAGGGGGGCGGCTGGCTATGGTGGCTTTAGCAATTCAGCTAGCCCTAGCTGCTTCGCTGGCAATGCAAATCGTTGCTGACGGGTCGCGTATCTATAATGTGGGCGGCTGGGGCGCACCCCTGGGTATCGACCTGTATGTGGATGGCCTGACCAGCATTATGCTGTTGCTCACCCAAGTGGTGGTACTGCCGCTGATTGTCTACTCTCGGGCCTATTTTGCTAGGCATACCGATGGAGTTAACTATTTTTGGCCGCTGACTGGATATTTACTGGCAGCCATGAACGCTCTATTCATGTCCGCCGATCTATTTAACATATACGTCACTTTGGAATTGCTAGGTCTAGCGGCGGTAGGGCTGGTAGCAGTAGCTGGGGGTACAGCGCCAGTCGCGGCTGCCATGCGCTATCTACTAGTCACTTTGCTGGGGTCCGGTGCCTACCTGCTGGGTGTGGCTTTGCTTTACGGCAGCTATGGCAGTGTATCGCTGGCCGTACTGGCACCACTAGTCATAGCTGAAGCTCCCGCTGCGGTATTCTTTGCGGCGGGTTTGATCCTGCTAGGATTGTTGCTAAAGACTGCTCTGTTCCCGTTCCACTTCTGGCTACCTCCGGCTCATGGTGGCGCTCCCGCACCGGTGTCGGCACTGCTCTCGGCGCTGGTGATCAAAGCTTCTTTCTATCTCATCCTACGTCTGTGGCTGGATTTGTTCTCGCCATTGGTGACAACGTTGGCGGCACAACTACTAGGACTACTGGGCGCGGCAGCCATTCTGTGGGGCTCGTACATGGCACTGAGACAAACGCGACTGAAGATGCTAATAGCCTATTCTACCGTGGCCCAGATTGGCTATCTCTTCCTAATTTTTCCATTAATTACCCATACCAACCCAGGAGCGACTGAAAGCGCTTTGCAAGGTGGGGTAATGCAGGTAGTGACACATGCCTTGGCCAAGGCAGCTATGTTCGCTGCCGCTGGGACAATGATCCTGTCCGTTGGGCGGGACGACATTGCGTTGCTGGGCGGGGCGTCCAGCCGCCTGCCGCTGACCTTGTTCACATTTGCTCTGGCCGGGGTAACGCTGATGGGTTTGCCACCTTCCGGCGGATTCATCGCCAAGTGGTTGCTGATCAGCAGTGCTTTGAGTAGTGGTCAGTGGGTCTGGGTGGTGGTGGTGATTCTGGGTGGACTCTTGAGCGCGGCATACGTGTTCAAGGTATTGCGCCAGGCATTCTTGCCAGAGCAAGCAGGGATTAAATTCAAGCCAGCATCGCGTATGCAAGAGTGGCCCGCCTGTCTGCTCGCTCTGATCAGTCTGCTGTTGGGGTTACGGTCCGATGAGGTATTGAGTTTGCTGGGAGCAGGATGAATCTAAACGAGAACCTGCCCCTGCTAGTGTTGGCTAGTTCCCTGGTGCCGGGGCTGATTATCTTTTTCCTAGCGGAATCGCGTATTCGCCTTCGCACCACGCTGAACCTGACGGGGGCAACACTGAAGCTGTTGCTCATCGGTTACATGCTATGGGGCGTTCAGCATGATCAAAGCTATGTCTTACGCCACACTGTTCTGCCTGGCATAGAGCTGGTATTAAAAGCGGATTTTCTAGCTATGCTATTCGTCACTCTATCGGCGGTGCTGTGGTTTCTAACTACTCTTTATGCTATAGGCTATCTAGAAGGCTCGCCCCACCGTAGTCGTTTCTTCGGGTTCTTCAGTCTGTGCGTCACCGCCACCGCGGGAGTGGCGATGGCGGGCAATCTATTCACCTTCTTTGTTTTCTACGAGCTGCTGACACTTTCTACCTACCCTCTGATTGTGCACCGCGGAACAGAAGCCGCTATACGCGCCGGGAATATTTATTTGGCCTATACACTTACCGGGGGCGCGGTGCTGCTCGTTGGCGTGGTCTGGCTGTATAGTCTGTTGGGGCAGGTGGAGTTCGTTCCCGGCGGCGTTGCAGCGACGTTGGGACCGGAATACAAAGCTCAGTTACAACTGATTTTCCTGTTTCTTATTGCCGGATTGGGGGTGAAGGCTGCTTTGGTGCCTTTGCATGGTTGGCTGCCGCAGGCCATGGTAGCACCGGCACCGGTGTCCGCCCTGCTGCATGCGGTGGCGGTGGTGAAGGCGGGAGCCTTCGGCATCGTGCGGGTGGTCTATGAGGTCTATGGTGTGGAATTCTCCCAGTCCCTGGATCTGCTCACACCGCTGGCTGTGGCGGCCTCGATTACTATCATTTGGGGCTCGCTGCGCGCCCTCTGGCAAGATGACCTTAAGCGGCGCCTGGCTTATTCCACTGTCAGCCAGGTGTCCTACATTATGCTTGGGGTGGCTCTGTACGGTCTGGTGAGTACCGTCGGCGGTATTGTGCATTTAGTGCATCAAGGCATCATGAAAATTACCTTATTCTTCTGTGCCGGTAATTATGCCGAGACACTAGGCATTCATAAAGTAAGTGAGATGAACGGGGCTGGACGGCGTATGCCTTGGACGACTATGGCCTTCAGCGTGGCTGCGTTGGGCATGATTGGCGTGCCGCTAACGGCAGGTTACATCAGCAAACTCTATCTTAGTCAGGGCGCACAAGCTGCAGACATGGCCTGGGCGGGCTGGGTATTGACGGCCTCGGGTTTGCTCAACGCGGCTTATTTTCTGCCGATTCTGTATCGTGCCTGGTTCAAAAGTCAGCCACATACTTGGCCTCACGAACACATTCCGGCCCAAAGACGACGGGAAACCACCTGGCTCTTATTGATACCGCCTCTTATCACCGCAGTCGCGACCTTGGCGGCAGGAGTGTTCGCCAACTTCGACTGGAGTCCCTTGTTCTGGGCTAAACTCGCTGCTGAAAGGGAATATCTGCCATAAGCAGACGGTAGCGACGCAGTTGCAACCAAATAGATCTTGTCGCTCAGTTGACCAGATGATAAGCCAGAAGGAAGCTACTCTTCCTTCGAGCAGACAACAACCGGTAAACTAGTGGCTGTTCGTTTACATCAACGTTGAACGTCTGCTTTGTACCAAAAGCAGACGTTCAGAGAATCAATTGTGGCTTTAATATTCTATCTATTAAATAGGAGTACTTATGATGAAGAAAGATTAGTTAGAATTTGCCGCAAAGCGACCTAAAATCTTTAGATTTTCATTTTATGCCGAATCGCCCACGCAAAGATGCGATCACCTAGCAACCATCTGGCTATAACGGCCGTTTTGGAATCAACTGGTAGCGCATGCCGTATGGGAGGGGTTGATGTTGTGACTGCATGGAGTACTGCATTTGCGATAATTTCTGGACCCGGTGCTTTGGGTTCGCCAGCCAGAAGGTAGTGAAGACCAGCAAGAAGTTTCTGATAAACGGGCGGATGCGAAACGGTACTGAGTAATTTAAACTCCTTCGCGACAAATTCAGTCTTGATCAGGCCAGGTGCAATAACCACAACTTTGATTCCAAACTTCAGTACTTCTCCACGCAGGGATTCAGACAGCGCCTCTATGGCATACTTGGAGGCAGCATACCAACCGAAACCCGGAATTGCCATTCTGCCCAGAGCCGAGGCGATATTGACAATGCTCCCTGACTTCTGTTCCCGCATATGCGGCAATACTGCCTGCATGAAGCGCGCATAACCGAACACGTTGACATCGAACTGGTGGCGGGCGGCTTCCATTGAAACGCACTCAATCGCACCTAACTGGCCGAAAGCCGCATTGTTCACTAGCACGTCAATCCGGCCCTTGGTTGATATGACGTGATCCACTGAAGCCCGTATGGCTTCTGCATCGGTAACATCCAGACAGACTGGCTCAATATGATCGGAACGCATCTGTTCAAGCCTGTCCATGCGTCGCGCCATGGCAAAAACGAAATAGTTGTTCCTGGCAAGAAGTTCAGTCGTAGCTTTGCCGATACCGCTGGATGCTCCGGTAACCAATGCAACTTTCTGAGTCATAATTTTGTCCTCTCGATGATTGGTATTCGTTTCTCTTTCAACAGATGTCCGTCGCTCTAAGCAAAGCAATGGCTAAGAATAGAAGAAGGTAAAACGATCATCTCCATGGTGGCGGGAATCACACTAGAGACTACAACCAATACCACAAGCTCTATAGGTGTTATCAGTTTCAATTTACCAACAAACCTATCATGCTTGGAGTCTACAGCAATGTGACTTATCACCCTTCTTACTAGTTATTTATCTACAAGTGTTCCGTGATTAAATTATGTCAGGGCTAGCGGGGATACACCTAGTCTTAGATTAACCTACTCCCCATCAACGTAGTACCTGTCTCCCTTCCTTCTCCTAATTTTGGCGCAAAAAGATTTTTCCAGAAAAAACTGCAAACACCTGTTATCGACCCAAGCTAATAATCACGTATCTTCATGGTATAATTCATTTTCCAAGCGCAAAGTTTCTATAAGAATGCGTGAATAGTATACCTATTCAACATTTAATAATTAGCCACAATTGCATTGGTAACAAGTAGAAATATCGATACAACGCATAAACAAAACTAAGGGGAAGAATGATGATTGCTATCAAAAAACACGTATGGTTCACTTCTCTGCTGCTTGGAATGGTCGCGGCGGTAATGTTAGCTACCCCCGCACAAGCTGGCAAATCAAGAGAAGCTTTGGAATTAGAACGTCAGGTAAGGGTTGCTATGACAAAACTTTATGCTGACAACGGGGCGGCCAGACATCTTAAGACAAAAGCTAAAGCGATTCTGACGTTTCCTAGTGTGGTAAAAGTTGGTTTTCTGGGTGGGATCCAGGTTGGTACTGGAGTACTTATGGATTTAGAGGGGAAAACGCTTGGTTACTACAATACCACCGCAGCATCCTTTGGTTATCAGGCGGGTATCAAGGGATTTAATTACACGTTATTCTTAATGAATAATAAAGCAATAAATCGTCTCACCTCGGCCGGAGGATTGGCATTGGGTGTGGGGCCAAGTCTCGTCGTTACAGACAAAAGTTTTGCCACGGGTTTCACAACGACTACACTGGATAAAGATATTTATGCTTTTATCTATGATTCGAAAGGGGCCTTTGGTGGTGCGGGTATCGAGGGCACGAAGATTACCAAAATCAAAGCACCAGTAGCAGACTAAGTCACCAGACAAAACATTTTCTACAACTAGTAATCTTAACCCGGCTCCTAAGCCGGGTTTTTTATGTGTGTTTTCACGACCACTTTTGGTACCAAGGTGACATTTAAAATTTGACACGAGTAACAGGATTAGTTACACACATCAGCTAACCAATCAGACTATCTATCCGTTCCACGTCGATATGTTTTAGCAAATAAAGATCAACAACTCTGGAGGGAGAGCGAGATGCTCAAATAATCCACGGACGACTCCTTAGTCTGTTATCAGAATTCGGCAACGTTCGTTAACGATCGGTGATGTATTTTCATTGCCTACGCCATTAGTTAGAATAGCAAGAACACGATCGTCAGTTTCATAGGCTACGTGTGCTTCAAGTGGATTGGCCATATCTATACCAAATGCATCAATATTGTGAAAAATTCTGTAACTCAGATAGTTCGGCACCATTTCACGCGTCTTTTCTGACAAGTTTTAAAGCGGCGGCGAAAAAACAATCCGTCCCATGCACACTTGGCAATAATTGGAGGAATTTCCCTGTATCAAGTGGGATCTTTTGTTGCGCAAATATTTCGGCACAATTTAGTAACGTGAACTGAGTATGACTGGTGAGAAAGCCCTCAATGATTTCTTGATTTTCCTCTGGCAAAAAACTACAAGTAGCATAAACCAATCTTCCGTCTGGCTTGAGTAGGTTTGCTGACGACGAGAGAATTGCAGCTTGCTTGCATTTAGCTCTCTCAATGCTCTGTGGTGATTGACGAAACTTCAAATCCGGATTACGACGTAGCGTTCCTAACCCGCTACATGGCGCATCCACCAAAACTCGGTCAATTTTTCCTGTCAGACGCTTTACCTTGATATCGTTTTCGTTACTGATCCACCGTGGATACAGATTGGATAAACCAGAACGCTTGAGGCGTGGTTTCAAATTGTTTAATCGCTTCTCAGAAACATCAAATGCGTAGATACGCCCTTTCGAGGACATCAACGCACCCATCATTAGTGTTTTACCGCCAGCACCAGCACAAAAATCTACCACTATGTCCCCTCGCTTGGGTTCTAGCAAATAACCTAAAAGCTGACTACCCTCGTCCTGTACTTCGATCTTACCAGCGAAAAACAAGTCATGCTGGCTAATAGTTGAATTTCTAGCAACGCGGATACCGATTGGGGAGTAAGGAGTGATTTGTGCTTCAATGCCATCTTTACTCAATGTTGCAAGCACTTCATCGCGTTTTGCAATCAACGTATTTACACGTAAGTCAAGAGAAGCGGGTTGTTGTAGCGAAAATCCGAAAGTAAGAATATCCGCATCCAGCATAAATCCCCTCATTTTTTCCACCAGCCACTCAGGAAATTCTGATTGAACGGCTAGTGATTGCGATTTCAGCCTCTCCGCTTTGATTTTTACAAGCCACTTTGCTTCAGCCTCACTGACAAATGGCATTAACTCTCGCATATTCATACCTCGAAATTTTACAAGGTACGCGAGAAGCAACGGACGTGGTGTAGTGGTGCCGACGATATACTCAAGGGAAAAAAAATGCCGTAGAATACCAAAAACAGTTTCTGTTATGAATGCCCGATCGTTCACGCCAAGTTTAGAATTATCACGAAAAAAATGCCTCAGCACACTATCGGCAGGGTGCGCGAACCGCCGCACTACACGTAATGCCGCAATGGCCATATCCAGCTGGTTAAGGGTAAGGCGCATCTATTGTAAATCCTTGCAATAAAAAATATGAACAACAAGAAAATATTAGGGCTTCATTTGTGTAATTCTGGTGAATATAGAACTGAGTTTTCAGATTCCGCGTAGCTCATTTCAGCATGACTTCCAGAGAGTCTTAGTCGACCTTCCATGAATAAACGCACGGCCTCAGGAAATATACGATGCTCCTGCTGCAATACTCGTGCCGCAAGGGTTTTATTAGTATCACCTGGCAACACTCGAACTGCTGCTTGAATAATAATTGGACCGTGGTCCATTTTCGACGTGACAAAATGTACTGTACAACCATGTATTCTCACCCCCTTCTCTAATGCTTGTTTGTGAGCTCCAAGACCAGGGAAAGCAGGCAATAGCGAAGGATGTATGTTCATTAGCCTACCTTTATACTGATTAACAAAATCGTCTCCCAACACGCGCATGAAACCAGCTAACGCCACAAGAGACGGATGGTAAAAGTCAATTTTTTGCGCTAGTGCAACTTCAAACGCTTTGCGGTCAGGGTATGTCCGATGGTCTACTATGCACGTCTCGATATCGTACATTTTAGCTATCTCCAGTCCGGCTGCTTCAGGATTATTACTGATAACAGCAGCTACCCTGACTGAAAGCTTTGCTTCGAGCAAAGCTTTCATATTGCTACCACGACCGGAAATAAGAATGACAAGGGATTTCATTATGGTTGTTGTATGAAAGACACGACTCAATGCTGATTACTCGACCATAGTTCGCGCTTCACCTTTCCCACATTGTTGAATTGTACCAATACGCCACACAATCTCTCCTGCGGAACGCAATACCTCCATCGCGGCTTCGACATGCTTATTCGAGATTATTAACACCATTCCAATACCACAATTGAATACGCGATACATTTCATGATCAGTAATTTTGCCTTGCTGTTGTAACCAGTGAAACAAAGGAGGCACATCCCATGCGCTCTTTTGCAATACAGCAGTAACGCCCTCAGGCAGGGTGCGTGGAATATTTTCTACCAATCCCCCGCCTGTTATGTGTGCCATGCCTTTTATTGGCAAATGCTTCTGCAGCTCAAGCAAAGGTTTTACGTAAATACGAGTTGGCGTCATGATTACGTCCATCATCGTCCTACCATTAAAGTTAACAGATAAATCCGTGCGGTTCTCTTCAAGGATCTTGCGAATCAAAGAGTAGCCGTTTGAATGTGCGCCACTGGAAGCGAGCCCAAGCACCACATCACCTTCCATAATGGATAAGCCGTTTATGATACGATCTTTCTCAACCACACCTACAGCGAAACCTGCGAGGTCGTATTCATTCTCCAAGTACATGCCTGGCATTTCTGCTGTTTCGCCGCCAATTAGGGCACATCCTGCTTGTTCGCATCCTACAGCGATCCCCCTGACTACGCGCGTAGCAGTATCAACATCCAGTTTGCCGCATGCAAAATAGTCCAGAAAGAAAAGTGGCTCTGCTCCCTGTACCAAAATGTCGTTAACGCTCATTGCTACCAGGTCTATGCCAATACAATCGTGCTTCTCTAATTTAAATGCAAGCTTCAATTTAGTACCCACACCATCGGTGCTCGACACTAGTACCGGATTTTGGTAATTTTTGGAGATCTCAAATAGCGCACCAAAGCCACCGATCCCGGTAAGCACTTCAGAACGCATAGTGCGCTTGGCATAGGGCTTGATGTTTTCCACCAAACGATTGCCCGCGTCTATGTCAACACCTGCTTTATAGTAGGACATTTGGATCGACCCCAAATTTCCTTGATTAGATGAAGTCAAGTTGAGTTCTCGCCTTGTTACAGTTAGAGTTCAATTTTTAGCAACTATAATTTTACCGTAAATGGACCACAAACACCCCCGCGATTTACATAACCTATGGTGGCTAGCATTAGCCTCTATCATAGGTGTATTGATTTATCTGCTAAGCTCGATCCTCACACCATTCCTTCTGGCGGGAACCATCGCCTATATTTTTAGTCCCCTGGTAACCAGAATAACCATATGGAAAATTTCACGTACTCTCGGCACGATACTAGTAATGGCACTGTTGCTAAGCGTATTTACGGTATTTATTCTTATTATGGTGCCCCTATTCGAGAGAGAAATTTCCCGGTTAATCGAGAAAGTGCCAGCCTATCTTGAAGCAGTTAGAAACAGCCTAATTCCTTGGTTAGAAATGCAATTTGGCATTAGCGTACAATTGGATATTACTCTACTCAAACAAACGTTGACACAGAACTGGCAAAGCGCGGGTGGGATTGTTGCCAAGTTAGTAACATTGTCCGCCAGCGGTGGCGCAGCGGCAATGGGATTTCTCTTAAATCTTGTATTGGTGCCGGTGGTGCTATTTTATTTACTACGCGACTGGACACAATTGGTAGGATTTGTCGACGAAATAATTCCACGCCATTGGTATAAACAAGTTAACGTGCTCGCACGTGAGATTGATCAAGTATTGGCTGAATTTTTGCGCGGACAACTTTCAGTGATGTTATTAATGAGCATCTATTACGTAATGGGGTTGTGGCTTGTAGGGCTGGAATTTGCTTTGGAAATTGGGGTGATAGCCGGATTCCTAGTATTTGTTCCTTATCTCGGCATGGCCATCGCTTTTATACTGGCGACCTTGGTGGCGCTGATGCAATTCCAAGGATGGAGCGACTTGATCCCAATTTGGATTGTACTTGTTGTTGGACAGTTACTAGAAAACATGGTGGTGGTACCTTGGCTAGTTGGTAACCGCATCGGCTTGCATCCAGTAATGGTGATTTTTGCGTTGCTAGCCTTCGCCCAGTTGTTCGGGCTTGTTGGTTTATTGCTGGCGTTACCCGCGAGTGCTGTACTACTGGTTTGGTTGCGCCATGTACGCAAGCAATATTTGGAAAGCACTCTCTACAATTTGTAAATGAAGCAACTGCTGCTAGACATCGCCCCTCCCTCTCCGCCCACACTGGATAATTTTGTGCCGGGACGCAACTTAGAGCTGTTGCAAACTCTGGATAATATCCTTGGAGAGCGAGAGCAAGAACGTTTTGTTTACCTGTGGGGTGGAAAGGGATGCGGCAAAAGCCACTTATTACAGGCAGTAGTTGAAACCTACACACAAAACAAACTGGATGCGGCTTATATTAAGTGCGGTATCAAGCCTAACGTAAATGCAGAGTTTTCAGCAATTAGTGAGGTTGACTGTTTAACAGTAGATGATATTGATCATCTCAACGAGTCAACACAAATTGGCTTGTTTAATCTCTATAACCACATTCGAGATGAAGGTCATGCGCTTATGCTGGTATGTGGATCAGCTGCTCCAGCACAATTGAACTTGCGCAAGGACCTGGTTACACGTTTGGGATGGGGACTAGTTTATCAAGTTCATGAATTGTCTGACGAAGAAAAAACACAAGCTATGAAGAGCCATGCTGCTAGCCGGGGATTTGACTTACCCCAAGTTGTATGTGATTACTTGCTGCGGCATGGACAACGCGATTTACCTTCATTGATGGCCACACTCGACGCTCTTGACCTGTACTCACGTACGGATCAGCGCCAAATTACTATTCCGATGTTACGTGAATTGCTGCTTCCCACATCATGAATCTGGCCCTGTTTGATCTTGATAATACGCTTCTGATTAGTGACAGCGATTTCGAATGGGCACAATTTCTGATTGAACAACGGGTCCTCGACCGCGAGGTATATGAAGCACGTAACTTAGAATTCTATGAGCAATATAAGTCCGGAACCCTAGATATACATAAATTTTTGGACTTCCAGTTGAAGCCTTTATCACGCCATTCCCGTATTCAACTTGATGTTTGGCACAATGAATTCATGACAAAAAAAATCTTTCCGCTGATTGCGCCGGGAGCACATGAACTGATCAATAAACACATGCTAGGAGGTGATTTATGTGCCATTATCACGTCCACAAATCGATTTGTTACCGAACCGATCGCGCAAGCGCTAGGAATAAAAAACCTAATCGCGACCGAACCGGAACAGAAGAATGGCGAATTTACTGGCCAAGTTTTAGGAGCGCCTTGCTTTAGAGAAGGGAAAATAACGAGGTTAGAAAACTGGTTAGATGAGCGTAACCTGACTTGGCTCTCGTTCCTTGAAAGCTGGTTTTATAGTGACTCCCTAAATGATATACCATTGCTTAACAAAGTAACTCGCCCTGTAGCGGTGGATCCTGATACAACACTTAAAAGATATGCGAAAAAAAACAACTGGCCCATCATCAGTCTACGATAAAATTTCGGTTAACGGGCTGTCTTTATGATATTTTTCTATTTCAATACGTACCAAGGTATTTTAATTTTTACAAAACCGCGTGGCCCTCGCTAAAAATCCATTAACATTACTAATCATTTTTCTTCTGCTCGCTGTAGGAAGTTTATTTTTTGGATTATTGTTTGGCAGCGTAAATATTCCCACCTATAAAATAGCCCACATATTATTATTTCCAGCAAATGATGCTACTGCCCAGATAGTTTGGCAACTTCGTTTACCACGGGTATTAGCATCATTTGCCTGCGGTGGCTTACTAGCACTTGCGGGAACATTGTTACAAGTGTTGTTACGTAACCCGCTGGCAGATCCTTATATTCTCGGCGTATCTGGCGGTGCGGCAGTGGGTGCGCTTACCGCAATGCTGTTGGGGTGGGGGTTGGTGCTAACCAATTTAATATCTCTGGTAGGTGCGTTGATTGCAATTGCAGTTGTGTTTGGGTTGAGCTTTCGTACTGGCAACTGGAACCTCTATCGATTACTCCTAACGGGGGTAGTGCTATCTGCTGGTTGTACCGCACTAATTACCCTGCTACTGACTCTTGCGCCAGCCAATAATGTGAAAGGTATGTTATTTTGGTTGATGGGAGACGTCTCTCGTGCTGAAGAAATACTGCCCGCGTGGATTACCCTTTTGATTGTGGCAATTGTAAGTATGATCTTTTCCAGAAACCTTAATGTTCTGAGTCTTGGCCAGATGAAGGCAAAAACACTAGGTGTAGCAGTGCTACCATTACAAGTAGGAATTTACTTTTGCGCTTCGTTAGTAACCGTAGCAGCACTGATGTTAGCCGGTGCTATTGGCTTTGTTGGCCTTATTGTTCCACATGCCGTCCGTTTGCTAGGTGTTAACGACTATCGCTGGTTGTTGCCCCTGTCGATACTATTAGGAGGCTGTTTTCTCACATTGGCAGATACGCTGGCACGTACCCTGTGGGCACCCCAGCAGTTGCCAGTCGGGGTGTTGACGGCACTGCTGGGTGTACCCATGCTTTTATTGTTGCTGTCGAAAAAACGTTGATTGCATGCCTGAGAGTTTAATAGAGTAGAGTAGCTGTATTAGAAAAACTATTATTCTGTTCAGACCGTTGCATAGACTAACAATTTACAATTAATGCCAGTTTCAGATTCGAAGTAAAGCTAGGTGACAAAAAAACAAGTTTCACAGACAACATAGGATAGTACGAAAGGAACGAGCGATTAAACCAACAGAATGTGTCTCTAATAAAATGAAATTGGAATTGACAATCTTCACATTACACTTGAAAAAAGTTTAGACGCAACAGGTTATGCGGCATAATTCTTTTTTTCCATTTTTGTAGTAATGAACCCTGCTCAGTTTTCAAGGTGGTTTTTCGCACCACTATCCATCTCACCTCAAGCTCGTGGCTGGTTGCAGAATCGAGGGTCTCTTACACGCCTCATTCAACTACGTTGCAGAGATTTTCGTGTTGAACCAGTCTTCCAATCACTTGCAACAGCATGTGAGGACGAGTTTGCTGTGTTAGGCTTACGTCCTAGGGAATTGGCACATGTTCGAGAAGTCTATCTGTACTGTGGCAAAACCCCCGTAGTGTTTGCTCACTCTGTTGTGGCAAGAAAAAACCTACGAGGAGCGTGGTGTGGATTAAGTAAACTCGGTAACAAATCTCTTGGTACGATGCTGTTTACCAACCCAGTTGTCAAGCGTACACCCCTTCAATTCAAAAAACTGAATTCGGGTCATCCGCTATTTCATCGAGCCTGCCAAGATTTACAACTAGCCCCTTTTAGTTTGTGGGCGCGTCGTTCCTTATTCAGCCTGCATGGTCAGCCCATACTAGTTACCGAAGTATTCCTTCCCTCCATCCTGGACTTAGTATTGTGATTATCTCAGAGCGCCTAGAGCATTATGAAAAGCTGATGCGTCTGGATAAACCCATTGGCATTCTGTTGTTACTATGGCCTACTCTATGGGGTCTGTGGCTTGCTGCAGATGGCATGCCTAACTTGGCCATCGTGTGGGTGTTCGTTCTAGGTACGGTACTTATGCGCTCTGCTGGCTGCGTGATAAACGACTATGCAGATCGCAATTTCGATCCACATGTTGAACGCACCAAGGATCGACCGCTAGCAACCGGAGTGGTGAGCACCAAAGAAGCGTTACTTTTAGCAGCAGGTCTGAGTTTCTGTGCATTTCTCCTAATTCTTAGTCTAAACCGCCTTACCATTGTATTGTCGGTATGTGCGTTGTTTCTTGCCGCGAGTTATCCGTTTACCAAACGCTTCTTTGTGATTCCACAGGCGTATCTCGGTATTGCTTTTAGCTTCGGCATCCCGATGGCATTCGCCGCACAAACTAATGAGCTGCCCATAGTCGTGTGGCTGTTAATGACAGCGAATCTATTCTGGGTAGTTGCCTACGATACTGAGTATGCAATGGTGGATAAAGCCGACGATCTCAAGATTGGTATTAAGACCTCTGCAATCAGTTTTGGGCGCCTTGATGTAGCTGGGACCATGCTGTGCCATATAATTTTTCTAGGCATCATGATTAGTGTGGGGCAAATCCAAAAACTGGGTGTTATATATTATGTCGGCCTTGGGGCTGCACTAGGCCTTATAATGTACCAGTACCACCTGATTCACGATCGAATGCCGGAACGCTGTTTTAAAGCTTTTCTTCATAATAACTGGGTAGGTGCAACTGTGTTTATCTGCATTGTGCTTGATTACCTCATAGAAACAACATTTTAAATACTCCACCAATGAAATATAAAGACCTACGTAGCTTTCTCGCACAACTAGAAAGTAAGGGCGAATTAAAACGCGTTACAACTGAGATTAGCCCATACTTGGAAATGACCGAAATCTGTGATCGGTTGTTAAAGACTGGTGGCCCTGCCATTTTATTTGAAAATCCCAAAGGACATAACATCCCTGTATTGGGAAATTTGTTCGGTACGTCTAGGCGTGTAGCAATGGGCATGGGACAGGAATCAGTTGAATCTCTTCGAAAAGTGGGCGAACTCCTAGCATATCTTAAGGAACCAGATCCACCCAAAGGTTTTAAAGATACATGGGACAAATTGCCAGTGCTAAAGCAAGTTCTTAACATGGCGCCAAAAGTACTTTCGAGCGCGCCGTGCCAGGACATAGTTTGGGAAGGCAAAGACGTAGATCTTTGCAAATTGCCGATCCAGACATGCTGGCCGGGAGATGTCGGCCCACTGATTACTTGGGGATTGACTGTCACCAGGGGGCCGCAAAAAACACGGCAGAATTTAGGTATTTATCGTCAGCAGGTAATCGCGCCCAACAAGCTCATTATGCGCTGGCTAGCCCATCGCGGCGGTGCACTAGATTTTCGTGATTTTTGCCTCGCCAGTCCAGGGCAACCATATCCATTAGCGGTAGCCCTGGGAGCGGATCCTGCAACCATGCTCGGTGCGGTTACTCCAGTACCGGATAGCTTAAGCGAATATCAGTTTTCTGGATTGCTTCGCGGCACAAAAACAGAAATTGTAAAATGTCTGGGTCATGATTTACAGGTTCCAGCAAGCGCAGAAATTGTGCTAGAAGGGTTCATTTACCCAAATGAAACAGCCATTGAAGGACCATTCGGTGATCACACTGGCTATTACAACGAGCAAGAAACGTTTCCAGTATTTACAGTTGAACGCATTACCATGCGACATAATCCGATTTATCACTCCACTTACACTGGTAAACCACCAGATGAGCCAGCGATTCTAGGCGTAGCGTTAAACGAAGTATTCGTGCCACTACTGCAAAAACAGTTTCCAGAGATCACCGATTTCTACTTACCACCAGAAGGCTGCTCCTACCGAATGGCAGTGGTAAGCATGAAAAAACAGTACGCGGGTCACGCCAAGCGCGTAATGTTTGGTGTGTGGAGTTTCTTGCGTCAGTTCATGTACACAAAATTCATCATTGTCACCAACGATGATATAAATATCCGCGACTGGAAGGAAGTCATCTGGGCGATTACCACTCGCGTTGATCCAGTGCGTGACACGCTGATCGTAGAAAATACGCCCATAGATTATCTCGATTTTGCCAGCCCTGTATCAGGGCTGGGCGGAAAAATGGGCCTGGATGCCACTAACAAATGGCCTGGAGAAACTGCTCGCAAATGGGGTACACCGATCGTGATGGACCCAGCAGTGCAAACTCGAGTAGATGAAATCTGGAAAGATCTTGGAATTTAATCTGCATCTCGCCAAACCCACAGGGAAACTCAAATAAGCAAAATCAGTTATAATCTGTCGGATTTTTTTACACATACTTTGTTTTACGCTTGTGCCATACATCCATCCCTCTGTATAACAATGAAAAAATATTATGGTATAGAAATTGCTTCTGTATCCGTTATATATGGAATATGCCTAAAAAACATGTCAAATAAGTAATATATTGTGATTTCTCACACAGAATTCCACGTTCGATAGTATTAGCATTATTATCAATAAATATTTTAAACATCTCGTGTGTTGTACTGCTAAGTGAAGTACAACAGATCAGGAGCATAACTTGACGATCAAAAACCATCAAAACGACAATATGGAAGATAAGCTATCATCTGAAGCTCTTGAAGATAAAACAAAATCGGTTGACTCTTCACGAAGACGTTTTACCAAGGCTGGTTTAGCTGCATCAGGGGTTATTCTTACCCTCGCCAGCCGACCTGTGTTGGCAAATACTGTTTGTAAATCCCCTTCAGGGTTTGAATCGGGCAACGTTAGTGCCCATATTCAAGAAATGTGCTTTGGCAATTACCCAGATTATTATGCCAATACCCCGGAAGCGTGGGCAGGGACACAATACGAACCGGGCAGATATATTAACAACGAAGGTTCAACAACCAGTAACGGAAGTTTAACCAGTATCCAAAGTTCAACCAGTAACGGGAATTCAAACAGTAGTGGGAATTCAGGCAGTACACAAAATTTAGGCAATACAGATAATAAAGGTAAATGGGATGGTGGAACCCAATTTCAACAAGCGTTTCCTGGCAGCAGACAATTTCCTGGGAAATCCATGATGCAGGTGTTATGGACGGGAGACCCGATGGGCGGACACCTCTGCGCAGCATTACTCAATGCGGCCCTTGGATTGACACCGCCGTTGACTGAAACAAGGATCGTGGATATGTGCCTAGAATACGAGACGAAGGGTTATTTCGAACCAACGGCAGGCGTTCATTGGTACGAAGGAGATATTATCTACTACTTTCAGAGTCTGACATAACAAGATCGTATTGAATTAAATTATTTAAGCCTGTATCGTACTGACCTC
>PVMK01189457.1_pt2 | contig 23486 bp, 24 predicted proteins | sample 1853481 | NCBI WGS metagenome assembly PVMK01 (sample SAMN08533507, study PRJNA380276) | Marine sediment metagenome, whole genome shotgun sequencing project. | reverse complement strand
ATCAGGTTTTCACCTGTAATATAGGTGCATTCGTCGCTGGCCAGGAACAGTGCTGCATTGGCAACATCCGATGGCTTACCCAGTCTGGGCATCGGGGTTCGGCGGGTTGAATAGGCCATGGCTTCATCGGAAACAGCGTCAGTTCTTCCAGTCAGAATCTTGCCCGGCGCCACCGCGTTGCAAATAATGTGGTCGGCCGCATAGTCAGCGGCCACCTGGCGAGTCATGTAGACAACCGCAGATTTACTGACGCCGTATGCTATGTCCCCCGGGCAGGAAATCATGCCATGCTGGGAAGAAATATTGACAATCCTGCCCCTGGCCTCGCTGATAATTTCCTGCTTGAGCATCTGCCGGACCGCACTTTTGCAGCCCAGAAAGACCCCTTTGGCATTCACTGCCATAACCCGGTCCCAGTCCTGTTCGGAGGTTTCAGTTAGTCGTGTGCCTGTATAGATTGCGGCGTTGTTCACCATAATATCAAGCCGGCCAAATTGCCTGGCCACAGCACAGACTACATTGTCCAGGTCATCCCAGCTGGTAACGTCGGTATGATAAAACTGCACGTCTCCGCCGTTATTCCCGATCTCATCGCAGGTGGATACACCTCCTTCAAGCGGGGATTCACGCACATCCGCAATGATGACTCTGGCACCCTCGGCTGCAAACCTGATAGCAATAGCACGCCCTATCCCGGAGGCGGCACCTGTCACAATGGCTGTTCTATTTTGCAGTTTCATCGCATTCTCAATTTAATCGTCTCCGGCAACAGCCATGGATACCAATGATTATAACTATTGTTCGGAGAATAGCTGAATTTAACAGGGATATTATCCCGGCAAACCGTTGCTGACAAAATCCGGCAAATTGGTTTTGCAGCAGCAATGAAAGCGCGGGGGACTCGCTCGTATCAAGCAACGGTTAGAATTATTTATTTGTAAATTGGCAAAATCGCCGCCATATTCACAGCGCATCCAAAAACCTGAAGTCTGTCGCTGCGAACTTTCAACATGCATTTCAAATCAATCGATACCCGCTCCGTTATCAGCCGCACCCTTGGCAACATCGCCTGGGGATGGAAACGTATATCAGCGGTGGGCGATGCAAGCAACCTGGTCCTGAGGCCTGAGCTTCCCGATGCAGACATCAAGGTATTGCGCAAGCAGATGCAGGAGTGCCTGAATGCCCGGGGCGGTGAAGTGTCGGCAAGATCGCATGCGGCGGTGTTGGGTCAGGCCTACCTGGAGCTCAATGACGAGGGCCGATATCGATTCCTGAAACTGATCGCAGACGAATTTGGCATTACCGAAGATGATCTGGCTGCCACCCTGAAGCAGTATCTTCAAGAGCCTGATGATTCCGGATCTCTCCTGGCACAAATAAAGGACCAGCTCACCCCGCCCTGGATGAAGCTTTTTACCCAGTTTAATGCGCTCCCCAGCGGGGTAAAGTTCCTGGTCGATATGCGTGCAGACCTGGTCCGGTTTTCCCGGGAGCAACCTGGACTCAATTCGCTCAACAATGATTTACAACAGCTGCTGGTTTCCTGGTTTGACATCGGTTTCCTGGATCTAAAAAGAATCACCTGGGACGAGCCGGCTTCACTGCTGGAAAAACTGATCGCCTACGAAGCGGTGCATGAAATTCAGTCCTGGGATGACCTCAAGAACAGGCTCGATACGGACCGCTGCTGCTACGCTTTTTTCCATCCGAGAATGCCCGACGAGCCGCTGATATTTGTCCAGGTAGCCCTGGTCAACGGCATGTCGGGAAATATTCATGAGCTACTGGATGATTCCGCCCCCCTGGAAGACCCTGAATCCGTGGACACCGCCATTTTCTATTCCATATCGAATACCCAGCTGGGGCTGCGCGGCGTCAGCCTGGGCGATTTCCTGATCAAGCGGGTGGTAGATGACCTGGTTGGCCGCTTGCCGAACCTCAGGACATTTGCCACGCTGTCTCCTGTTCCGGGTTTCAGGCAGTTTCTGGAAAACACGCTGGAATCCGATGAAACACCATTGCTCAAGCCCGGCGAACGGGATCAGCTTAAGGAACTCACCGCCAGCCGGGAATCCGACGATGCCTATGAAATCATCGAAACCAGGGGGAATCTTGAGCCCGTGCTCATGCGACTCTGCTCCCATTACCTGGTAAATGAAAAAAGAGAGCTCGGGGCGGCGGATTCTGTGGAAAATTTTCACCTCACCAACGGAGCCAGGATCGAGCAGCTAAACTGGCTCGGCGATCACTCGGAAGCGGGCATGAAGCGATCACTGGGAATAATGGTGAACTATCGCTACAAGCTTGCAGACATCGAGAAAAACCACGAGGCCTATATCACCAGCGGAGAGATAAAGTGCTCTTCAAAGATCAGGGGTTTGCTAAAATAGAGCCGGCTTAATAACGTTTCAGAAATTTCCAGCTAAAAATCCTTACCAGGGAAACTATCTTCTATGAAAACCTACTTACAAATTACCGGGGCACTGATTCTCGGTTCATTGCTTGCTTCCTGTTCCGAAGACCAGTCCAGTAACACGGTGGAAACCCTGCAAGGGGAGGTTGTGGTTGAAAATACAGCAACCGGGGATTCCGGCGCCGAAGAAAGCAATTCAGAGCCGGTGGAGACGTTCACCCCTCAATATATCTATGCAGAAGATCTGAAAGTCGCCCTGGAAATCAGTAATCCGCCCTATGTATTTGATGTGCGGTCAGAACCTTCCTACCAGAAAAGCCATATCCTTTCGGCTTTATCCATGCCCTACGGAAAAACCGATAAAGTACGCTTGGCCAGCATACAGGGGATCAGCAAACAGAGCCAGATCGTCGCGTACTGCGGCTGCCCTCGCCATCTCTCAACCCTGTCTGCCGAGGCGCTTGGAAGAATGGGATATGAAAATGTAAGTGTTCTATATGAAGGCTACTGGCACTGGAAAGATAACGGCTTCCCGATAGTTGATAACGAAGCAGCTGCGACAATTACCACACTCCGCTTCGAGGGGCGACTCACTCGCGCAGGCCAGTCAGCGGATGATAGCGATATTTTCCTGAGGCACCAGCGAACCGGGCAACTTGAAGCCACTCGAACTGCGAGCGATGGAGGATTTGCAGTGGACTTTCACCTCTATGATTACCATGAAGGGGACCAATTCGAGATCATTCTTGGCCGCCTCGACAACCAGCCGGTTCTCCATGTGGCTGCTGCCAGCAAACAGAAAACACAGCTGCAGCTGAATCTCTAGGGGGTTTATTCATGGAATCCACACTTTACCCTTTAAATACCCGCAAAATAACAAAGATTAGACGTATATTATTCGCCCATTTGAGGGTAGAATTGGATTCCGATAGCACAATTAGTTGTTAATAACGAGTGTTTTATACAATATATAGCTTAATGCGTTTATCGGTTAAATCCGTAAGATACCTCACGAGACTCACATGAGAACCCGAGCATGATTGATCTGGCAAAGTGTTTTCCACCCCTTGCTTCACGCCAAACCATGATTAGATTTGCTGGTATAGCCACCCTGTTATGTGCGTTTACATGGAGTTCAAACGTCCTGGCCCAGGAATATTCCCCATTAAATCGGCTTGGCACAAACGAAGCTATCTGCGTGGGTGGAATCCAGACCGTAGAGGAATTACAGGCTGTATTTGTCAATGACTCGGAAACCATCGCTGAAGTTCTTGCAAACAGTGCCTGGCAGGGCGACAAGTCAGATCTTGATGCGGTGATTGCCGCGGGAGATTTTGTAGAGAAATCCTATGAGCCCGGATCGCGCTTCTTGTGGATGGGTGCGCGTCGAAAAAATACCGGTGTTGCATTGCCGTTTCGTGAATGGGCCGGGAACGAGGCTTTTGTGGGATACGAAATCAAGGTGACATCCCAGTGCCAGGTTCACACCCTGGTTATACCGAAGATTTGCTGCAACCTTGCGCTGCTGGGATCGGAACCTGAACCGGTTGCCGAGCCGCTGGTAATTGTAAGTCCGGCGGTAGAGTCGGTAAACATATGTACCGAGCAGGGCAATGACCTGGCAGTTTTTGCCGAGGATGGTACTCGCATCGAATCACCCCTGGATGGCAATGGATGCTGGTCGGGCAACGTAGCTGCAGGAAACTACCTGGCCCGGGCAACCAACCCGCATTGCAGCGGGGCATCAACTACCGAGTCCTTCATCGTCGCTGCACCCGCGACACCCGAGCCTGTAATCCAGGTGCATAAACCGAAAAAAATCATTGTTTATCTTGCCGGTTTCGCAGGATATGAGGCGAGGGAGAGACCCAACGTGGACGGCATCTCAACCAATAATGACGCAGCAACTGCGTTCGGGGTAAGGCTTGGAGCCCTCAGCCCTCTCAACGACACCTATTCCCTGTTTGGCCAGCTAGGGACTTACACCCTGTTTGGCCTGAACGACGACACCGACTGGTCCAGTAGAGGGGTTTTCGTCGATGCAGGATTTGAAGTTCAACTGACCGAACGCGGTTTCATGGGACTTGGCATGAGCCTATGGAACATCGACAACAAGGATACCCATAACGATGATGTGGGATACCTGATTTATGGTGGGGGTGACATTGCCGATACCGGTTCGCAATGGTTTGTTGAGGGACGGTTCTTCAAGGAGGCCGAATTGAGGTCTCGCAACAACATGCTCAGCTTGGGCATACGACATCTGTTCAAGTAGACATTTGATTCAGTTGCAATCAGTTACATATTAGGCCTGCATCGCAGGCCTTTTTTCTATTTCCGGGAGTTTCATAGCGCCGCATCAGGCATCTGCTGGTCGCAGGCATAACAATAGGGGTGCGGTCAATGTATTGTCAGGATGCCGCACCCCGGGATTTTCGGGGCATGGACAGATAAGCCGCTCGCGCTTCGAAATTAAGGACTACAGCAACCTGACCGGTGATATTGTGGAGATTGAGGTCTACACGGAATTCATTAAACAGTAAGGGAATCAGGTATTTTCGCCTTTCTTTTCCAGGGCAAGCCATTCCTGCTGGTTGGAGCCAAAGGGAATCATGGCATGCTGCTGGTAGGCGGGTCTCTCGCAAAGCCTGCTATACCAGTTTTCCACGTTGGGCAGCGACGGTCGATTTAGCGGCAGGTTAAAGTATCTGTAAAACAAGGGTCCCAACGCCACGTCACCAATTGTAAGTGCATTGCCGGCAACGAATTCCCTGCCATCCAGCCCGGTTTCAAGAATTCCGAGGTTTTTCGCTGTCGTTGCCATTGCCCGTTGTACCAGTGATAGATCCTGTTTTTCCTTGTCGGTACGGACCAGCTGCCAGAAAATGGGAAAGAATCCGGGATTGAGAGTTGTTTTCATCCACTCCATCCACTGTTCTGCTATGGCAAGGGATTTTGTGTCCTTGGGATATAGCGAGCCGGCACCATACTGGCGCGCCAGGTAACGGATAATTGCATTTGATTCCCACAGCACAAAACCGCTATCGTTCATGGTCGGAACCAGGCCATTAGGATTCATGGCCCGGTACTCCGCTGTATCAAGGCGGCCAAAAGTTCCGCCTGCGTTGTGCCGGGTATGCTCAAGCCCGAGCTCGCCGACGGCCCACATGACTGGGGCAACGTTGCTTGAATTCTTTCGACCCCAGATTTCCAGCATTTTTGAATCCTTACATTGAAACCATGTATTTCAATCCGGCGACCCGATCATGGATGGATACCGACTGGTTTGTGAATGACACAGGCGTCAACAGGTTCTGCCCCTGCCAGTGTCCATGGAAATCTGCTGTTGTCATAATTTTTGCTCAGCGCCGATGCAACTGATTGTTTCGGTGATATCGGAAACTGCGTCCTGCAATGCGCTGGTAACCATGGCGGCGTCACTGGTCATTGGCAAGTTGTTAATCAGGTCATTGAGCTTGGCCTGGGCCAGCCATGCGCTGTGCCGGCCAAGTTCCGCAATAATTCCAGGCTCCCCGTACCCCGGTAAATCGTGTTTGGATGTCGGGTCGGGAATACTGATATTCCGGGACACCAGGCCGGGTACGAGGGTAATTCGTTCTCCGGGTTCAAGCAATCGGGCCGCACGGTGCACAACCATATTACCCTGCTGGAATATGGCATAGCCGGCGGCGGGGAAAATTGCCTTTATTACCCGATTCTCGGGGAGATCATCACTGATGCCATAGCGTACTTCCGGCACTTCCATGTCAAACATCCTGGCCACTTCCTGGCGCGTACCCCGAAAGTACTCGAAGTTTCCACCCTTCAATTTGGACGGGTCACTGAGCATAATGACATAATCGAATCCAATACCATCATAGTGCCAGGCATCTACGGCCTTGCTCACATCATCCGGGGCGTAGTTGATATAGATCTGCTGGGATGGCATGGAATGCGGTGCCAGCGTGGTTCCGCCAATTTTCGACATGTGATCAAGCAGCACCGGGCAGGCGCACAAATCCCGCAGGAAGCGTGAACGGTACACCCCTCCGGCAAGGTGAATCGGTACGCGGCTGCCTTCGATTTTTTTACTGACCGCTTTAAGGCGAACGGCAATCTGGTGCAACGAAGACAGGCCTTCATCAGAGAGCAGTCTGAAGGGGCTGGTTACAGCCACATTGGAAGCACAGGCGGCAATTTCCTGTTCGCTGTAGCCGAACTCATCGAGGGTCCATGTTCTCTCGGGGAATTCGAGGCACAGATGCCTGCCAGGGTCATAGCGGAATTCATCATCCAGCTCCTGGTAGCCCATGGGCAGATCACGAGGAAAGTCAGGTGCGATCGCAAGCATTTAATTTCTCCAGGAAATGGTGGGGAGGCAATCAGGGATAAGTCCCGGTACCCGATTTTATCCCAGCTTTATTACAAAAGCATTCACCTGTTCACCAAATGTGAGGGGTATTCTAGTGTAGTGTCCTACACTAGAGTCCGGTGGACGATTCACCTTGGGAGGAAAATGCCAGGTACTGTGCCACAAAATCGAAATCTGCCATCGCCGCAAACTCTTTCATGATGGATTCCGTCACGGGTCCGGGAATGCCACAGCGATACTCGTGCCCATTCAATCGACTCACCGGACAGACGCACAGACTGGTAGAAGAATAGAAAGCCTCGTCTGCCTGCAACGCTTCCTCCAGGGCCACGGCCCGCCTGGCCAGCGGTATTCCCATGCTTTCGCAAATCTCGAATACCACCTGCCTGCTCACACCCTGCAATACGAACTCGTCAGTGGGGGTTATCACCAACCCGTCTTTGACAATGAAAAAATTACATCCCGCTCCCTCGGCAAGATACCCTGTGGCATCACACATCAGGGCCCATGCTCCGGGATGGCTGTGCTGGACCTCGCGTTGGGCCAGCATCATATTGAGATAGTTGTTGGACTTGATATTCGCCGACAACGCCTCTGGCGAAATCCTCTTGCGCTCGGATACCACCGCATGAATGCCCTCGAGGTAAGATCGCCCCCGTGCTCTCAACGGCAGCGGGATGCAGTCAATAATCACCGTGGCTCCCGGGTTTACGGCGGGTTCCCCGTCAAGCCGCTGCGGCCCGGTGGTAACCCGCTGGGTGACCCAGTAGTCTTCGCCATCACGAAGGTGGGGAATATTCAGTTCGACCAGGTGTTCCGTTGCCTGCATCATCTCGCTCTGTGACATACCCGGATCGATGCGCGTTTGTTCCAGGCTCCGGTACAGGCGATCGATATGGTCCTGTAAGCGGAAAAGCCTGCCGCCGAATGTGCGTTCGGTGTCGAATACGCTGTCTCCGTAGACCAGCCCCATGTCTCTGATCGAAACCATGGCCTCATGCTCCGGTACAATGTCGCCATTAATATATGCAACCCGCTGGGAAGGCCCTGGTTCACTGCTATGATTCATAATCCCGGATTTTCGAATTAATGTCTGCAAGCCTCTGCAAAACTGTTAATCCATAGTAGCATGCCCATAGCAAACGGAGTTTGTAGACTGCCGGAGAATCAGGTAAATTTTGATCAACAGCCCGATTCCCGGGGAAGCCAGTATGAATTCAAAGACACCCGCCGATAATTCCGATCCTGACGACAATTCCAGCAATTCCAGCGGCAATCCCCGGTTCCGGGATATCCTCGCCGCCCGCCTGGACCGTCGCATGCTGCTGGCAGGGGTTGCAGGAATTGCCCTGGTTGGCGGCATCGCCGCACCAGGACTGTTCAGGCGTTTGTTCGAAGATAGCGAGGTCAGCAGTACAAGTTTTGATTTTGAGGAGCTCGCTACGGGGTTCACAAGAACCCATAATGTTGCCATGGGGTACCGGGCAGATATCCTGGTACGCTGGGGAGACCAGATTCTGGATCATGCACCAACCTTCGACCCACTAAACCAGAGTGCCGTTGCCCAGGCAATGCAGTTTGGATACAACAACGATTTTACCGGCTATATCGCCCTGGACAAAACAGGCAGCTCCCCTACCAGCCATGGCCTGCTGGTTGTGAATCACGAATATGCCAGCGCAAAATTAATGTTTCCAAAGAGCCTTCTCAAAGCCGCCCAGGCAGACGATGCCATTACTGAAGCATTGGTAAATATCGAGATGATGGCCCATGGTGGATCCATCGTCGAGATTGAGAATGTCAAAGGGAAGTGGCAGATGCGATCACCCTCGAAATTCAACCGCAGGATAACGGCCGAAACCGACATGGCAATCAGCGGCCCCTGTGCAGGGCATCCGCGCATGACAACGTCCTACGACCCTGCAGGTGTCCATGTCCGCGGGATGCTCAATAACTGTGCAGGTGGCATGACCCCCTGGGGTACATGGCTGTCGGCAGAAGAAAATATAAACATGTACTTCTGGAACCGCCCTGCACTCGAAGGCCATGTTGAGAAAAGGAATTATGAGCGAATGGGCATTCCGGCAGAACGCCAGGTGTGGGGGAAATTTCATAGCCGTTTCGATATTGGCAGCGAATCGAATGAAGGCAACCGGTTCGGATGGATTGTCGAAATCGACCCCCTCGACCCGGAATCAACCCCGATCAAGAGAACTGCACTGGGCCGATTCAAGCACGAAGGCGCCGAGAATATCCTCAACCGGGACGGCAGGGTCGTTATCTATATGGGGGATGACCAGAAATACGACTATGTATACAAGTTTGTGACCAGGAACGCATTTATGCCAGGCAGGAAGCACATAATCGAAACCTTCTCGATGAGGGAACACTTTACGTCGCAAGGTTCAGCGACGATGGCACACTGGAATGGATTCCCCTGGTGTTCGGCACAGCACCCCTGACCCAGGAGAATGATTTCCATAGCCAGGCTGATGTCCTGATCGAGACCCGGCGTGCCGCAGACCTCCTGGGAGCGACAAAAATGGACCGGCCAGAAGATGTCCAGCCTAACCCTGTCACCGGCAAGGTGTACATTTCCCTGACCAATAATGGAAAAAGACAACCGCAACAGGCAAACGCGGCAAATCCCCGCGCGCCGAATCTAGCCGGACATATAATCGAAATCACCCCCCATGACAACGATCACGCCTCAACCCGGGCCACCTGGGATATGCTGGTATTGTGCGGCAACCCCGGAAATCCGGAATCAGGCGCCACCTTCAATCCCCGCACCAGCGATGACGGCTGGTTTGCCATGCCGGACAATTTCACCGTTGACAGCCGCGGCCGGCTTTGGGTTGCGACCGATGGCAACAAACCGAAAACAACAGCAAGGACCGACGGTATCTGGGCCATGCAAGTAGACGGTAATCTGCGGGGAACCGCCAAACACTTTGTCCAGGCCCCGATCGGCGCCGAGGTATGCGGCCCCACATTCACCGCCGACGATGAAACGCTTTTCGCCTCGATCCAGCATCCGGGTGGCGGATCATCCTTCGACCAACCCTCTACCCGCTGGCCGGATTTTGATCCCGGCATGCCGCCCAGGCCGGCCGTGATCGCCATCACCAGGATCGGCGGCGGAAAAATAGCCTGACTGAATACACTGCACTAGACCGGATCAAATTGCCACGATGAAATCTGTATGTGTGATTGGAGCAGGAATTATCGGAATCTGCTGTGCCCTGGAGCTGCGTAAAAAGGGTTTTGAGGTCACGCTCCTGGACCGTGACGAACCCGGGTCCCAGGCCAGCTTCGGTAACGCCGGAATCCTCAATACGAGTGCAATCGCTCCCTATGCCAGCCCTGAAATTGTGCCGCTCCTGCCATCCTACGGGCTCAACCGCGATCCTCGATTCAGGTTTCACTGGCCGCATTTCATCCCCCTGTTGCCGTGGCTTCTGAAATTCGTTAAGCACTGCAACTGGAACGGTTACAACCACGGCCTAACTGCCCTTTCCTATCTTACCGGGGACAGCGTTTCACGGCATCAATCACTGCTCTTGGAATGTGATTCGAGTAATTTGTTCAGGGACCGGGGATGGCTGCGGCTGTACGCGACTACCGGGCAATTCGAGGCAACGGCAAGAGAGCGATCAAACTATGACAACCACGGGGTTCGATACGAAATACTGGACCACGCGGCAATAGTCGACCTGGAGCCGGATATTACCGGGCATTATGCCAAAGCAATTCTTCTCACCGGCGCCCCATCCGTGTCCAGTCCACAGTCCGTCTGCCAGGCTTACCTGGGCCTGTTTACACGCCTGGGCGGTATTTTCAGGTCTGCTAACGTAATTCACCTGCAAAGCCATGCCGATGCATGGTCTGTCGCCACGGCAGCAGGAGATATCCGTGCTGACCACATGGTGGTTGCCTGCGGGGCCCAGTCAATGAAACTGCTGTCCCCCCTTGGCATCAGGATTCCCCTCGCCATGGAACGCGGCTACCACCTGGCCTACCGGCCCGCCCAGGGGAAAAGCCTGTCAGGACCAATCGTCGATATGCAAAAGGGGCTGACCATGACACCGATGAATATTGATGGGGACAAGGTCATTCGTGTCACTTCGGCGGTTAACCTGGTGGCAATGGAAACCGCACCGAGTTACCGCCAGATTCTGGATCTTGTTCCTCACCTCGAGGGGATGTTTCCTTTTGACAAGCAAATTACAAAAGAGCCCTGGATGGGGCACCGGCCCAGTATGCCGGATTCTCTTCCTGTGATAGGCCCGGCACCAGGTCATGAAAACCTGTGGCTTGCGATTGGACATGGGCATATCGGATTGACTACCGGCCCAAAAACCGGTGTATTGATTGCTAACGCAATAACTGGTGAAATCAATGATGCCGAAGCTGATGCCTTCCTGCCGGCAAGATTTCTATGATGCTGTGCACCAGGCCATTCCACCACTGACAAAATTACCAGGAATACCCTATGACTGATAGAAAGACACCTCCCGTTGAGCCAGTAAGCGGAACAGTAATGCCCCGTTATGCCGGGCCTTCAACATTTTGCCGACTGCCGGAATTACGCGATGTCCCCTATTGTGACGTCGCAATTCTCGGAATTCCTTTCGACTCCGGTACCAGTTACCGCCCCGGTGCCCGCTTCGGACCCCAGGCCATACGCCAGGCATCCCGGCACCTCCGCTTCAATTTTCATCCCGCCTACGAAACCGAGCCTTTCAAGACCATCCAGGTCGCCGATGCCGGGGATGTGGGCTGCAACCCATTCAAAATCGATGAGGCCATCAGCCAGATCGAAACCGCTGCCATTGACCTGTATGACAGTGCAGACGCTATCGTCAGCCTCGGCGGCGACCATACCATCGCGTTACCGCTGCTGCGGGCAGTGAACAAGAAAGTGGGTGGCCCGGTGGCGCTGGTCCATTTTGACGCCCATCTTGATACCTGGGATACCTATTTCGGGGCCCCCTATACCCATGGAACGCCGTTTCGCCGTGCCGCGGAAGAAGGCCTGTTCATGGAAGATGCGTCCATGCATGTTGGGATCAGGGGGCCGCTTTACAGCTCGGAAGATCTCAAGAACGATGCAGAACTGGGCTTCAAGATAATCCATTGTGACGAACTCGAGAGCGAAGGTGTCGACCATGTTGCAAAGCGAATCCGTGACCGAGTTGGAGACCATCCGCTGTACCTGTCGATCGATATCGATGTCCTCGATCCGGCCCACGCCCCCGGAACCGGTACGCCGGAAATTGCCGGGCTGACCAGCCGTGAGCTGGTTAATATTATTCGCGGACTCCAGGGCCTCAACCTGGTGGCCGCAGATATCGTCGAAGTCGCGCCGGCCTATGACCATGCCGAGATTACCTCGCTGGCAGCGGCCACCATCGCCTTTGAAATGATCAATCTCATTGTCTGCAGGCCAGGTTAACCGGTGCCAGGGTAAACGTGGAAAATTTCATCGTCCGCCCTGCAACTGCTGATGACGCAGAAGCAATAAATCGAATAGCCAACTGGTACATCGAAAATACCGCGGTTAATTTCGATACCGCAGCCTGGCCGCTGCACAAACGCGTAGAATGGATAGAATCATTCAATGGTGATGCCTCCCCCTACCGGCTCCTTGCCGGTGAAAACAAGGGCAGGATTATCGGGTTCAGCAACAACACCCGGTTTCGCCCCAAGGCAGCCTATGAGAGTTCCACGGAAACCACCGTCTATATGGAACACGGTGTTGAATCCCGCGGCCGGGGACGAATTTTGTATGAAGCATTGCTTGCGCACGTTGCAACTGCCAATTTTCACCGCGCCTATGCGGTAATCACGTTGCCGAATCCGGCTTCAGTTCGCCTTCACGAGGACCTCGGATTTTCCCTGGTCGGGACCTTCGATGAAATTGGCAGGAAATTTGATCGCTATCACAGCGTGGCCATGTATCAGAAAATCATAATCTGATGAACCTGCAAAACCGGGGCTCCTGGTATAGTTTTCCCTGATTACCAACAATTCAGATACTGATGCCGTCGTTAGGCGGCGTATACGGTTATAATCTTCCGCCCCAGCACACCAGGATTCCGTTGCAGATGACCCGCCCCAGCAACCGCCAGCCGGACGAAATGCGACCGGTTACCCTAACCCGTAATTTTACCCGGCATGCCGAGGGTTCCGTACTCATCAGCTATGGCGACACCCGGGTGCTGTGCAATGCCACGGTTGAGGCCCGTGTCCCGCATTTCCTGCGTAACAGCAAACGCGGATGGATCACCGCCGAGTACAGCATGCTGCCGCGCTCCACCCATGAACGAAGCGGCAGGGAAGCGGCCCGGGGCAAACAGTCTGGCCGCACCCTCGAAATTCAGCGGCTTATAGGGCGCTCATTGCGTGCTGCCATCGATACTTCGCTGTTGGGGGAAAACACGATAACCATTGACTGTGATGTCATCCAGGCTGATGGCGGAACCCGCACCGCATCCATCACTGGTGCCTATGTTGCACTGGTTGATGCGGTCAACTGGATGCTGGACAAGGGTATGATTGAACAGAACCCCATAACCCGGGCTGTAGCATCGGTGTCTGTGGGCGTGTACGGAGACAGTGTGGTCACTGACCTGGATTACGCGGAAGACAGCAATGCAGAAACAGATATGAACGTAATCATGGATGACCGCGGCGGATTCATCGAAATCCAGGGTACGGCGGAAGGCCAGCCTTTTTCAAGAGAACTACTGGACCAGATGCTCGACCACGCCGCAACGGCCTGCGACGACCTGTTTGAACACCAGAAGACCTGCCTGGAGGGTAGCCGCTAGCCTGCCGCATACCCAAAATGAAAATCGTCATTGCGTCGAGCAACCAGGGTAAACTGGTGGAATTGTCGCGCCTGCTCAAGCTTCGTGGAATTACCATTGTCCCGCAATCGGATTTCTCTATAGAAGATGCCGTGGAAGACGGCGACACCTTTACTGAAAATGCGCTGATCAAGGCCCGGCATGCCAGCCTGCACAGCGGCCTGCCGGCAATCGCCGATGATTCAGGGCTGGCAGTAGACTACTTGCACGGCGAGCCGGGGATTCGGTCAGCCCGCTACTCCGGGAAACATGCCACAGACCATAAGAATATAGACAAGCTGCTTCTCGCCCTGCAGGGCGTTTCCGAACAGCACCGGGCCGCACGATTTCATTGTGTCATTGCCATGGTGAAGGAGCCCGATGACAACGACCCCATGATCTGTCATGGCAAGTGGCAGGGTCGCATTGCACAGTCCCGCGCCGGCAGCAATGGTTTTGGATATGACCCGGTTTTCTATGTTCCGGCGCTGGGCTGTACATCAGCCGAGCTTTCATTGTCGATAAAAAACAAACATAGTCACAGGGCAAAAGCCCTGCAACAACTCAAGGCTCGTTTGATATCATAGTTTGGTAGAATTTACTGGTTTAATGTCCCTATGCATCTGGAAAAACTGATCAAGTTTCATGGCAGGCCGGGCCCGCTGTTACTGGTGGTGGCTGACGGGGTCGGGCTGGCTAAGGATGGGCCAGCAAATGCGCTGTCATTAGCCAATACGCCGGTTATGGACGGACTCATCAATTCCAGCCAGAGCACACAACTTATTGCCCATGGCACCCATGTCGGCCTGCCCTCTGACGCAGACATGGGAAACAGTGAAGTGGGTCACAACACACTGGGGGGCGGCAGAATATTTGACCAGGGCGCAAAACTGGTCAACAGCGCGTTTGAGTCAGGCTCCATTTTTCAAAGTGATAGCTGGCAAAAAATCGAGTCTCGGGGAATAGACGGTGCAACCATCCACTTTCTAGGGCTGCTTTCAGACGGCAATGTACATGCACACATCGATCACCTGTTGTCATTAATCACCAGATGCCAGCAGGCCGCAGTCCGGTCGGTTTGCATTCATGTGCTCCTGGACGGACGTGATGTAGATCCCCCGATCTGCTCCCGGGTATCTCCAGCAACTCCAGGACGCCCTGGACGCTGTCAACAGCTCGGGAGAGTTTTTCTACCGAATTGCCAGCGGCGGCGGTCGTATGGCCGTGACCATGGACCGCTATGGAGCCGACTGGGAAATGGTCCGGCGCGGATTCAATCTCCATGTCCACGGTGATCCGGGCGAATCGGGCCTGAAAGTTGCCAGCGCACTGGCGGAAGTTCAACGCCAGTATGATGCAGACAGTAAAATTTCAGACCAGTACCTGGCTCCCTTTGTCGTCGTTAGCAATGGCAGACCGGTTGGCCGAATACAGCAAGGGGATGGTGTCGTTTTGTTCAATTTCCGCGGAGACCGCGCCATCGAAATTTCCCAGGCGTTGGAAGATCCGGATTTCTCGAGATTTGACCGTGGTGATTTTACCCATATCCAGTTTTGCGGCATGCTGCAGTACGATGGAGACCTCAATGTCCCCGCGAACTACCTGGTCGATGCCCCTGTCATCGAACGGACCATGGAGGAATTCATGTGCGCCGAGAAGCTGCGCACATTCGCGGTCAGCGAAACCCAGAAATTCGGCCACGTCACCTACTTCTGGAATGGTAATAAATCCGGGTATATTGACGAATCACTCGAGACATACATAGAGATACCATCGGACAACTGCGCCTTCGACGAGGCCCCTGAAATGAAGGCGGTCGAGATTACAAATGCCACAATTGATCTAATAAATTCCGGCGAATACCGATTTGGCCGAATTAATTTTGCCAACGGCGACATGGTTGGCCATACCGGCAATATTGCGGCAACCGTAAGTGCCCTGGAGTGCGTCGACCAGTGCCTGGGTAGCCTGGTTGACTGCATAAGGGAAAACAACGGCATCCTGATTTTTACCGCGGACCATGGTAATGCAGACGAGATGTTTGTTGAGAGAAATGGCGTACGCGTTACAAGAACCTCGCATTCCCTGAATCCTGTGCCCTTCGCTATTTATGACAGCGCCGGCGACCAGGACTACTCGTTGTTCAACAACCCGCATTGCGGGCTTGCCAACGTTGCGGCCACGGTATTCAACCTGCTGGGATATCGTGCGCCACACGACTACATGCCTTCCCTGTTGTTAATGAAAGACGAGCCCGTGCGGCGCACCCTATACAAGGGGCGGGTTGTCGATCTCGGCCTTGAAACTGTTACTCTGCCCAACCAGGAGATGATGGCGCTGGAAATAATTCGCCATCCGGGAGGTGCTGTTATTGTCGCCGTCGATAATGAGGAAAGTATCTGCGTGGTAAGGCAATTTCGCCATGCCGTCGGGGGCTGGATCTGGGAACTTCCTGCGGGAATTCTCGACCCGGGGGAGTCCCCGGAATCAACCGCCAGGCGTGAACTCAAAGAGGAAGCCGGATGCACCGCCGAACAATGGGTATCACTGGGGTCAATGTTTACTTCACCCGGGTTTAGCGATGAAGTGCTGCATGCCTACCTGGCCCGTTCACTGCAAAAGGGTTCGGCAACTCCGGAAGAGCACGAATTTATTGAAGTACACTGGTTAACCCGTGAACAGGTGACAAACATGATTCGCGATGGGGAAATGACTGATGCGAAGAGTATCGTTGCTATCCACCTCGCCGCTGACCAGCTTATGGGATGATGCCGGTTTAGACGCCGGAAACGAAACGATTCAACTGGCCACCGGGGCCGGCCGCTGGGGCTGTAATTACCCGATAAACGGAATTGGGGTTTGCACGTAGCCTGCTGGAAGAAGGAAATAGTCTATGGGGGAATTTTGCTCCCGAATCGCGGACAGGCTTACCTTGAGTTTCTCGGCAACCACATAAACCAGAATTGGCAGACCGCTCTCGCTGAGTTTTTTCAGGTCAGGAACAACGACACCCATATTTACCAAGATGGCCCCGGCATGGGTTAGCAACTTGTCGCCAAATGCATAAAACGCTTCCAGCGTATCGTAGTGATCGCCAAGAGCGCCGAGATTTTCCCGTGAGGAAATACAGAGCTCGGATTCCAGATTGTCATTGCGAAACTGCTGGTACAGCCGACAATCTATTTTGAAAGCGCTGAGAATCCGCTCTGTTCTGCGAATTTCGATTTTTGCTTCCTGTTCGTCTTCCGAAAAACCCAGGGTACCAAGCAAATCCGATAAAACACCTCCCTGGGACTCTGCCACGGCGGTTAGCGACTCGATCATCGATGCCGCTTTGTTAATAACATTATCATCAATCCTGAAATAGCTCTTGTTGAGATGGTCCACAATAAAAAGAGTCTGGGCGGCCGCATCAAACAATACATCCAGGTTAGGATCTCCGCCCGCTTGCCGGATCAGAATCTTTCCGCCCTGTACCAGTGCGACCTGGGACTGCACTGCGCCGTTTTCTTCTACCTGGAACTCGATGGCCCTTCCGTTCGAGTCCGCAGCGATTGCTGCGTTGCCGCAAAGGCCCAGCATCAAAACACAGGCCAGCTCGCATGAACGAATAATTCTCATTGCCTCACTTTAACCTGAGCAAAATGAATTTCACCTTAACCCCAAATCCCTAATGGCCAATTACGGCCCAGTGCGGACGAAAGTCAATCATATATGGTGATTTTGACAACCCCTGGAGGAGCTGCGGGAAAAGTGATTATATCAGGAAAGCAGGGATTTAATTTTTGCGCTCGCCGCACCCATGTCGGCCCGGCCCTGGGTCCGCGCCTTGAGGATTCCCATGACCTTTCCCATATCCTTCATGGATTCAGCCCCGGATTCGGAAATTGCCTGCTCGATCAGGGCGGTAACCTCGTCTTCAGACATCTGTTCGGGTAGATAGGATTCGAGGATGGAAATTCCGGCTTTTTCCTTGTCTGCCAGGTCTTCCCTGCCCCCTTTGCTGAACTGTTCCGCAGCATCACTATTCTGCTTGACCATTTTCTGGATTATCTGGACCACACCCTGGTCATCAAGTTCCACCCTGTCATCCACTTCCCTGCGCTGGATTGCGGCTCGCAGCAGCCGTATGGTCTCAAGCCTGACAACTTCCTTGCCGCGCATAGCTGCCTTCATGTCAGCAACTATGGTTTCCTTTAAACTCATAGTTTGAGGAATATTCTAGTAAAGACGCCTGTGCCTGGCTCTCTGGCGGGATACCCGCTTCATCTCCCTTCGAACGGCAGCGTCATTGTCACGCTTGCGGATCGTTGTCGGTTTTTCATAGCACTGGCGACGTCGTGATTCGGTAAACACGCCGGCGCGCTCGCACGCGCGGCGAAATCGCCGCAAAATGACGTCAAATGGTTCGTTTTGTCGAACTTGTACAGATGGCATCTGTTAAAAATCCTGCTAAATCAAAAAGGGAGCGGATTGTACTGCATTTTTCCAGAAAATTCATGAACGACGGCAAGAATTCTTTACACAATTGCGGTGGCAAAGGATATCCGGACGATATATTACCCATATACGCGATTACCAGTATTGATCGTATTCGAGAAATCGCATCCGCACTATCGGGTCGCACGGAACATGACCTTAATGGCCCTAGAAACCCCAGAATTCGTCAAGTAAATAGGCATAACCGGCGTAAACTTCGGAATCAAATTGTGTTGTGAGATCCGTCCTGGCAAGGCCGAAGTAATCCATAAGCCCAGCCATCGCATCGCGGCCCCGCGCCGAATCCAGGCCCTGTCGGATCCTGATCATGATATCGGGAGACACGCTGGGACTGGAACTCAGTCCGTAATGCGGAAGATCGTGGGACTCGAACAACACCGTTACTGGATCTGATCCGGGGCGGGCGGATAATCGGCGATAGACTCTTTGAGGGAGAATCACCGCGCTACACACACCATCGGCGAGGCCGTTGTAAAGGGCTTCATGTCCTCCCACAGGAATAATTTTCGGCAAGGTCCAGGTGGAATCATACTGGTCGAGGAGGGTAATGGCATCAAGATCCGGGACTGATGAACTGCATACTGCTCGACCACGAAGGTCCAGCAGCGTACTGATTTCGCCTGATTGTTCCGATGCAACGCTGAATTTCAGGTTTGGGGCCAGCATGGCAAGAGCGGTATGCCCGATATTCTCAATGCGCCAACTGATGAAGTGCGGGGCATCGATGATGAAATCATAGCTGGCCTGTTGCATTTTAAGAATATAATTCGGCCAGTTACCGGAATAGCGATAGGTAACAGTTTCGCCAGTGACTTCCGAAAGATAGGCTGCTATGGGATCATATAGCCGCTTACTGTATTCGAGGCTCTCTACGGGCGGGGCCGAAAACAGAAAATCCGCGGATACGATTGTGCTCACGGGTAATAGCAGAAACGCCGCAATAAGCGACCTGGAAACGATACACTTGAACACTACGCCTCCATTCCATATCCGGGTAAGAGCCGGGTCAATTTGTCCAGGAAAATAAATTTGATACTCGCGAACAAAGACATCAAATTGCAGGCCAGGCTGGTTCTGGTATCAGCACTCATATTGCTGGTTGCTTCCTGTAGCATTCTTAAGCCGCGTAAGCCGGGGATTGGGCAGCAAGTGAACTGGAGCTCCGTTGGGGGGTGGACAGAAGATACTCATGCAGACGCCTGGCCCGCATTACTGAGCAATTGTATCGCGCTGCGCAGTAAAACGGAATGGCAGTCGATTTGCAAGGCAGCCGAAGCAATTGACGCCCCTTCGAATACGGCTGCCAGGCTGTTCTTTGAGAAGTGGTTTGTGCCCCATGAACTACTGGGCAAAGGTGGTAAACCGGATGGGTTGATCACCGGCTATTACGAGCCCCTGCTATTCGGAAGTACTGAGCCCGACAGCCGCTTCCGCTATCCGTTATATCAGCAGCCGGATTCATTGTTGACCATTGACCTGGGAGACCTGTACCCGGAATTGAAGAATAAACGGGTGCGGGGCCTGGTTGCCGGCCATAAAGTCATCCCGTTTTATTCTCGCGAGCAGATCGAATCCGACCGCCAGCTGCTCGCTGGAAATGAGCTGGTCTGGATTGATGACCGCGATGCTGTATTTTTTCTGCACATCCAGGGCTCAGGCAGAATTCAACTCCGCGATGGTTCAGTCATAGGCGCCGGATACAGTGACCAGAACGGCCATCCCTACGTCGCCATAGGGCGACTCTTGCTGGAAAGGGGTGAACTCGACCGCGATGAAATTTCGTTGTTTACTATCCGTCAGTGGTTACGTGACAATCCTGGTGAAGCCGAACTACTCCTCAACCAGAATCCGAGCTATGTGTTTTTCGAGCTGCGCGAGGATGTAGGAGAAGGCCCGGTGGGGTCCCTCAACGTACCGTTAACCCCCCAGAGGAGTATTGCTATCGATCCGAAAACAGTTCCGCTGGGGACCCCCGTGTGGTTGCAGACAAATATCCCGGGCGCTGTTGACCTGGCCTACAACAGGCTGGTAATAGCCCAGGACACCGGCGGTGCAATAAAGGGTCCACTCAGGGCCGACCTGTTCTGGGGGCATGGACAAGAAGCTGAAAACAATGCAGGAATCATGAAAGAAAGGGGAAGCATGCTGGTGCTGCTGCCGAGGCCGAATGTAGAATAATGCCGTACAAACAACTGACTCCGGGTAACGGATAATTTTTGGTAATTGGGATTCGTTATACTTAAAGCGGTCATCGGTCAAATGGTCCAGAGAATCAATTGGCTAAATTCAGTTTATTATTATCCTTTGTCCTGATTTCAGTTATCCTCTATTTCCTGGTCAATGACTCGGATATCGAGTCGGAATACGATCCAGGCAAAGCTGAGCAGCAATGGTTGCAAGAAGTGTTGCCACAAGCAATCGACTGGGTAAGATCTCAGGAAGGAAAATATATCCTAGAGGGTCAACATCTTACGGATCGGGAAATGGCAATAGCGAAATCAATGGGTGTACTTCAACCCGATCGGATTCGCATTATACCGACAGAACATTTTCCGATGCCCGCAGTACAACCATTACGTGACGAGTTGATTTCATTGGGATTTGACTCTACAAAATTAATTGGCTTGACTTTGGGCTATGCAATTTTAATCAACCTAAAAGCGAATCAGGGAAAATGGCTGCTTTCTCATGAATTCGTGCATGTGACACAGTATGAACGGATGGGGCTAGAAATATTCCTGGAGCAATACCTTCTTGGACTAAAGAAATTTGGATACGCGCGTGCCCCCCTCGAAATTGAAGCGTATGAAAAACAACTGGAATAAATTCGAGTCCATCCGGTTTTTTGAACATCCGCTACTCAACACGGTCCCTACTTCCCGATAGCGGCCATTTATTAGCTTCGGAATAATTTCTGTTATATGCTCAAACCGGCCATTATTGTAATCCTAAGTGCAGGAAATTTGAGAGGTTACCTACCGAGATAATAGTATTCCATCTACTGCCGAGGGGGTCGCTAACATTACAGCTTAGCGTTAATATGTAAGTAATTATCATCCCAGATGAGAATTACGACCCAGTGGAAGAACGTCTACCCCGAAAACTTGCTGCAATCCTAGCTGCAGACGTAGTTGGGTATAGTCGCCTTGTGGGTGAGGATGAGGAAGCCACCGTCGCGACCCTTAAATCCTTCCGCAGTGTTATCGATGAGCTGATCCGGGCCCATGATGGGCGTGTGTTCGGCAGCGCCGGCGATAGTATCATTGCCGAGTTTTCCAGTCCGGTCGAGGCGGTCCGATGCGCCACTGAAATTCAACTCGAAATCGACCGGCTCGGCGCGGATGTGCCGGACGAGCGGCGCATGCGATTTCGCATTGGTGTGAATCTCGGCGATGTAATTGTTGAAGGCGACAACCTGCTGGGCGATGGCGTCAACATCGCCGCTCGACTTGAAGCCATGGCGCCGCCGGGCGGTGTCTGCGTGTCCGAGGCTGTATTGAGCCAGGTGCGCGATCGTCTCGGTTTGGATTTCCTCGATCTGGGTGAGCACACGGTAAAGAACATCTCGCGCCCGGTTCGGGTGTACCGTGTGCCACTGGCCTCCGAGGAGCGGATCACATCACCGTTCCGTGGCCTGGACACATTCGAGTTCGAGCATGCCAGCCTGTTTTTTGGCCGCGCCGGTGCCATTGCGGCAACCAAGGCGAGGCTCGAAACTCAGGCGGCGGCAGGCACGGCGTTTCTGTTGATCTACGGCATGAGCGGCGCTGGAAAGTCCTCGCTTCTGCGCGCCGGTCTATTGCCGGCACTCACCAAGTCAGGGGCGGTGGAGGGTATCGCGTTATGGCGCTACTGCCTGATCCGCCCCTCTGAGGAATCAAGCCCTGTTGACGCGCTGGTTGGCGGGCTGCTGAGCGAGACCGCGCTGCCAGAACTGGAGGCGGTGGCAACCGCACGGAACTGGCAGAGGCATTTCGCACGACGCCGGAAAAGCGCAGACGCCTATCCGATCGGCTCTCGCACGGCGGCAAAAGCGGCGCATGTTGAACCGCGGCTTGCTCGTCTGGTCATCGCCGTGGACCAGATGGAGGAACTGTTCACCGCCGAGGGACACTGATCAGGGCGCACGCGAAGGGTTCGTGCGCTTACTCGCGGCGCTGGCGGGAAGCGGTTTTGTTTGGGTGGTTGGGACCATCCGTGCCGATTTCTTCCACCGCTGCGGTGAAGTGCCGGGTTTCTCAGCCCTCAAGGACGGGCTCGGCAGCTATGAGCTGCTGCCGCCAACGGGGCCGGAGATCGCTCAGATTATTCGTGAGCCGGCGCGCGCGGCGGGCCTCAAGTTTGAGGAAGACCCACAGCAGGGTCACCTGGCGGACGTATTGCAAGCAATCGGCGGCGAATGATCCCGGCTCCCTGCCCGCTGCTGGAGTTCGTGCTGAATGCCCTGTACGAGGCCGGAAAAGAACGCCGGCTCCTTACCTTCGCCGCCTATCGTGCGCTGGGCGGGCTGGAAGGCGCCATTGCACAGCGTGCCGACGAGGTGACGGGTGCGTTACCCGACCGACGTTCAAGATGCTCTGCCCGCGGTGATAAGCGCACTGACGACGGTGCGCAACAAGACGAGGCCGCGACCGCGCGTCCCGCTCCACGCCGAGAGATCGCGGCGACGCCGGCACAGACCGCCCTTGTGGACGCGCTGGTCGACGCGCGCCTGCTGGTGAGCGACGAGGGGACGGAGGGTGCGCCGATGGTCCGGTTCGCCCATGAGGCCCTGCTGTCTCAATGGCCGCTGGCGCGCGAGATCATTGCGGCGAACCGGGAGTTTCTGGCCACGCGCGCACGTGTGGGGGCCGATGCGAGACGTTGGTTGGCGGAGGACAAGAACCCCGATCTCCTGCTGCCGCCGGGGAAGCGATTGGCGGAAGCAGAGGATGTCACTACTGGCCCGGCGCGAGGAGATCGATGACGAGACCATTGGCTACATAGAGGCGTCGATATCAGCGCAGCGTCAGCGGGACGAGGCGGAACGCAAGGCGGAGCGGCAGCGGCTTGAGACCGAAGAGGCGGCAAAACGCAAACGCTAGAGCTTGAGGCCGACGCCGCGCGAGAGAGAGAAGCGGCGGCTGGCGCGCGCGAAAGCAGCGGCGCGGCGGTTGGCTCAGCGCACGCGGGTGGCGGCAGTCATTACAGTGATCCTCGCCGTCGCTGCTGGGGCTGGAGCGATTGTCGGCTTTAGAGGCCAGCAGGAAGCCAGTCGGCAGGCCGAGGTTGCTGAGCGGAACGCCGAACAGGCGCTCACCGCCGAGCAAGAGGCAGAACGACAAGCCCAGGCAGCTGTCGTCGC
>PVMK01135982.1_pt1 | contig 23486 bp, 21 predicted proteins | sample 1853481 | NCBI WGS metagenome assembly PVMK01 (sample SAMN08533507, study PRJNA380276) | Marine sediment metagenome, whole genome shotgun sequencing project. | reverse complement strand
CCTTGCTTTTTATGCTTTTTTACAACTTCACGGTTATCAGACCCCGATCCTTTTCCCCACTGAATGCTTATGCTGCCTCCTGCAAAAACATCGGTGCTGAAAGAGGCAAAGAAAAAGCCGATTGCCAAACAAATGAATAATTTCCTGGTTAAACTGTAATCCATGAGTTTTTCCCCTGTTACGTATGATGGTTTCTCTCACAGATTATACATCGGCAATTTCAAAAGAATCTTTAATGGGAAAAGAGAATATTATCCGCAGATTTCGCCTCTGGCTCGTAGAAGCCTACGGTTCGGAGAGCAGATTAACGCAGATTAAGTTAAAGCTCAAAGCTGAAGGCTCAAAGTTAAAAAGAATCCGCAGAATTCGCGACTTCCCTGGAAGAGACCAGAGATTAGAATGACAGCATAAAGGCGTCCTTGCCGGCTCCCCGGTTGAATGATTAAAAGATTCAACTGGGCAGGCATGGCGGAAAACGACCCGTCTCCGCTCTGGCAAGCTTCGCCGCGGCAGGCAAAATGAGTCATGACAGAAAGCGACCCGCCTTTTTAGGGGGAGCAGAGCCAATCGAGGGTTGCAGCGCCTTCCTGGAAAAAAGGGGGGTGGATTATGTGGCTATGAGGGAAAAGTCAGCAAAAGGTTTTTGAGGTCTTTGGAAAGGTCGAAACCATCAAGGTTGTCATGTTTATCGGCAAGGCTTTTTTCAAATTTCCTCGGTTTGAAGCCTATTGAACAATGAATATTGCTCAAACAGCTTTAGAAGCTCGTCATTTAAGGACCTGGCATTGTCCATCGCCTTCGCGTATTCGGTCTTGAGAGAATTGAGTTTATCCATGGCCATTAAATACTCCTCACGGAATGTTATGACCCCCTTCTCAATACCTCTCTCATATTCATCTTTCAGTGAACTAAACCCGGTTTTCAGCGCTATTAAATACTCCTCTTTCACGGCACTCAGTCTTTCAAGGGCCTTTTCATATTCGCTCCTTAATCTGCCGGCCCCTTTCTCCTCAGCGCATAGGTATTGCTTTTGCAGCTCCTGTAGCAATTCCTTTACTGAAATAATTTTATCAACCCTAAAAGCATTGCTGCCGGCAAAGGCAAAACCTTTATCCAGAATCCCTTTTCTGGCGTTATCAAGCGCCAGTGAGATACAATAGCGGGCGGTCTTGATATCACAGCTTTTAAGGCACTTCCAGGCACACTTAAGTTTCATCTTTTTCCCGGACGATATATCCTTTAAAAATTGGCTCCTGATAGCCCGGCCCGGCATGCCGACAGGGCTCTTAATAATTTCTATATCATCTTCTCGGCATGAAACATATGCCTCCTTGAATCTGATATCGGCATCACATTCATGTGTGGCCACGAACCTTGTGCCCATCTGGACACCGCTCGCTCCAAGTTTGAAAACATTATAGATATCAGCGCCCGTAAAAACGCCGCCGGCGGCGATTACAGGGATGGTTCTATGCAATTTATCCTCATAACTCTTTACCACGGCAACAACGTCGGGCAAAATATGCTCGAGCGCAAAATCAGGATCATCGATTTGATCCTCTTTAAACCCCAGATGCCCCCCTGCTTTCGGCCCTTCCACAACAACAGCATCGGGGATATCTTCATATCTTTTCAACCAGGACGTGAAGATAAGGCGGGCCGCTCTGCCAGAACTAACAATAGGAACCACTTTGACTCCCGCTGATCTGAGATCCTCAACAGGAATCCCCTTAAGCGGGAGTCCCGGCCCCGAGGAAAACCATATCGACCTTTTCTTCGATTGCGACCATGAGAAGCGCATGAAAATCGTGCACAGCTACCATAATATTGACACCAATGATTCCCGAACTCATTTCTTTTGCCTTTCTGATCTCTTTTCTTAAGGCAATGGCATTGGCATCTTTATGACTGGCATAATAATCAGGGTCAAGCATTCCTATTGCATTTGCGGCGATTACGCCGATACCGCCTTCATTCGCAACCGCTGAAGCCAACCCTGAAAGAGATATTCCCAACCCCCATTCCTCCCTGAACAATGGGGAGTTTGGCGACAGAATCACCGATTCTTAGCTTAGGCATCCTGGACCACTGGATTTTCGAAAAATCAAATCTTGGCCATTCTATATCACTGAAGTCTATTTTTCGTATCTGTAACTTTGAAAACATACCAAAATCCATTAATTGACGCTCCTTTCCGGAAAGAAAGAACATATATGGCTGTCTTTCTCACCGACCGGGGGGAGATTAAGATAATTAGATCTGTGTGTCAAGGGTGTATAAAAGATCGCGCGTTCTATAAGGAGATATCCTTGATTAACCTGCTGTTTATTTAATAGAAATTGCCCCCGGTTGATATCAGGTTGCCTGCTATAGAAGAAGGCAACAAGACATTTTTCATCAAAAAACTGAAGCAACAAAAGTGAGTACATCATAGTTTACAATGAACCGGCCATCAGTATCAAGAATATTCTTCAGGCTTCTGCGACTGCTGCGCAGATTGAAAGTTATCGTGAGAAAGTCAGAAAAGGACAAACCGGTGATGAAAATCACCTGTTTTCTATTTGTTTTCATGTTATACCGGTTGTCATAAGTATGTTCCGTTTGCCAGATTTCCTAACAGGAGACAATATAAAGTGTAACGGTATGAAATTATAATAAACCTGACAACCGCTATATTATTTTTTTTAATAAAAAAATATAGGCTTTTACGGAACGATATGCCATATTTCAATCAAAAATGAAGAAAAATTATTAGAGCGTTTGGATCGGCCATATTGGACGTTATCGACAACCCGGAGAAGACACAACAAACTACTGCTATCGGAACGTTATTCTGACAAACGCTCTAGATCCCACATTTCAAGAACTTGTTTGACAACCCGAGCGGCAGGGTATAATTGCAGACAGGTATTTTCAGCCTTGCCGGGGAAAATACCCGGATTTGTAACAGCTCAGCCACTGAGACACCAAGGCACAAAGAAAAAATACTAATTTAAAAACAATATCGGAGATAAATTTGATGAAAAGAATATTATTAGCGGCATGCGGTTTTCTGGTTATCGGGATAATCTGGGCGGTGCTTGCCATTTATCCGGACTGGCTATGGTTTGAGAATCTTCATTTTTCCGGGGTTTTTTGGACGATGGTATTAAGCAAGGTGGGACTTGGGGCGGCCATCTGGATTGTTTTTTGCGCCAGTGTCTCACTCTGCCTTTTAGCAGCCCGGTATTTTAAGCAAAAAATTCGGTGACGGCAAGCCCGTGGACATGAATGCGGCCTTTCTGACACAACTCGGTATTTCCAGGAGCATGGCAAACTTACTTTTTGTGGCCTTTGTTCTGGCAGTCAGTATTTTTGTTGCTTCAAGCGGTTCGGCCCAGTGGAAGCGTGTGCTCAGCTATTTTTTCCAGCACCCCTTTGGCTCGACCGACCCGATTTTCCAAAAGGATATCGCGTTTTATGTGTTTTCGCTCCCATTTTTATCTTTTTATTCAAAAGGGTCTGCTAATCATTATCTTTCTGTCCGGCCTTTTAGCGCTGGTCTGGTACTTTAAAAACGGGATGATTCAGATCATCCCCGTGAGTCAGTCTTTTGGAGACGAAAACCGTCAGTCCCGGCATCCCAAAAATCGTCATGCAGCCGGGCATCATGAAACTGCTTATTTTTCTCGGCGGCATTGTTGTTTTGCTTTTGGCCTGGGGCTTTTACCTGAAAATGTTTGAGCTGCTTTATTCGACTGCCGGCGCCGCTTTTGGTGCCGGTTATGCCGATGTCCATATCAAACGTCTGGCATACATGGTGTTGGTTCCCGTATCGGTGGCTTTTGCGGTTTTGCTCTTTGCAAATGTCTTTCGAACACGGGCCAGGCTGATCTGGATCAGCGGCGGGATATGGGTCGCGACCGCCCTTGTGCTTTCAAACCTTGTGCCCATAGTGGTGCAAAAAGTCGTGGTAAAACCCAACGAGCTGACCAAAGAAGCGGCTTATATCGCATACAACATCGAATACACCCGCACGGCTTACAACCTCAATAAAATTAAAGAGGTGGACTTCCCGGTCGGTGATCAATTGACGATGGCGCAAATTAAGGCGCATAAGGCCACCATTCAGAATATCAGGATCTGGGACAAGCGCCCGCTGCTGCAAACTTACAAACAGCTCCAATCCATCCGGTTGTATTACGGTTTTAAGGACGTGGACGTTGATCGTTACCAAATCGACAATGAGTACCGGCAGGTTATGCTGTCCGCCCGGGAACTGGATACAAGCCAATTGCCGCCCCAGGCCAAAACCTGGGTGAACCGGCACCTGATTTATACCCATGGTTATGGATTGGCATTAAATACGGTCAGTGATGTGACCGCTGAAGGACTGCCCCGTCTGTTAATCAAAGATTTGCCGCCGGTCATTGATATTGATCTGAAAATAGAGCATCCGGCCATCTATTACGGTGAAATGACCGCTCATTATGTCCTGGTAAACACCCGGGCCAAAGAATTCGATTATCCGAAAGGCGATGCCAATGTCTACACCCACTATAAAGGGGCGGGGCGGGTGTCCCGCTTAACTCTTTCGTCAGACGGGCTCTGTATGCACTAGAATTTCTTGATGCTCAGATTTTGTTTACCAACTACCTCGGACCTGAAAGTCGAATTATGTACAACCGCCGCATCGATCGGCGGGTGCGCGCCATTGCGCCGTTTCTCGATTATGATAGTGACCCCTACCTGGTCATATCCGACCAAGGGCTTAAGTGGGTAATCGACGCCTACACGACTTCCGCCATGTATCCTTATTCTCAGCGCACTTCCGGCTATTTTCATAAAGGCCTAAACTACATCCGCAATTCCGTAAAGATCACCGTTGATGCCTATAATGGAGACGTTTCATTCTATATCATCGATGAAAAGGACCCGATTGTGCGGACGTATGCCGCAATTTTCCCACGTTTATTCAAGCCCTTTAAAGAAATGCCGGCCGATCTGCAGAAACACATCCGCTATCCCCGCGATCTCTTTAGTATCCAGGCCGATACTTACAGAACCTACCACATGAAAAACGTGAAAGTATTTTATAACCAGGAAGACCTGTGGCAGCTGCCGGATGAAATATACGGCGAGCAACGTCAGCAGATGCTGCCTTATTACATCATCGCAAGACTGCCCGGTGAAAGTACCGAAGAATTTCTTTTGATGCTGCCCTTTACGCCTTCCGGCAAAGACAACATGATTTCCTGGCTTGCGGCCCGAAATGACATGCCCAGCTACGGCAGCCTGATCGTATACAAACTGCCCAAAGAAAAGCTGTCTTTCGGCCCCATGCAGATTGAGGCGCGAATCGATCAGCAAACCGATATCTCCAAGGAATTAACCTTATGGGGTCAGAGGGGCTCCACGGTCATCCGGGGAAATCTTCTCGCCATTCCCATCGACGATACATTTATCTATGTTGAGCCCGTCTACCTGGAAGCCAAGCCGTCGGAGACCGACTCTGCTGCCCAGCAGTCCGGCAGCCCCGGAGGCGGGGGCGGCACCCGCAAGCAGGCCGCCGGTCGCACTTCCAAGACTGCAAGGACCACCAGTGCCGCGCTTCCGGAATTGAAACGCGTCATTGTCTCTTTCAGCAAACGCCTGGCGATGGAAAAGCATCTCGATGCCGCCCTGTTCAGCGTGCTGGGCAAACAGGATGTATCCACCGCATCGATCCGCAGCATCCATGCCCCCGTCGTTTGAAGGCTCCGGCACCGCGCAACGGGCGCTGGAACATTATAACCGCGCCATGACCTATCTGCGTGATGGCGACTGGGCCGGATATGGCCGGGAGCTTAACATTCTGGAAGAAATGTTGACTGAAATGGCAGGTAAACGCAACGAGAAACAATAGCGAACCCACACCAGATAAGTTATACCGGTTGTCATAAATATGTTCCGTTTGCCGGATTTTCTAACAGGCGATAATATAGCGTTTAACTTCAGAGAAGTGAATTGAAAAGCACCGCGGAGTTCGAGTCGGAAATAGAAAAAAGCCTATTTATTCACACCGTTCTGAGAACACGGACTACAACTATAGCTGGAAGGAGATTTGAAGGATATACTAAGAAAAAGCCTTTCTCCTGTCAAAAGAAAAATAGAAAAACAGGGCAAACTCAACGATTCGCTTTTTTAGATTTGGGCAGCGTGTTCGATAACCCGCACCTTTTTCCAGCGGCCCTGCTGATAGCGCCAAAAAGACGCGGCAAACAGGCAGAACACGAAAAAGGTGGCGCAACTCCAGGCATAATAAAGCCCGGCACCAAATACTTCCACGCCGATATAGATTGGCAGGATCATAACAGCCAATGAAAGCAGGCCGATACTCCACATGATAAAACGCGTATCGCCGGCACCTTTGAGTACCCCGATACAGACCATATAGAGGGCATCAAAAAAAGATACGCCGCCACAAACCGCAGCAGTATAATACCCGCTTCACGGATAGCGGCATAGCCCTCAGGCGTCATGTGGTTGGGTCTGAAGAGCTCGAGCAAGGGCCGGGGTGCGAGCAAAAAGAGAAAGAGCAACAAAAATATATAAAATAAGACGATATGGATCGTCGCCCTGGTTGCCGCAAGCGCCTCATCTACTCGATTGCGGCCCAGGGCCTGCCCGACCAACGTGCTGGTGCCCAAAGAAAAACCCATCATCGGCATAAAGGCCAATGAATTTATCGACAAAACAATATTGGTTACTGCCAGCTCAAGTTTGCCAATGCGCCCCACTATCAGGATAAAAAACGTAAATGCGAAAATATCCATGCTAAACTGAACAGCGCTGGGTATACCATATCTCATGAGGCGGCCGAAAAGACCCGGTGCAAAAGCACGATGGGTTATAACTTTGAAAACGCGATCATTTTTCCGAGTAAAAACCATTAATGCAAAAACGACGGTCACCAGCGCCCAGGACATCACCGTAGCGATCCCGGCTCCCTGTATGCCCCATTCGGGAAAAATCCAGAATCCATTGATCAACGCATAATCCAAAGGGATGTTAAAAAGGGTTCCGATCATATTGATGATCATCACCGGCCGGGTCAGTCCCCGCCCGCTAAAAAAGCCGGACAGACTGGTGCCGATGATAAGTATTCCCGAACCCAGACACAGGATCCGAAAATAGATGACTTCTAAAGCCTGCACCTCCGGAGGATGGCCGCCAAAGCGAAACAGCGGTTCGGCCAGAAAATAAAGACCGGCCATCGCCACTCCGGAAAGAATGGAAAAATAGATTCCCTGCCACAGGACCGCGCCGACCCGATGAAGTGTCCCGGATCCGGCAGATTGGGCCACAAAAACATTTAAATACTGGGCCGTACCCAGAAAAAATGAAATGAATAAGAAAGAGGTGATCCCCGCCGGCAGTGCAGCAGCGATGGCATCCAGCGAATAATTCGCCAGGAAAACCCGGTCGGTAAACTCCATGATCATGGTCGAAGACATACTGGCCACCAGGGGCAGACTGATCCGAAGAACGTCGCGATACGGTTTAACCTCTTTTTGTGTTGAAAACTGGGAACTCATTTTTGCTCACTTAATAAACGGATACAATTATTAACAATTTTTTCATTTCAATTTTGGGCAAACTCATTTACCTTAGAAGGCCCGGTATGTTATATCGATATATACCAGATAGACCAGAGAAAAATTTCAAGCAGCATTGAATCCCGACCATCTCATACGGCGCTGCTTATTAATTTTACACCGCTTTCCATAATAATGTTCCGGGCCACCGGCCACCCGCGGAGCAGGTGGCTTGGGTTTTTCCGCCATAGGCGGGAAAAAACAAAGGCACGGCAGTGCCTTAATCGGTGCGGGTGTAACCGGGTGCAAACCACCCGGTTTGAAAACACCTAATGACGGAAGTGCGGCATAAGTGGTTGTAGAAAAAAACGTTTGAATACCGGAACGTTTTTTTGACAACCACTATAGAGTAAGGAAAATCAAGATGAAACCCGTAGAACATATCAAATCGTACTGTCGGTTCTGGAAGCCCTCTGTCGCCAGAAGAATTACCCTCTATTTTTTTATTTTCGGTCTGATTATTTTTGTAACAACAACTTTTGTTTACATGCATGGGGCAAAGAAACATTTCATCGGATCGGTAATCAATTTAATCAAAAACCAGGTCGCAATCATGGAAAACAGCGAAAAAGCCGATTTTATCTGGAAAGGAATCGGCCGTCCAAGCCCCGACCTGTATCAACTTTTCCAGATGTTGGACACGATTTCTGCGACTTTTTACTCGCTTGCCGATATCGCCATATATACTAAAAAGACCGACGAAGCCAGATGGTATCAATTATTTTTTGGAGATAGTAATGTGCTGCATCTCAACCCGGCCCCGGGTACATTTATACCGAAGCTGGAGCGAAATCTTGGCAGACACTTTAGTCGATCCAGCCTGACGGCGCGTTCTGATTACGAACATGATTTGTTTGTCAATATCACCCGAGAAAACGACGTCAATTCTTACTTTCTCAAAATCGGAATTGATAGCGAAGGTTTCGCCGCGGTCATGAAAAAAGAGGCCTTGTGGCTTATTCTCATGTTTTGTATTGCCATGATTCTATCCCGCTTTCTGGGATATTATTTTGCCCGCAAGATCGCCCGACCGATTGAAAACCTTTCTCAAATTTCCGCGGATGTAGCCAAAGGGGATCTGACCCATTTAGCGCCGGTTACTTCAGGAGATGAAATCGGCGAACTGGCAAGCAACTTCAACAAAATGGTGGAGGGCCTCCGGGAATGGGAAAGGGTTAAGATGATCGAATTTGAACTGGAAAAGGGACGCCAGATTCAAAAGGAGTTCCTGCCCAGTCAAATTCCGCAATTGCCCAACTGGGATATCGCCACCTGTTTTTATCCGGCCGGTCAGGTCTCCGGCGATTTCTACGATGTTTTTATGCTGCCCGGTGGATGCATGGGTTTGGTGATCGCCGATGTCTGCGACAAAGGGGTTGGATCGGCATTGTATATGGCGCTATTTCGCAGTTTAATCCGTGTTTTTTCAGAACAAGCCCTGGCCAGAGAAGTGTCCGTCGTGTCAGCCGGTGAATTGGTGGATAAAAATTCAAGTTCGACTGCGACTGCGGACCTGAACCTGGAGAGCGGCCTGAAAGCCGTGACGTTTACCAACAACTATATTGTCCAGAATCACGGTCAGGAGGGTATGTTTGCCACGATGTTTTTCGGGGTGCTGAATCCGACAACCGGAAGACTGTGCTATGTCAACGGCGGACATGAGCCTCTTTATGTGCTTAACGAAGGCAGCATCAAAGAACGGCTGATGCCGACCGGGCCGGCGGTGGGCCTGATGCCCGACATTTCATTCAAAACCCGACAGATTCAACTTGAACCGGGTGATCTTTTGGTCGGCTACACCGATGGGGTTACCGAGGCGAGATCTCCAAAAGATGAATTTTATACCCGGGATCGCCTGCAATCAATACTAACCCAGCCCTTTAAGTCGGCTTCCGACATGCTCGAAAGCATCAAAACCAATTTGTTCGCTTTTATTGATATCGCGCCCCGAATCGATGATGTGACCATGCTGGCGGTGCAGCGCGTTTCGAATTGATTTGGATAACTTTCATAAGCGGAGACCGATATGGGTGGCGAATCTTTGGGGGATTGTTTTAAAGAGTCCTTCTTAAAACAGGGAAAAAAGAAGGCCATCACGTTTCTGCGAAAAGGCCAGATCGAGACTGAAATCTCTTATCCGCAACTGCACCGGGATTCAAACCGGATGGCCCGTACATTCCAGGAATTGGGCGTCGAAAAGGCAGACAGAGTCATTTTCTGTATCCAAAAATCCCTGATATTTGTGATTGCCCACCTCGCCTTGCAAAAGATAGGCGCCATTTCCGTACCCTTGAATCCGGGCTTTAAAAAATCGGAAATGGATTACCTGCTGCAGGATGCGGATGCAAAATTAATTCTGGCAGAACCTGACAAAGAGCAGATTATTAAAGAAATAGATCCAAACCTGAGGGTACTGGCTGTTGATACCCGAAGACCCTACCAGGATATCGATTTTTTTCGGTCGGCTACCGAAGAGTTCTCACGGGTTGAAATTGAACCGCATGAACCGGGGCTTATTATCTATACCTCCGGCAGCACCGGAAAACCAAAAGGTGCTATTCTCACCCAGAAAAATCTTGTCCATGATGCCGGAAATATCATTCATATCTGGCAGATCAGCGAAACGGATGTGCTCTGCCATGCCCTGCCGTTTTTTCATGTGCATGGATTATGTTTTGCTTTGCATACATCTTTACTGGCCGGAGCCCATGTACTCATGCTGGATCAGTTTTCACCGGAAGGGGTTATCAATGTCCTCGAGAAAAAAGAGGGCGAGTACACCTGTACGGTATTTATGGCGGTCCCTGCGATGTACGACAAGTTGATGGATTATTTAGGTGATCGGAAACTTGACTTTGAGCACATGCGCTTATGGACATCCGGATCAGCCCCATTACTGCCGAAAGATTTTAAGCGGGTATACGAAACGTTTAGCAAGGAACCTGTTGAGCGCGAAGGAATGTCGGAAACGGGCATGAATTTTTCAAATCCTCTCAGGGGCGAACGAAAACCGGGGTCGATTGGATACCCGTTACCGGATCTGGCGGTAAGAATTGTCGATCCTGACACCGGCGCGGATGTGGCGCCCGGTCAAACCGGTGAAATCTGGCTAAAAGGCCCCGCCGTTACACCGGGTTACTGGCGCAAGCCGGAGGAGACCGCCGGAGCATTCGAGCAGGGCTGGTTTAGAACCGGTGATCTGGGAAGCGTTGATAAAGACGGCTATTATTATCTGATCGATCGCATCAAGCACATTATCATCTCTGGTGGTGAAAATATTTCTCCAAAAGAGGTTGAAGTCGTTATCAATCAGCTTGAGGATGTGGTTGAATCCAGCGTGGTCGGTGTTCCGAATGAAAAATGGGGGGAAAAGGTTGTTGCCGCTGTGGTGACAAAATCCGATTCAAATATAAAATCCGAAGAAATTCAGTCCCATTGCAAAAATCACCTTCACAACTGGAAATGCCCTAAAGAGGTGGTCTTTGTTAGGGAGCTGCCAAGAAATACGATGGGAAAAGTACTAAAAGAAAAAGTTAAAAATTTATTTAACGGAGGAGAAAATATCAAACATGGCAAAAAAAGAGCAAAAGAAACCTTTAAAAAAACCCCAGACAAAAGGGGCCGCTAAGGCTAAAAAGGTAGATGCCAAGGCTAAAAAAGCCGCTGCCCCGGCTAAAAAAGCTGCGGCTCCAGCTAAAAAAGCAGCAACGCCGAAGTCAGCAAAAGCTTTCTCTGTTCCTCAGTTCGCCGAGATGACTTATCTCACCGAGAATGGTGTCATGCAATGGTTACAACAGGGGCTTCTTCAAGGTCAGCAGGACGCCACAGGTCAATGGCAGGTTGACGCCTCGAATCTGGGGGTCCCAAATGTAAAACGGTTGGTGCGGTAAGGATAAGGCTTCAGGTGTCAGGTGTCAGGTGTCAGGAATAAATAGCGTATTAGGTACTGGATTTAATGCATCAAATATAGGTCTGGAAATAAAATAGAGACTAGAAGTGGTTTCAAAACTTCAGATTAGGTCCAAGGGCAAGGCGCGAGTTGATGAAAAAGCGCAGCATACATGGGAGTATGTGAGCATTTTGAAGAGGCTCGCAACGCAGCCATTGGGCCTTAGATGGGGTTTTGAAACCACTTCTGAAGCAACGAACGAAAAAAAGGAGAGACGGATCATAAACAAATTCACTGATCGGCTCCCCTTTTGTTTTATTTAACTATCAAACAGGGTGGGTTTCATGAAACGCCTTCATCAACGGTATGACCCAACCCGAGTCCTTCGGCATATACTGGGTAGACCTGAAGAAGATTTGCCTGTCGGGAACCTGGTTGCCTTTAACATTATCGATATATCTTAGGCTCTGTACAATCCCCATTTCAAAATGGGGTTGAATTCCCCACACCGGTCTATCCTTTACCTTAAATGCGAGAATGTCGCATTCCTTTGATCGTGCAATAATGGCGGCCTTTTCTTCCGGCACCCTGCAAACTTCATCATAATGAAAAATAAATGTATGGATCGTGCGACCGGATTCACCGAATAATGAATCACTGGAAACAATTTGAATATCCGGCCATCCGATTTCCGGTTTTTCCCTTTTCCTGACAGCATCCATCCCAAATAACGCCCGTGCGATAATCTGGTGCCCGAAGCAACTCCCCAGGATCACCTTGCCCTTGTTCACTGCTTTCTGGATCAAATCTACTTCAGCTTGCATCCACGCTGTATCATCCAGAACACTGGCAGTGGATCCCGCAATCAGAATATGCGAATACGAATCCAGTCCATCCGGCCATTGCCCGGCTGAAACGCGAAATAGATCATAGGGGAACAGTAACAAAGGCTCCCAGTATGTGAGGGGCTGATAAACATCATCATCGATGGAGTTGTCCAAAAATAAAATACGGCTCATCGTTTCGATCTCCGATTCAGGGCTCTTTAAAAATGGATAAAAAACCGGGGGGGGGTTTGCAATATCTTTACAAGCGCCTTATTTTTCTGAATAGCCGGTTTTAAACGATTTATCAATACCGCAAATTTCAAACCTTAATGGTTTCGTAAAAAGTCAAATAATCAATTTATTGTCATTCCGGCGAAACAGACTGTGTCACAATTGGCAGGACGATGCCGCACAACGTCTTCGTCATTTCGGGCTTGACCCGGAATCCAGTGTTTTTTCAAAGACTTACGTTTCTGGATGCCGGATCCGTCATCCCGGACTTGATCCGGGACCGGCATGACGGGCAGAATTTATGCGCTTTTTTGAATTATGACACAGTCTGGAAAGCCGGAATCCAGTCATTTCAATAACTTCTGGACTCCGGCGTTCGCCGGAGTGACGGGATTTGGACTTCATACGAGTCCATCACCCCTGATTATCAATTTTTTTTACGATTTAATGTAATAATCCGTTTGAGCCGAGGCCGGCAGAATTTGACACCGATGAAAAAACAATGATAGTCAGAAACAGAAAAATCTTTCAGGAGGTGAATCATGGCCATTGTAGTGAAAAATGAAACCATTCAAATTCAACGCTACGAATTGGGTCCCTTTGGAACCAATTCTTACATTATAACCTGTTTGAAAACAGATGACAGTATCGTTGTTGATGCACCCGGTGACCCTAAAAAAATATTAAGTCAACTGCAGCAAACGAACCCAAAATATATTTTAATGACCCACAATCATATGGATCATACCGGTGCCCTTGCGAAATTAAAATCAGCCTTAAATGTACCCATAGCAGCCCACGCTGCTGATGCTGACAGGCTGCCGATTCAACCCGATATGATGTTAGCTGATAGCGATAAGATAACCTTCGGAAATATCCACTTTACAGTAATGCACACACCGGGACATACTCCGGGGAGTCTTTGCTTCTATACAGAGGGATACCTGATATCCGGTGATACCTTGTTTCCGGATGGGCCGGGTAAAACCGGATCGCCGGCTGATTTCAGGCAAATTGTCGAATCTCTGAAAAATAAACTTTTTGCCCTGCCCGAAGATACACAGGTGTTTCCGGGTCATGGGGAGCACACCGTTTTGAAGAAAGAAAAACTGGCTTTTGAGGACTTTGCCGCCAGACCCCATGAGCCGAATCTGTGCGGGGATGTTCTCTGGTCGAAGGCATAGATCAGATTTCAGAGGACAGAGGTCAGAGATCAGAAGACAGATGGTAAAAACTGGAGGATGAAACACCTTGTCAGTCTTCTGTCCTCTGTTTTCTGTTTTCTGTTGACTGACCTCTGAATCCTTACCAGACGATTTCTTCCCGGTGAAAGGCTTCCGCCAGGTTAAAATCTTCCCCCTCAGCTAAATCCTTGCAGCGCTGTCGTAACCAATCCTCAAGGTCCGAAACCTTCATCGATTTTACCTGGCTTTCATGACATCGCAGGGCGGTCAGCTTTAGGTCAAACGTGTCGGTAATGTCGGAAAGATAGTTGATATTTTCCGAAGCCCAGAACAGCATCTCTTTTACTTTGTGAGGCTGCAGGTCTTCTTCGAGTAATTCCGGATATGCCAGATGATCCCTGGCATACGGGAAAACCGCATCTATGGTGACTTGACCGGCGATACGATGATCCCGGTGCCAGATATATCGGCGGTAGGGATCGGCGGTAACAACCGTCTCCGGCCGGAATAGACGAATCATGCGCACAATTTGTTTTCTAAATTCCGGTGTGTCTTCAAGCCCCTGGTCCGGATTATCTAAAAACACCACCTCCTGCACTCCCAGAACTTCGGCAGCAGCCCGTTGCTCTCCCTGCCGGATTTCAGCCAACTGCTCGGGCTTTATTTGGAGATCACTGGTTCCTTTGTTCCCGTTGGTGCAAACTACATATACAACCTGTTTTCCTTGCTTTGTCCATCGGGCCACTGTCCCGGCAACCCCGAATTCAGCATCATCCGGATGGGGAGTTACCACAAGTATATCCGCTGGTTTCGTCACCTTAAACCTCCGTGTTCAATTACATGAGTAAATGATTTCTTTAATAAACAACAACAGGGGTTTTGGGGCATATATAAATTCTTACCACGAAGTTCACGAAGAGCACAAAGTAAAGAATCAAAAAAATTTTGCATTAATCTTCGTGCGCCTTCGTGTTCTTTGTGGTGATTGGGAAAATCCAAATTCATCAGAGAAAAATACTGGTGCGCAATTGATTCATCCCTTATCGTATTGTAACTTACAATGAAGCCTTACAAATTTTTAAAATAGCAAATTTTGCTTATTGATCAAATTGCTTTATTGGTATTAGGGATTACATTTAAACCTAATATGAGCGTTTCAAATTTTAAAAAGGGCTCATTTTATCTTATGTCTAATGAATTCTATCTATTTTTATTTTTAAAATTTGAAACCCTTCGGGATTGCCGATCTTACCGCATCTACGGTGTCAAATGCCGTCCCGCATAGTCAACTATAGCGGGACGACATCTTCCTTGTGTCTGCGGCAACCTCGACAATCGCTCAATTTAGGTCTAATGTGAGCGTTTCAAATTTTAAAAGGAATCATTTTGAATTAAGGGTTAAAAATAAAGCTGGTTTTCACCAATAGCAAGTCAATAGATTAAGTTTAACACAACTATGCATTCTCAATGGAATTAAAACATGGCTGGCGGATCTTACATAATTCGTAATTATTCCCCCGACGACTTTGACAAATACTTGCAACTGCATGTTGCATCTGAACAGCTTGAGCCATCCAGGCGCTTCATAACGGCAAAGGGTCTTTCAGATGATCTGGGGCAACCAAACTTTGCGCCGCAAACGGATTTATTCGTCGCCGAATTTAATGGAAAACTGGTCGGCTACCTGAGCATTACCTTTGAACAAGGAATTCAGCGCGCTTTGCTGGATGGCCTGGTCCATCCGCTGCATCGCCGCAAAGGTATTGCAACTGAACTTTTCTCCCGCGGTCTGCAGCGCGTCAGTGAATCCGGCATAAAGTCAGCCCAGATAAGCGTTTTAGAAACCAACTCTTCCGCCAGGGGTCTTCTGAACCACTTCGCATTTACATTCATCCGTTACTTCTTTAAAATGCGGCTGGATATCAACAGCGTCCGGCTGCCGACAGCAAGGCAGGGCGCCCCTGACAGCCGCAGGCTAAATCAAGGTGAAGAAAATCTTCTAACCGAAGTCCAGAACCGCTGCTTTGCCGATACCTGGGGCTTTAACCCCAACACGACAGAAGAAATTGCATACCGTCTGAATATGCATGGCCGTTCCCCGGAAGATGTTATCCTGACCTACCTGGAAGATAAGCCGGTCGGCTATTGCTGGATAATCATCAACGCTGAAGAAAATGCAAAGAGAAAGAGAAACAGGGGCTTGATCCATATGCTGGGGGTGGATCCGGATTATCGCAAGCAGGAAATCGGCAAGGCCATATTGCTGAATGGATTGGAAGACCTTAAGAAAAAAGGTGTAGATATCGTTGAACTAACGGTGGACAGCGCAAACCTTGCAGCCTGTTCGCTCTATGAATCGGTTGGGTTTGAGGTTTGTTCCAGAACGGCGTGGTATGAAAAGGCGGTAATATAATATTTTTTCGGAACCATGACCCATAAAAAGGTAATTTTAGGGATGCCAAACGTTCTTGAAAGTCTCGGCCCTGTAACTATACAGATTTTAGATTTTGGATTTCGGATTTTGGATTTAAAAACAGTTGCGGCCATTGAGCCTTAAATTCGAGCCTGTTGCAATCCGCAATCCAAAATCCAAAATTAATTTGATCCTCTATGTAGACCTCCATATTTATCTCCGAACATTCCTATCTTGACATATAACCCCGCGTTTTATACTAGCCTAAAAGGCTAATGAAAAAGGAAATTTTTCTAACCCGCAAACCGTTTTTAAAGGAGGTATCAAACGATGAGTAAACTAAAATTAGGCCGCAACCTGTTGGTTGCCGGCGCAATGCTATTGGCTATTTTAGTGGCGATGCCCTATCAGGCCGATGCACTGGAGGATAAGCTCTTAATCGTTACATCCTACCCGAAGGACCTGACCGGTCCCTTCAAGAAAGCCTTTGAGGCCCAGTATCCGGGCACCAAGGTGGAGGTTTTACAGAAGAAGACCTCAGCGGGAGTGAAGTACATTCAGGAAACTGCACAGGGCAACACGTCAGATCTGATGTGGGCCTCGGCTCCGGACGCATTCGAAGTCCTAAAAGCTGATGGCCTTTTGACCCGCTATACACCCAAAGCCAAGGGGATCCCGAAAAACATCGGCTCTTATCCCATCAACGATCCCGATGGTTATTACATCGGTTTTGCCGGGTCAGGCTATGGCATCATGTGGAACACACGCTATTTGAAGGCCAAAAAGATTCCGGCCCCGAAAGAATGGGCCGATTTGAAAAAGCCTGTTTATCACAACCACGTGGGAATGTCCGCACCGTCGCGCTCGGGCACCACTCACCTGACGGTGGAAACTGTCCTTCAGGGCGAGGGCTGGAATAAAGGCTGGGCAACCTGGAAAGAAATGGCCGGCAATTTCAAGATGGTCACAGAACGCAGTTTCGGCGTGCCCGAAGGGGTAAACAGCGGTGATTTTGGTATTGGCATTGTCATCGACTTTTTTGGTTTTTCGTCCAAGGCCACGGGATTTCCCGTTGATTTCGTCTATCCAACGGTGACAACCCTGGTGCCGGCCAATATCGCCATCGTCAAGGATGCCCCGCATCCCAAAGCGGCGGCTGCCTTCATCGAGTATCTATTGTCAACAGAGGGACAGGAACTGCTGCTTGATCCTGCGATTCGCCGTCTGCCGGTCAATCCTGAAACATATGCAAAGGCACCCAAAAATTTTCCTAACCCCTTCAAGGACAAATCCATCGGCGCAGCGGTCAAGTTTGACGTGGGACTCTCCAAGGATCGGTACAATATCGTGAACTCGCTGTTTGACGTGATGATCACTTACCGGCGTGAGGATCTGGTGAAGGCGACCGCAGCCATTCAAAAAACCGAGGCGGCTCTGGCCGGCAAGTCCAACCCCAAAGCCGAGGCCCTGATCAAGGAAGCGCGCGCCCTGGTGACGGCAATGCCGATCTCCGAAGCCGAGGCGCTTGATGGAAAGTTTCCGGGCGTATTTACCTCTGATGTCTACAAGAAGCGTAAGAAAGTCAGCGTGAAGGTGCCGCCGCGGCAAGCCGAAATCGAGGAGAAGTGGGACTCATTCACCAAGAAAAACTATACTGAGGCCGAGGCAAAGGCCAAACAGGCCCTTGCAATGCTTAAGTAGAAATAGAGTGATCGGTTAATCGGATTGGACCGGAGGAACAGGCAGACTCCTTCACCAATCCGATTTTCCTGATGATAAACGGCGTGTCAGGGCGTAGCTTGGCGAAGACTGAGCTGAAGGTCCGCCAGGAAGAGGGGCAGAGTGGCAATTACCGAATGGGGCGAAGAGGCAATTTCCGAATTCAGAAAACACCCGGGGCTGGCAGCAGTCATGCTGCTCATAACCTGCTTCCTATTTGCTTTTCTTGTGATTCCCGTGGTCCAGGTGGTGTTTGTCGCTTTCATGGACGCCACTACAGGCGGATTCACGTTACTCAACTTTAAGGATTTTTTCAACACCGCCCTGTTCCGCGAATCATTCTGGAACTCAATATACGTGGGGGTCATGGCGGTTCTGATCGCTTCGGTGTTTTCGATGCCCCTGGCTTATTTTACTTCAAGGTTTGAGTTCAAAGGGGCGGTCATTATCCAGAGTCTGGGCATTATCCCTCTTATCATGCCGCCCTTTGTCGGCGCCGTGGCCATGCTGATGCTTTTCGGCCGCAACGGGAGCGTCAACCTGCTCCTCGATCAATGGTTCGGATTCACCATCCCCTTCATGGAAGGGCTGAACGGTGTCATTTTCGTCCAAAGCATCCATTACTTTCCCTTTATCCTGATAAACCTTTCAGCAGCGCTTCAGAACATCGACCGCTCCATGGAAGAATCGGCCCAAAACCTGGGGTGCTCGGGGTTGCGGCTGTTCCGACGAATCGTCCTGCCTCTGGCCATGCCGGGGTATATCGCCGGCGCATCACTCGTTTTCCTGAAAGTTTTTGATGACCTGGGTACGCCGCTGCTGCTGAACGTAAACAACATGCTGGCGCCCCAGGCCTACCTTCGCATCGCCTCTATCGGCATAAAAGACCCTATGGGCTACGTGATTTCCGTCATCCTGGTGGTGATCGCCCTGGGCTCCATGTGGCTTGCCATGCTCACTTTGAAGGGCAAGGATTATGCGACTGTCCAGAAAGGCGGTGGCGGTCTTGCCAAACGCCGGATGCGGCCCTGGGAGAAGATTTTTGCCTGGATCGTCGTTCTCTTGATTATGGGGTTGGTATTAGCACCTCATCTGGGGCTATCGCTGCTGTCCTTTGGCACTATCTGGTCGTTCAGCATGCTGCCCGATGCATTCACCTTTAAACACTTTGCCACGATCTTTGCCGAGACCCCTGAGTATATGACCAACACCGTGCTCTATTCCGCCCTTGCAGCGACCATCGACGTAATATTGGGTACAGCCATTGCCTACATCGTGCTGCGCACCAAGCTGATTGGAAGACAATGGCTGGACTACATCGCCATGGCGGCCGTAGCGATTCCCGGCCTGGTCATCGGCATCGGCTACCTGCGAACGTTCTACGGCTTTCGTGTGCCCTGGCTGGAAAACCAGCCGCTTGCCACCTGGTGGGTGGCTATCGTGGTGGCACTGTCCGTACGCCGCCTGCCATATGCGCTGCGCGCATGCACGGCAGCGCTGCAGCAAGTGAGCGTATCGCTGGAGGAATCAGCCGAGAACCTTGGCGCAGGTAAGCTATCGACGGTGCGTAAAATCGTGGTGCCGCTCATGGCCGGAGGTATTCTGGCAGGCTTCGTCACCAGTTTTGCCACCGCAGCAGTTGAACTGGGAATGACCTTGATGCTGGTGTCAAAGAATTCAGACGGGCCTCTGTCATATGGTATCTACGTGTACATGCAAAGCGCTGCAGGACGTGGGCCGGGCGCGGCCCTGGGTATTGTGGCCGTGGTCGTGGTTGGTCTTTGTACGCTATTTTCCTACGTCTTCGTGGATCGACATCAGAGAAAACTCGGCATGGGACAGACAACTTGAGACTAAAAGTGGGAGAAAAAAGATGAACAACACCTTGCAGGAGTCCAGAATCGATTCCGCCGTGAGCGTGAGGTTGGAAGGTATTAACCTTTCCTTTGGCAAAACCCACGTTCTTAAGGGTATCGATCTTCAAATCGAACCCGGCGAATTCTTTGCCTTTCTCGGACCGTCAGGCTGCGGCAAGACAACGCTGCTTAGGTTAATTGCGGGCTTCGAATCAGCCCAGGACGGCCGTGTGATCATCGGAGACCAGGAGGTATCCCACCTGCCGCCCTGGAGGCGCAAACTGGGTATGGTATTCCAGAGTTACGCCCTGTGGCCCCATATGACAGTGCATAAAAACGTGGCCTTTGGCCTCGAAGAAAGGCGCCTGCCCCGTAAAGAGGTCAAAGAACGCGTCGATCTGGCACTGGAACTTGTTGGTTTGCTGGATCTTGCCAGGCGGCGACCATCCCAGCTTTCCGGTGGCCAGCAGCAACGGGTCGCTCTGGCCCGAACCATCGTTATCGAGCCCCAGGTGCTTTTGCTGGATGAGCCCCTTTCCAATCTGGATGCCAAGCTGCGCGTACAGATGCGTCGCGAGTTGCGACAGTTGCAACGCAAACTGTCGGTAACCACCATTTTCGTCACCCACGACCAGGAAGAAGCCAACACCACCGCCGATCGCATTGCTGTTATCAATGATGGTATCGTCCAACAAATCGGCACGCCGATAGAGCTCTACGACCGTCCGGCCAATCTGTTTGTCGCCAATTTTTTGGGCGTTGCCAACGTGGTTGAGGGAACCATGACCGAGGAGAATGGCAAGCTCGTATTTCATTCATCCGACGGTGCCATAGCTGTCCCGGTGGCGGCAGGCGGCCAGGGTCCCAGCAGCATTGTTTTCCGACCACAGAACCTGACCATCCGATCTCATGATGCCGAGCCGGTGCCGGGGACGACGCAACTGGCCGGAACGGTCGAGCACAAAGAGTTTCTGGGTGGTGTGGTTCGCTACAGCGTAACGGTCGGCGGACATTTCATCCTCGTGGATGCATCCTATCAGCGCGGCGAAGCGACGATGCCGGAAGGGACACCCGTGACACTTTGCCTCAATAACGATCAAGTCATTGGACTTACCAGTTAAAGGCTACCCATATTTACCTGCCCGATAGCATTTCACGAACAAACTGAATCCCTGCTGAAACTTCTGACACCGGTATGCCCGGTTTTAATTCAATGACTTTAATGGTATCGGATTTTAGGAAGGTTTTAGACGCTTGAAAATCAATTTCTCCGGCTACCCGGCGGGATGTGATCATCAAGGCCGATGGCATCGTGAAGATGAATCCCGATGAGTTGATCCGCATAATTTTGCAAAAGAGAATTTTTGGGAATTAATCCCAGGATTTCATTGGCATGCGCATGACCGGTGTCATGCCAGTAACCGATGGGTGCGCCTTTAAAGGTGTCAAAGATCGCGCCTAAAATCATCCAGACCCGGGCAGTTCATGGTAGTGATACCGGTTTTCCAATCCCAGCAATACGCCCTGTTTTTCAGCAACCGGCAACAAGCGATCCAGGCTATACAATAAATTTTCCAAATGTTCAGGCTTATGCCGGTCCCGCTCCGCCAATTTTTTTCGAATAAAGGCTTGAGCCTCCTTTGAATCAAGCCGCTTCGAACTAAAGAACCGGTAAAACACTTGCATTTCGTGGTTCATTTCCACAACCCCGCAATGCAATACGACTGCCGCAGCTCCCAGCTCACCCGCATGCTCAATGCTTCTAATTGTAAATCGAATAGCATCCTGACGCTCCTCATTGTCGGAGCTTGATAGAAGAAATAGATCGCCGCTGCCTTTTGAATCCGATCTGGCAGAGGGAATCGGAAAAAAATTATGGACGCTCACAACCTTTAACCCGGAGCGTCTCAGCGGGTTCTTCATCTCTTGATAGAAACCTTCCGAAATACGATAGCTAAGCTCGATTCCGGTGATCTCCAGATTCTTGAGCACCGCAAGCATCTCTTCGGCAGTTACCGATCCACCTGACTGCCAGGATGTCGAAATGGAAATCATCATTCAGAATCCTTTCAGATTGGGTAAGTAACCATTTTTTAACCCCGTAATTTCTATTTGTCAAAAGCGCTTTATATTACCTGGGTTTTGCACGAGTCGGAGGCTTTCATATTCTCATTAATTTTCATGCAAGATTCCGGTATAAATTGACACGACTATGCGGACCTTTTATATTGGTCCAACAAATTATGTATTTTGCCACGCACCATTAACAAAAAAGCATTGGTTTTCCCACACAAAATGAATCAACAGCCCATAAGGGAAAAGATGTCCGGCCGTGAGCGCTTTCGGGAAACCATGGGCTCCGGCAAACCGGACCGCGTCCCTTATTTTGAAGAAGGCATCCGCAAGGACGTGCTGAAAGCCTGGCGGACACAGGGGCTGGCTAAAGCTGCCGATCTTGAGACTATGTTTCCATCCGATCACCGGGAACGAATGCAGCTGGATCTGGAGCCCAGCCCCAAACTCGTATCGAAACTCGATAAAATTACGAATTTGAAAAAATTTCAGCGCCGCCTGGATCCCGAAGATAAAAAGCGGCTGCCGAGCAGATGGTCCAAACGCGTACGGGCCTGGCAAACCAGGGACCATGTGCTCATGCTGTACGTGCACCGCGGATTTTTTCTGACCATGGGTGTACAGAATTGGCGGTCGTTTACCGATGTGATGGTTTTGCTGATGGATCAGCCGGATGTGGTTCGCAAACGCATGCAAATCCAGGGTGAATTTGCGGCCCGGTTGACCGATCGGATCCTGCAGGAAGTAGAAATCGATGCCGTGGTTTTCAGTGAACCCATCGGCGGAAGTGATCGGCCGTTGATTTCACCGCAGATGTACGAAGAATTTGTGCTCAAAAATTATGAACCGGTCCTTGAGGTGCTCCGTCACCATCATGTGGCAACCATTTGCTTTCAGACCTTTGCCAATGCCAGAATTCTTATTCCCAGCATTCTCCGCTGGGGGTTTAACTGCCTGTGGGCCTGTGAGGTTAATATCGAAGCTATGGATTATCGAAGCCTGCGCCGGGAATTCGGCCGCGAGCTGCGTTTGATCGGCGGCATCGATCTGGATGCTTTGCGCGAAAACAAAGAAGCAATCCGACGAGAGATCGAAGAAAAAGTACCCCCGTTAATTGAGGAAGGCGGCTTCATACCGCTGGCCGACGGCCGTGTTCGCGCAGATGTGCCCTTTGAAAATTATGTTTATTACCGTCAGCTGCTTGAAAAAGTCACACAAGAAGCATAGAACCTAAATTGAGCGATTGTCGTAGAAGTTATCTCTACATTGGAGGCACATAATGGGAATAAACCCAAACTTATTAGCTCCTTGCGGCTTGTATTGCGGAGTATGTGGTGTTTACTATGCCACCCGGGATAAAAATGAAAAGTTTATGGAACTGCTCGTTAGCTTTTACCAGGACAAGATTCCAAACCTTGAAAACATTTCAACTGAAGATTTACAATGCGAGGGGTGCCTTTCGGATAAATTGTCTGTCTTTTGTAAAACCTGCTCGATAAGAGATTGCACTCAAAAAAAGGGGTATGCCGGTTGTCACGAGTGTGACGATTTTCCCTGCGAGTTGATTGAAAATTTCCCCCTCCCGATCGGGAGGAAAGTTTGTTTACGGGCCATACCCTACAGGCGGAAATTTGGTACTGAAAAGTGGGTAGCCGATGAGGAGGCCCGCTATGTCTGT
>PVMK01148013.1_pt1 | contig 23490 bp, 23 predicted proteins | sample 1853481 | NCBI WGS metagenome assembly PVMK01 (sample SAMN08533507, study PRJNA380276) | Marine sediment metagenome, whole genome shotgun sequencing project. | reverse complement strand
TTGATCCATCCTACCTCCATGTTCTGGGTTCAAGGTTCTGGGTTCAAAGGTTAAAAGCTCAACAAACAACCCAGAGGCATTTACGACAGGTTACGGGTTGCGCGTTGCGGGTTACGGGTTGCGTGGTGATTAACAGACAATCCGAAATCCGCAATCCCAACTCCGAAATCGAAAGCCCTGAACCCCTGAACCCTTTTAGTTATTCTACATTTTGGATCTGCTCTCTGATCTTTTCCAGTTCTGATTTTATATCGACGATTTTGTGAGATGCTTCGGCATGACCGATCTTGGCGCCAATGGTGTTAAATTCCCGATTGAGCTCCTGCAGTAAAAAATTGAGTTTTCTCCCTCCGGGCTCCTCTGATTTCATAATATGGCGGAACTGTTTTACATGGCTCCCTACCCTAACTATTTCTTCGGAAATAACACTCCTGTCAGCCAAAAATGCGGCTTCCTGAGCCAGCCGTCCGGCTCAATCTCGACTGTCTCGCGGGTTAAGGCTGCTATGCGCTCCTCCAGTCTTTCCTGATATTGCGGTAACAGCGCTTCAGCGTCGCTTTTAATTTCAGCGAGGCCCTTGGCAATAAAATCCAGCCTGGCGGACAGATCACCGGCTATGAAATCACCTTCCTTTTGGCGCATGATTTCAAGGTCGTCAAGGCCCTGGATGAGACAGTCTCTAATGGTGGGCCATATGCTGTCTGATTCGTCGGCGGTCTCGACCGGTTTTATAATACCGCCCAGACTGAGCATATGTTCCAGAGACAGGTCACTGAGCAGATTAAACTCCTCTTTTAACTGCTCAAGGGCGGCATGAATCGCTTGGGCCCTGGGCCGATCAATTTCAAAGGCGATCGCCTGCTCGGATTCATCTTTGATTTGAATTCTGATCTCAACCCTGCCTCTGGCAATCCGCGAGGCAATAAGCCTTTTCATCTTTTCTTCCAGCGCCGTATAACCGGGAGGAATACGCAGGACAATATCCAGATGCCGACTGTTGTAAGCACGCATGTCAGCCGCTACCGTAATTTCTTCGACGGTCTTTTCGGCCGCCGCATAACCGGTCATGCTTTTGATCATTATAGGTGCTTCTCCTTATGGATTTAGATGAACTGAACTTTAGTTTGTTTTTAAATCAGCACCATATTTGTTGCGGACCTGCTCCAGGAAGCTGAGAATCGGTCGGTCCGCATAATCGGGATAGGTCCAGGGTAATTTCTCATATGCTCCCTGCTGATAAATTAAGGTTAAATCAGCATAAATTCGATGTCCGATATAAATTCTATGGCAGAAATTTTTACCGGAGGCCAGAACAAATCGCTCGTATAACAAATAGCCGGGGTCAATATTGACCCGGCGTCCGGTGTTGTGGGAATATTGTTTCTCCAGGCGATTGGTCGTCAATTTTATGCCGGCCAGGTCGAGCTGGTCAATCAGCTCTTTAAAACTCAGCAGTCGTCGAAAAAGCGGTGTCCCCATCTCCTGTTCATAGTAGGTGGTGTAATCAAAGGGCAGCCACGAACTGACCAGGTCAAATGAACCAAATTCGGATGCAAGCGCAACCGCCAGGGGTTCAAACAACGTCCTGTCTTTCATGAAAAGCCCGACGACCAGTTTCGCGGGTTTGGGTTCCTGGGGTCCACTCATGCCAAATATCTCTAAATGCTTGAGGCTCGAAGGCTGGAAAGCTTGGAGGCCTAAAGGCTTCATAGCTTCCCAGCTTCCCGGCATCCTAATCGAGCGGTTGGGCCTCATCAATCAGCATAATCGGGATATCATCCCGAATTTCATACAATAACTTACATTGGTTACATATCAGGCCATCTTGGGTGTCATTCAAATATATGTCGCCTTTACACTTCGGGCAGGCTAGAATTTCTAAAAGTTCCTGACTGATTGCCATAGCGGTCTCCCTGGGATGAAATATATTGGGCTTTGCCCTATTGTTGATAAAGCTTCAAACCGCAGGTCGCAAATATGCGCCCCTCTTGCGGAGTTTTTAAAAATCCGTGAAAAAAGCGGCGGGTAGTATTAGCGGTTAATTAGATAATGCCTCTAACAGAGGATACGTTTATTTATTGCAGAAATCAGAGGATATCAAGCACAAAATACAATGACGCCTGACAAACACCCGCTAAAGGTACGAATCCAGCTTCTACATAGATGATATTGCCGGTTACGAGGGGCTCTAACGCCCTTTTCGCTTGTGGCGCCGTTTTCTTCGAGCCTGGTATTCAGGGTAAAGGTGCGGATAATATTTCTTCCAGCGTTTGTGGACCCAGAACCACTGCTCGGGGTGTTTGCGAACGGCGTTTTCCACGACATCCGTTATGATCTGAGTATTGGTTTGGACATCGGATCGCAAATCTCCCGTTCGTTTCATTTCCAGGGGCGATTGCACCACCACGGTTAACCGGCCGCTGTCGTCCCGGACGCAAAACATCGGCAGCACCGGACTTTTGCACCGAATGGCCAGAAAGGCGGCCGCCGGGGTGGTTGTCACCCGGTGTCCAAAAAATTTCACATCGACACCTTCCGATCGTCGACTCTGGTCCACCAGCAGGCCTATAACGCCTCCCCGGCGAAGCATCCGGCGCATTTCAGGCAGTGCCCCTTTCTTATATATGATCTTTATTCCAAAGCGGGTTCGCAACCGGTGCACCCAGCGATTCAGCGGTGCAAAACGTACTTTTTTAACAACCCCCAGAATCGGTTTCCGGATATGGCAACAGACAAAAAGCATCCCCGTCTCCCAGCTTCCCAGGTGAGCGGACACAAGAATTAAACCGGTTTTGCTTTTTAACGCATTCTGCAAGTTTTCCAGACCCACCACCCGGACCCGGCCGAGCACCTGTTCCCGGGACAGGCTCGCCATCTGAAAGGACTCGAGAAAGGAAATGCCCAGGTTCTGAAAAACACGCTTTGATATATTTTCAACTTTTCCGCGGGTCCAGTCGGGATGGGTAAATCGCAGATTGCGCCGCACAATCCGCCGGTGGGGCACGTCCAGGAAATAGGCGACCCGGCCCAATATTTTACCAAGTCCAACGATATGCCGATGCGATATGTTGGCGATGATGTTCTTTGAAACATGACCGGCGTCATTAGCACTCTGAAAACCAGAAGGTTCGCGGTCATCCGGATAGGATACCATTGATCTCCTCTCCCTAGGCATGCAAAAAGTGGCCTCTACGAGTAACAAACAATTTTTGGACTGTCAATCTTTGGGCCTCCGACGACAGGGGATCGTCAACGTAAATCCAAAACCAGTTGAATCAGAGCGTCTTATAAATCATTAAAATCCCAAATCTCAAGCACCAAATTATTTACCCTGTTAAATAATTCGATTAATGGCGTGACCGTGTTAGTTATGAAGATCACATTGTCGACCTATGACCCAAATCCCTACAAGACTATTTAACAGGGCAGGTAAATCTCAATTTTCAATATCCAATGACCAAAACATTCACTGCGGTAGTACCGTAGTGCTGCACAAACCTTCTCTCGCCGGGGATGAATCCATTTGGCATAAATGCTGATGGATCAGGTGTTTGGTCCGCCTGCTTAAAGGACGTAACCCTGATGGGAAGATGAAAAAATTTGACAAACAATGGCCCTTTAAATACGATTGATCAATGTCGGATAACTTGATCCCAAGAATTGCTTTCGGATTGTATGACCTGCTCTGGAGTTGCGCGCTGCCCTGGCTGCGGTTGAATCATCGCCTGGCTGAGGGATATCAGCAGAGATGTTTAAAAAGAATGCCGCCGGCCGCCGATATCTGGATCCAGGCCGCCTCCGTCGGCGAATCGTATTTGGCTTTGGAAATCATCAAGACCCTTAAGGTCACCAGGGCTGTGAAGATCCTGGTGACCTCCAACACCAGCCAGGGAATTGATATCCTGAACCGGGGCCTGGCGGATCGCAAAAAAGCGAAAGAAAAAATCAAGGCCGCGGTTGGCTATTTCCCCTTTGACAAACCGGCCCTTATGCGCAAGGCAGTCGGCGCCATTCGCCCGGCTGTCATGGTGCTGTTGGAGACGGAAATCTGGCCGGGCCATTTGCGCGCCCTGAAAAATTACGATTGCCGGACAATCATCGTTAACGGCAGGATAACCGACAAAAGCCTGAAAAGATATTTGCTGTGGCCTTTGATCTGGGACCGACGATAACCCCAATAAGATAAATAATATTGTACCGCGCGATAGGACCTTTGTGGTTCTGGCTTCCGTCAGACGCGAGGAAGAACCTCTGGTTAACAAAATTGTCCGGAAGTTATTGCACAAGCGGCCGCTGGCGGTCATCGGATTATTTCCCCGCCACTTACACCGCATACAAGCCCGGCAGGAAATTTTAAATCACGCCGGCATCATCTGGATTTTGCGGAGGGCCTTTTCCTCAAAAAACATCTAAGCTGGGAAATTTTCCCGGACATTTATGCCTTAAAAAAAATTGTCACCCGCAAACGGATCAACCTGATTCACTGTCATCAGGACAACGACGCCTTAACTGCGGTGCTGGCCGGTTTCAGGGACCGCATGATTCGAACCTGCTACGACGGTGAACCCGCCCCCTTAAACTTCAAACAACGGTTTTTTTATCATCGCACCGCAAAGATACTGACGGCTTCCTTAAAAGTGCAAGCCCATCTTGCGGCAAACCGGTGATTGCAGCCCGCAAAGGAATTTTGCCCGAATTGATCAGAGATGGTGAAACCGGTATTCTCATCGAAGATAAACCGGCAGACCTGGCCCGGGCCATGATTACCATGATCAAAGAAAAAAACTTCCGGCTGCGCTGCTCCCGGATGGCCCGGCAATATGCGGAAACCGTTCTCAGTCCTGAAAGATACCTTCAAAAAGCTATCGGCTGTTACGAATCCTTGGTGTCAGAGGACAGAGGTCAGAGGTCAGAGGTCAGAGGTCAGAGGTCAGATGAGCCGCCTTCGTCGTCGTACTCGTCCTCGTCCCTCGTCCTCGATATAATCCTGATTCACGAGGACGAAGACGAAAAGAATCAGATTAGATCAGATGCATAAGCCCTGCGCCCTCAATCTTGTAGCATGTAGACCGTATGAAACAGAGTTTCTTTTTCGATTTGACCTGTTTTTATCCTGACACCTGAAACCTCAAGCCGTATCTTACAACATGTTGTCAGATAAAGGCCACTAAGGGCCTATTTGCATTTTCTCTAAAATCCCATATTTCGTAAATATGATTTACCCACGCCTTATCTCGCATTTTTCAGGCCGGAGACATCAGGCGGATCCAACTCCAGGAACTCATAAATCCTATCGACGGCCTTATCCGTAGCGCTGCCCAGGTTGTAAAAGAACTTTTGGGTGAAATCTTTTCTGACCACACTTTTCTCCCCGGGGTGGGCAAGTCCGTATTCGATGGCCGCCTTCATTTCCGGCACATTGTAAACAACCTGGCCGCAGTCTCTGCCCCAGGCCAGCAAGTCTGAAATTTCGTTGCCCCATCTATCGCGTTCCTTTGTTTCCACCCGTTCAACCATTTGGTCTATGTGATAGAAGATCATCGGTCTGTCCAGGGTACAATATTCATAGGATACAGAGCTAACATCACTTACGAGCAGATCGCTGACATAAAACGCCGGGCAGATGTCATAATCGGTGATGATCCGCATGTTCGGTGTTTTCAAGTCATTAAGTCGCAGTCTCCAGTCCGTCGGGTTTTTCTTGCGCCACATTCTGTAGTTGCGGTCGTGCAGCTTGATAAGGAAATTGACGTCCATTTTGGAAATGGTCTTTACTATTTCCTCGCCCGCATGCTCCAGCGATGTGCCGCTGATGGTTGAGCGGGAGGGTGCGTAAAGCACCGTGGGAAGATCATTGTCGATATCGAGCTTTTGGCGGATGGCCGAAGCATCCAGTGAACCATCCCTCAAACAGTCAATTTTCGGCATGCCGATTTTTTCGAGACGGGAATCGTTTTCCGAAAGCGTGCCCGTTGATATGAATTTATCGAGCATATAGGGACCGAGGACAAACAACTTGTCGAATCGCAATGCCTTAGGGGATACCGAATAGTTATCCATGCCGGCCGAGTGAAATATCTGCACTTTGACAGCTGTTTTTTTGGGTTTAAAAAAGTAGCCCGGACAGATACACATATCGAATTTTTTTATCTCGGCAATCTGATGCCGGGTTAGATTGACATTGCTGATGCCAACTGCTCCATATAATTTTTTGGGACTATGATTGGCGGTGAATACAACTTCGATTCTATCATCGGCCAGCAGGCGGTCGGAGATGGGGTTGAACATAATGTAATTCATGGGCGTCGAAGCGGCAAATACCACCTTCTTTTGTTTTTTTTTCATTTGTTGGTCTCCCCCTGTCTTCCTTCAGGATTTTGGCCACACATTCCATCGGCCAGGCAATAGGACACGGCCATTGCCCCGGACTTTATGAACTATGTATGGACAGGGTGCCCTTCCCGCTTTTGGCGGCGATTTTTGCGAGTATGGTATTCAGGGTAAAGCTGGGGATAATATTTTTTCCAGCGCTTGTGAACCCAGAACCACTGGTCGGGATATCTGCGAATCATGCGTCCCACGGCATCGGTGATCAGCTGAGTATTGGCCTGGACGTCGGCGCGCAGATCACCGGACCATTTGAGATTCAAGGGTTCATCGACATGGATAGTCAATTGTCCGCAGGCGTCCCTGATACAGAAAATTGTCAGGATCGGACTATTGCAGCGAAGGCCCAGAAAGGCCGCCGCCGGCGTTGCCGGGACCCGGTGGCCGAAAAAATTGACGTCAACACTTTCCTTGCGTCTGCTTTGATCGACCAGCAAACCAACTGTTTGGGAGTTCCGCAGGGCCCGCCGCATGTCCGGCAGCGCTCCTTTCTCCACCAGGGTGGCACCTAAATTCTGGAAAACGCGTCTGGATATCCGGCGGATTTTTTCCTTTGACCAATCCGGAAAAGCCAGCCCCAAATTCCTTCTGCCAGTGAGTCGATGGGGCGCATCGATCCAATAGACCAGAGTTCCAATAAGGCGTCCCAATTCAATAGCAAACCTCATCTGCCGTTTTATTTTCAAATTTTTCATTTCACCGCAGGCTGTCGTTATCCAAGAAATCCTGCCCCGGCTTTCGGCCCCCAGGGCCTTTAGTCCGGAGGGAGGATCAAATTTTCAATTTAGAAATAAGATAGCGCCTATCGAGTAACAGACAACTCCCAAGCTGTCAATGTCGGGTAATATTTTACCGGCACAGCCGGCCGCTTAATCATAGAGCCGACCCGAAAAATGAACGACCCCGCTGCAAACAACGGGGTATCAATCGAAATATTTATAATCGCCCCAAGGGGCGGGGAATTAAACCCTTATCCGCGGATTAAAATCAGAATTCGTTCAATTCCCAAATCGATTTGTTTGACACATAGATCACTTTTCAATAATATTCATTTATCGAAATATATCCTGATCCAAAAAACAAAATCCAATTTTAGCAACCTTCCACGGACTAACCGGAAAATTATGCTAAAATGACCGAAAGATAAATAATTAGACTATTGTCCATTAACTTTTTGCATAAAACCGCGTTTCGATTCTACGATTTGAGCTGGCGCATGGCCCTGCCCTGGCTCAAATTCAACCATCGCCTGGCCGAAGGTTATCATCAGCGCGAATTGAAAGACGATTTGCCGGATGCGGCCGATCTCTGGATTCAAGCGGCCTCGGTTGGCGAATCTTTCTTGGCGCTGGAAATTTTGAAAAAACTCCGGGTAAAGCAGCCTACCCGGATCCTGCTGACGTCCAACACAAGTCAGGGAGTCGCGATTCTCAATCAGTCACTGCCGAATCAAATCGGCGACCGGGATCAAGTTCAGACGGCTGTTCGATTTTTTCCTTTCGACAAACCCTCTATCATGGCGGCGGCTGTTGCCGGCATCCGGCCTAAATTGGTGGTTTTGCTGGAAACGGAAATCTGGCCGGGGCTGTTGCTGGCCTTGAAGGCACAAAACTGCAGGATTATAATCGTCAACGGCCGGATTACCGAAAAAAGCCTTCGAAGATACCATCTCTGGCCCTCCATCTGGCAACGTCTTCGGCCGGATAAGGTGTTGGCTATATCGCCCGACGATGCCCAGCGCTTCAGCCGGCTGTTCGGACCGGATGGAATTGCGGTTATGCCCAATATCAAATTTGACCGGATTGCCCGGGCGACCGGGAGCGACCCAGTCAATAATGAGATCAAAACCCTTTTACCGCCCGCGGTTTCTTTTGTGATTTTGGCCTCTGTCAGGCAGCAGGAAGAACCGCTGGTCAAAAAGATTGTGCAAGCCGTCATCGGCAATCGACCGGAAACCGTTGTCGGTCTGTTCCCACGCCATATGCATCGCCTTAAGTACTGGCAAAAATCGCTGGATCAAACGGGAATCCGGTGGTCTTTGCGATCAGAAACCAAAACCGGGGTGCCGGCCGGCAGCGTCGTTCTATGGGACACTTTCGGCGAGCTGCTGCCCGCGTATCGGCATGCAAAAACCGCATTTATCGGCGGCAGCCTCGCCCCTTTGGGCGGACAAAATTTTTTAGAGGCGCTCGTCAACGGAGTGCTCCCCATAATCGGGCCTTCATGGGAAAACTTTGCCTGGGTGGGCTCCGAGATCATCGACTCCGGCCTGCTTCGGGTCGCAGGCGATTGGGAAGAAGTTGCCGCCTGCCTTTTAAGAGATATGGACCGCCCGTCTTCACGAGAAGATGTCATTAACCGTGCATTGGAATTTATAAAAACCCACCAGGGGGGCACCGCAAAGGCTTGCCAAGAGATCGCCGCATGCTTGAAAGGTATCTGAACTGGAGAATATTACTGCGAGGTAACCCTGAACGGTGAACCCTGAACGCTTACAGACAAACATGAAAAACGTCCTGCACCTTTACAGCAATCACAAATGGACCGGCCCGGCCGACCACGCCTTGAATCTGGTGTCCTGGATGAAGGCCCGTTCAGGCATCAATGTCCTTTTTGCCTGCGGACGTCACAGGGGGTTGCAAAACCATTTGTTGAACAAGGCCGGCGAAAGGGACATTGCGTGTGTGGATGGCTTTTTCCTCAACAAGCACCTCAACTGGCGAGTGATTCCCGACATTTATTCATTGAAAAAATTTATGGCCCGTAACGGCATTAACCTGATCCACAGTCATCAGGATAACGATGCCTTGACAGCTGTCCTGGCAGGTTTCGGGGAACGCCTGATTAGAACCTGCTACGATGGGGAAACGGTCCCGTTGAACTATCGGCAGCGGTTTATTTTTGCCAGGACGGCAAGAATTATGACGGCCTCCGTCGGGGTCCAAAAATATCTTTCTGAAATCTATCCTGATAAGATTATTGAACAGGTGGACATTCCCGTTGATCCGGATCGCTGTCGCCCGTTTGCCAAAAGCGAGAAACTCCTGGCGGAGTTCGGACTTAAAGCCGATGACCCGGTGGTCGGAATCATAGCCCGCGTTCAGAAACACAGAAATTTTTCATTACTGATAGAGGCCATAGAGCATATCGTCAGAAAGATACCCCACTTAAAGTTTCTGATCGTGGGACGCGGCACCCATATTGACACCCTGGCCCGTCGGCCGGTGAAAGAGCGGGGGTTGGAAAAAAATGTGATTTTTACCGGGTATCGAAAAGATGACTATGGTGACGTAATAAACCTTTTTGATTTTAAGGTCTTTTTGACCCCCGGCAGTGACGGATCGTGCCGGGCGGTGCGAGAAGCCCTGGCCTGCGGCAAACCGGTGATCGCGACTCGCAAGGGCATCCTGTCAGAGCTGATCAGGAACGGAGAAACCGGCATTCTCATCGAAGAACGACCGGCTGATCTTGTTCGCGCCATGTTGTCACTGTGTCAAAATAGTGAATTTCGGCTGCAGTGTTCTCAGGCTGCCCGGCAATATGCGAAAAATATTCTCAGCCCGGACCGTTATGTCAAAAGAGTGCTCAGTTGTTATGAAGCACTAGGTGCCGAAAGCTAAGCAATGCCTCTTATTGCGGCATACCGATAGATTTGAAAAACTGGATTTAATATTTGAAGGAAAATGGAGCCGTATTTCGATGTGCAACGAAACCGAAAACCGCCAAAAGCTCACGGTAATTATACCGAGCTATAATGAAGAGGAAAATGTTGAAAGATGCCTGAAAAGCGTGACCTGGGCGGATGAAATCTTGTTGGTTGACTCATTCAGCACAGACCGTACCCTTGAAATCGCCCAAAAATACACCCATCGCATTCTTCAGCACGAATACATTAACTCCGCCGCACAGAAAAACTGGGTAATCCCCCAGGCCGGCCATGAATGGGTTTTGCTGGTGGATTGTGATGAAAAAGTTTCAAAAGCGCTTTGTGACGAAATTCGCGCATTATTACGTCAAGACCCGCCCAAGGACGGCTACTGGATCTTTCGCAGCAATTACCTGATGGGCAAACGCGTTAAATACTCAGGTTGGGGCCGTGACAGCGTGCTTCGGCTCTTTCGTAAAGATCTTGGTTTCTATGACGAAAAACGCGTTCACGCTGAGATTAAGATGAAAAATACAGGCGTGCTTAAGGGGCGTCTCGAACATGACAGCGTTTCCAGTGTAACGAGCTGGGTAGATAAAATTAACCGCTATTCGTCCTGGAAGGCCGAAGATAAATACGAAAAACAGGTGCGCGCGCCGGTTGTTCATTTGTTGCTTCGACCGCCCTTTCGATTTATTAAGGATTTCATTTTTCGTTTGGGCGTCCTTGATGGGTGGCGCGGGTTTTTAATTGCCGCCATGTCTTCCTTTGCGGAGCTGATGATGGCAGCAAAATTAACCTGGAAAACCCACGCAAAACAAAAGGGTGAATCATCATCTTTGAAATGACGAATTTATTTTTCCGGTGCCACTATTGCTTGATAAACTTCGAGATTCTTATCAGCCATGGTGTCGATTGAAAAGAGTCGCTGAACCCTGGCCCGGCCCGCCGCCGCCATGGCATCGGCCAATTCTTTGCGCGATAGCAGTTCAACGATCCCCTCCGCCAGCGCCGCTGGATCTGCCGGCGCGACCAACCGGCCGGTTTTGCCATCATCAATAATTTCAGGAAGCCCTCCGGCTGCAGTTGCCACAACCGGCTTGCCGCAGGCCAGCGCGTCCAGCACGGCGGTTCCAAGACCTTCTTCGACACTGCCCATAACAAACAGATCGGCTATATTGTAAAAAGCCCCCACATCATTTCGAAAACCGGTGAAAGTCAGCGCCCGATTTATTCTCAGGGACGTTGCAAGTGCCTGCAGTTCAGACATCAATTCGCCCCGGCCGATGATAAAGAAACGCACCTTGGGAAATACCGCTAACACGTGGGGGATGGCCCGAACCAGAAACTTCTGACCTTTGTGCCCGGCCAGATGGGCAACATTGATTACCACCCGTTCATCGGGCTTCAGCTTAAATTCGGACAATAGATGATCACCTGAAATTCCGGAAAATCGTTGCAGATCAATACCACTGTGCACCACGGATATGCGCTCGGCGGCAATGCCGTCATTGACCATTACTTCTTTAATTTTATGCGAAATGGCAATGTAGTGGTCGGCCATAAAGCGATACTTGAGTCCGCTGAGGCGCAGGAATCTGTGACGAAAAATAGAAAAATCCACCCGACGGGTGACCAGCCGGCATACCTTGCAGCCAACAGAGGCAAAATACGCCAGGCTATGGGCGTGGGAGGTATGCGAATGAACGATATCATAATTATAGGTTGTGATCAGTTTTCTTATTCGAAGGCTGGCCGGCAGATCTGCTTCACCGTGCATGGCGATGGGAAACACCTCAATACTCGCTTCAAGCGCTTTTTTTTCCATCGGAGATCCGGGCTGACAGGCCAGGTGAGCCTTGATGCGCCGCTCCCTTAATGAGCGCAGAAGATATAGGGTTTGCTGTTCGCCACCTCTCCAGGTTCTTTCAGTGTTGATGTGAAGGGTTTTCATGTTTTGCTTGGCGACATCATAACTTCAATCGATGGTCGATCTCTGCAATTTGCAGTTGTTGCCCTTGGTGGCCGATGCTCGATGCTGAATTCTGGCTACTCGATGAAATCTGGTAACTGGCTACTTGTTACTTGTCACTGGTTACTGATCACTGGGTACTGGTTGCCGGTCACTTGTTGCTAATGTATCCTGTCTGTTTTATAAATATGTCAGAGTGCAGCGCTACCACTCTTCGACATTCGATATTCTGCGTTTTTTGCGGTTCGCTTTTTGACTTTGCGGAGTTTCAAAAGAGGGATCAGGGTGAATCTATTCCTTTCTCCTTGAGCCTTTTACCTTTGGCCTTTAACCTTCTTTCCCTAAATCCTCGATGATCTGCTCCGCCATTTTTTCATAACTGTACTCGTTATGAGCCAGATCGTAACCGGCTCTAGCAATTTTTTCCCTCTCTTCGGGATGCTGGAGATAATATTCGATTTTATCGCAGCACTCCTGAGTGGATTCGAACCAGTCCAGATGCCCTCCCCGCACAAACAACTCCTCCAGGGAAGGGCCGTATCGTGTTAGCAGAAATCCTCCGCAGCCCAAGGTATACCAGGTCCGGTTGGAAAAATACAGATCAACGGTAGGATCAATATTCCAGCCAAGCATTATTTTGGCTCCGGCACATATTTTCCGATACTCTGAAGCGTAGGCATTTTTGGCCGCAGCTTTTAAACCGAATTCTTCCCAACCCGAGCCCCATATTTTTAGATCAAACCGTTTGGCAATTTCGCGCATACACTCCACTCTTTCCGGAGTATTCGGTTTGCCAATGAACGCCACGTCACTGTGATAAAATTGGTCCGGCGTTTTGACCACTCGATGGGCGATAGGGTCGCAACCTCCGGTGATAAAGCTGGCATTAACACCCTTGTCTCTATATATGGGAATCTCGCCTCTATTGGTTATATACAACTGATCGGCCTGCTGGCCAAATTTTACGACCTCATCATGGGTGCCTTCTGAACCTTTTATGCAATCATCGTAATACATAACCACAGGCATCTGTTTCTTGGCGTACAGCAGCAAATTGAAGGGGATATCCCTGCCATGGAAAAAAAGCAGGTCTGGTTTATACAGTAAAAGAAGTTTTTTTGATAGCGCTATCGCGGTCTTTTCTCCCAGGTAAGATTTGAGTTTTGGATACTTTATCCATAGTGTTTTATGTCCCAGTTTTTTAAAGGCTCTTTTAAAATAATAATAAATTCGCGTGTGTCGTTTTGATTTGGCAATGATAACTATCCGCATAAATTTGATCCTACCCCGGGAAATCGCGCCGAAGTGCCGCATGTGTGATTAAATTTTAGACTGCGGGGTTGATTCCAGAAATTGACGGTTTTTTAAGATGGCCGAGCTGATAATGTTAAATATTTTTTCTTCGGAATACACAGCGTCGTTTTTTTCAGCACGACGCTTACGCATGGCTTTGCTAAATCCCGGGATGGCAAGAATTGTTGCAACATGAACCATACCATCCAGGCAAAAAGGCCGATAACAGAGCCTTAATATCTGAAAAAATATATGCTGCCAGAGCAGCCTGGTGGTGGTAAAATTTTTCCAGATAAAAAACAATCGATTGCGTTTACGAATGGCTTTAACTTTAAATTTCTTAAATGAGCGGGCAATGGTGCCCTGGTGGTAATGAGTCACGCGTGCGCCAGGCACAACAACGCACTGCCAGCCCCGCCGCCAGGCGCGAAACCCCAGATCTGTATCTTCGTAATAAAACGGTTCAAATAAATCGTCGAAGCCCTGTAACGTTATAAAACGCTCTCTGTCAACGGCAAATGCCCCGCCAAGCGGAAACAGAGTGTACCAGGGGCGTGGTAAGACAGTTGGACTATTTAACAGGAGTTGCGGTGGAATTGATTTGTAGCGCAACTTTCCACGCCGAAGATAGGGGATGCTGATGGTCACGTTACTGAGTTCTTTGTCTTCATCAAAGATGAGCGGCGAGGCCGTAAATACGTCCGGATCTTCAAAGCATTTTACGAGCGGAGCGATAAAAAGGGGGTCTACTTTAACGTCCGAGTTAAGAAAAATCAGGACTGGATACCGGGCGGCCAATGCCCCCGACCAGCACGCTTTGCCAAAACCTCTGTTCTTATCGTGGACAATTAACTTTACATCTGGAAACTCCTTGCTCAGCAGGTTGACCGATGGGTCGGTGCTGGCATCGTCAACGACTATAATTTCGGTCCGGCCCTGATATTTCTCTTTTGCTTCCAACACGGAAGGCAGATAGGACCGCAGAAGATCCGCCCCGTTCCAGTTCGGAATGACAATACTAACTGATTTCATTTTATTGTAATTTGAGTAAAAAACTTAAGTGTGATTAGAAATGATCCAATTGGGCTACTATTTTATCAAGTTCCAGGTCATAGTTAGAAGTAGTCTTTGTTTTGGTAATATCCCACACTTTTTTGTAAACTATGCGTCGCTTTTGCTTGTCGAGTTGAAGATCATTTGCAAAATAATAATAAAAGCGCAGACGATCTTTGATGGTAACGGCATTGCTCACGGAAGCATTGAGCTGGGCCAGGTTGATGATTTCATGCTGTTCGCTCAGGCGACGAATTTTTACGCCGTCAAGATCCACCATAAAATATTCTCCATTTTGGCACAAGATGTTATCTGATTTGAAATCTCGTTGCCAGACATGGGCATCATAGAATTTCCGCAGCCACAGCGCAAGCTTCTTTAAGGCCCTGCGTTTTGTGCGCTCATCGCTTATTGAAGACAAATACGTGTTGAGATGGAGTCTGTCATCGAGCAGTTCCGATACAAAACAGCTGACGTTATCGATTACAAAATAACCCAGTGCGCGGGGCACTGTAATACCGCGCACCTCAAGGGCTCGGGACATTTTCCAGCTGGTCAGGCAGCGGTTTTCATGAAAAAGCCGTCGAAGATGGATTTTGATGCACACTTCCTGATAAGAAATCACATGGGAGCCCTTAAGGGCATGGCCTTTTCCCAGGGCTTGCCGAAGGTCTGCTACTTTCCAGTCAAATGATTTCCTTTTATAGCCCTTCCAACCGGCATTTTTAACGACCATAAATTCCGAGCTGTTCCTGCAGCAGCGTTTGGATCGTGAACTGTATTTTTTCTGTTGATGACGTCGGGCGGCTTTCTCGAGTTCCGTCAAACGTATGGGTATTTGGGATTTAGTATTATAGCCTGCAATAAATTCTTGGGGTGAATGCGGGCGCTCACTCCGAAAGCCTAGGTTAAAATAAATCTTACCCAAATTGTATACGCGCAGCCGACGAGGGAGCCAGGGCAATAAAAATAATTGCTGAACATCTATGAGCTTGATTTCGTCCTCGGGTGTCATGATGATATTATTCGGATGCAAATCAGCGTGATAAACCCCTCGGCAATGAAGCCAGGATGCATATTCACCCATCCGGCGCATGTCGCCGGCCGTATGAATCTTAAAGGGTAATCCAGGTATCTGTTCGGTCAATAGAAAAAAATACTGGGGACGGGAGGTTTTATTTTCGCCCTTTAAAACGGGTTTGGCCGCCGCTATCCCGGCATGGAGAAGACGATGCAGGTTGCGCCATTCCGACCATTTTCTATCGGGCAATAAAAAATGGCGCCACTGATCTTTGCGCCTGTCCAGGGTACTGAATTTGAAAAAATAACCGTTCCCGGGTGTTTCCAGATAGTAAATCTGGCGCCTGTCATTTTCTTTGATGATCCGGCAGGCAGCAACCTCGGTCAACAGCTCGTCGAGGCGGAAGTCCGGGGCAAATGGGCTTGCCGTCAGGTGACAGCCGGCAAGTTTGCGACGCAGCACGTCCACCGGCAAATAGTTTGATTTTTCCAGATTCATAAAAGCGCTCTGTATTATTCACAGCTGTAATTCTTTTAAAATCAAAACATATCAATCCATTATCATTGGCGTCAAGAACAGATATGATCCGACAGCATTTAATACCTTATCGTATAAATACCGCTGGACAAAGCTTTATGCAGCGATACAGTCCAATCACGGTGGTTGTTTTGGTCATTGTATATTGAGATTTGAGATTTATTTGTAATTTGGTGCTTGGAATTTGGGATTTTAATGCTCTATAATACCTCAACATTCAATTTGATACCTGAATTTTGCATGAATCTGAGGCTTTCATTTGCAAGGCACTTAGGGGCAAGGCCATAGTGCACTATTCCTAAAGGCGCTGTCAGGTTGACACATTCCGTCTTTTCTTATAGCTTTTCAAAAAGGATGCTAAAAAGGACGCTGACGCCGACATATAACGCCTATCAATTTGGTACTTGCAGGCCTTTGACCGAACTGCAAATGAACCGATTGATAGGTTTTTTTAGTCAACCGCCGCCGAAGACGGATTCTGTTTTGGGCGGGAGAAGCTCGGTAAGCTATCATCGGATAGAAGACCTGGGTCCGGTGGTGGTCAAACACTATAAAAGAGGGGGACTTATAGGCCGTCTGATTAAGCGCAGGTATCTGAAATGGGGTAAAACTCGCGGCCAGTTGGAATTTGAGTTGCTGCAAAAAGTCCGGAGCCTGGGAATCAATGTTCCGGAACCCCTGCTCTATGCCAACCGCGGGCACTGGTTCTATCGTGCCTGGCTGGTCACCCGGGAGATAAAAGAGCCCCTGTCCCTGGCCCGGCTAAGCTTAATTGATGAAAAGCGCGCCCGGCGGGCGATGACATCTGTGACTGAACAGATTTCACGACTGATAGACCATGGCATATGGCACGTCGATCTACACCCCGGCAATGTGGTGATTGATCAAAAGGATCGGGTGTTCCTGTTGGATTTCGATAAAGGACAGGTCTGTCAGGGAAATAAAACTAAATTAAGGGATCGATATATTAGCCGCTGGCAACGTGCCGTCGGCAAACACGGATTGCCGAAAATGCTCAGTGAAATGATGCGAGCAGGGCTAAATGAGAGCCCTAATTGATTGCAAACAAAAAATCAGGAGTCAGATTTTAGAATAGTTGTTATTTTTGTTATGTTCCCCCAAATTAATGTATATTTTTTAGAGATAACGAGTTAAAATCGGATATTTTCTTTGCGGACATTTCCGCATTCCGCATTCCGATTTCCGAATTCGTTCATATGGATGTATTTTGAATTGACCAAAGACCAAACCAATCCAACAAATCCGGACAAGCTCGTCTCTCCCTCCATTCTCATCATTTTGATGGGATCGCTGGGAGATGTCGCCCGGGGGCTTTGTCTGGTATCCCACCTTAAAAATCATCTGCCTGACAGCAGGGTTTCATGGCTGATAGAGGCCCGCAGAATCGACATGGTCCGCTTTCATCCCCAACTGGACCATGTTATTGTTTTTGATCGTTCAAAGGGTACCTCAGGGGTTTGGGATCTTTATAAAGTATTGCGCCGGGAGCATTTCGATATTGCTTTGGATCTTCAACGCATTCTTAAAAGCGGCTTTTTCTGCCTGCTCTCGGGAGCCGCACGGCGAATCGGCTTTCACCGTCGCAATACCAAAGAATTGAATTGGCTGTTTAATAATGAATATATCCCCTATCATCCTGAAACCCTCTCCAAGCTGGACCATTACCTGAAATTCACCGAACACCTGGGGCTGCCCGAACCGGATAGTCTGGACTTTGGGTTTAAAATGCTCGATGTCAATCTAACGGCCCCACCGGCTGTGGTTGAAATTCAAAATACATTTATAGCTGTGGTGATGGGATCATCCTGGGAATCAAAAGATTGGCACTTTGAAGGGTACTGTAAATTCGTGCAATATATTTTGAAAAACCAGGACCGACACGTCGTGCTTTTGGGCGGCAATTCCCAGATGCCTTTGGCGGCCAGGCTGGTTGAAAAAATGAATTCACCCAAAGTGATTGACTTAACCGGCAACTCCCTGCTGGAAATGACCGCCGTATTGAAAGCGGCCGCCGCCGCTGTGGGCCCGGATTCGGGTCCGGGCCACCTGGCGGCGGCAGTAGGGACACCCTATGTCACCCTGTTTGGCCCGACCCCGGCAGACAGGCATGCTCCCTATGGATGTGAAGACCTGACCGTTCAATCAGATCTGAGCTGTGCCCCCTGTTACAAAAAGCAGTGCCCTGACGGCAACAAACAATGCATGGAAAAAATTGAAATTAAGGCAGTCGCAGAAAAAATCACCCAGGCCCTCTCAGATTCTGCCATTGGGCGTTAACAAGATTATTCCCTGAATCTTGCAAAATCCAGGTATTTAACCGATCGATTAGATTACATAAGCTGTTGAAACAATTAATTTTGAATCCTGTTTTGGATTGACACGCCCCGCGACTTCTCTTATATTCCGCCACAAAAACAGGACCTCGTCATTCAGCTTGGAAAAATAGCTGTGACTCTTTAGCTGTCGTGGGATTGCATGGAAATTGGACATAGGTCTAATTTAGGCATTAAGGGATTGAGGAATTCAGGAATTGAAGGAATTCTATCTATCTTAATTTATTTATTTTATCCTTTAATCCCTCAATTTTGCGCTAATAGACATAGATAATGTCCAAAAAAAGAGCTATTTTCATAGTATTTTACGAGGTCTGAAATAACCCCTAATTGATTTTTGCTCAATCGGGGTAGGATTTTAAGCCACAGTGACCTTTGAAAAAAAGCGAAGACAACCCGAAACCCTACTGGTTTTTTGCCCCAACTGGGTCGGTGATGTCGTCATGGCAACACCGGCCTTTAGATGCCTGCGGCAGAATTACCCGGATAGTCGGCTCATCGGCCTGATCCGTGGGTACGCCAGAGGGGTTGTCGAAGACGGGCCGTGGTTTGATCAGCTTATCGAAATAAACGACAAATCCTGGCGTGACTTTGTCCATTTGGTTTATCAAATTCGCAGTCTGAAAGCGAAGCTGGCCGTGGTGCTGCCGAACACCTTCCGGTCGGCCCTGCTGGCAAGGCTGGGAGGCGCGCGACAGATCTACGGTTACCGGCGAAACGGCAGAACCGCCCTTTTGAGCGGTGGACCGGCTCCGCAACACGCAGACAATCGAATCACGCCCGTAGCCATGGCAGATTATTATCTGGAAATTTGCCATTGGATGAACCTCACTACCGATCAGGACAAGAAACCACGTCTATATGTTTCAGATCCGCTGCAATCAGTGGGCAATCAGTTTTTGGAACGCTATGGCATTTCATCTGAAGACATGCTAATCGGAATAAACCCGGGCGCAAAATACGGCGCCTCCAAATGCTGGCCGCCTGAATATTTTGCCAGGCTGGCTGAGCTGTTGGCGCAACGCTGGGATTGCAAGCTGATGCTTTTTATCGGCCCCGGTGAGGAGGCTATCGGCCAAACGATTGTCCAGCAGAGCAAAGCCAAAATCATCAACACCGGACCTGACAATGTGGATCTGGCCCTTTTAAAGCCTTTGATCCACCGCTGCCGGATTTTGGTGACCAATGATACCGGCCCGCGTCATTATGCCGTGGCTTTCGGCATCCCGGTGGTGGTCATCATGGGGCCGACCGACCCTCGCTATACCCATGCCAGCCTTGAAAAAACCACGGTATTGCGACAGCAGTTGGATTGTTCCCCCTGTCACCTTAAAGAGTGTCCGCTTGATCACAGCTGTATGCGGGAGATCTCGCCGGAGGCGGTACTGCAAGCCGCTGAGCAGTTACTGCAGGAGCCACTGTAATCCATGAAATCGTCATTTTATAGAGAAAAATGGTCCGACATAAAAGCCACCACCGTCGATCTGGAAGAAATAACCCATCTGTCCCGACAGATTGCCCATTCGTTTATGGATTCCTATCTAAAGGATTGTCACTATGAAGCAGATTATATTGATCTGCTGTGTGAAATGACAACCTTTTCCGAAAACCCCGATCTGACCGGTATGGCCGCCCAAGCCCTGTTTCGCATTATCATCGAAAGCCTGTGCGATGATTTCGAAGACTTGCAGACCGAAACATACAACCGAGTCATGGCACAACTAATCTCCTTTTGCCGCAAACTTCCATCCGGTCAGGAGTTGGATCGTTGTTTGAATGATTTTAAAATTTTTGACCGCGATGATCTGCTCAAAAGAATAAAGACTATTCGGATGGATGGAAAACATTTATCCCGACAAAGGAATGTGAAAAAGATCCTGCTTTTATCCAGGGTCACGATCGGTGCCGATGTGGCCATTACCAGTATTATCATTCAACGCCTGGCAGATCTTTTCCCGGATGCGGAACTTGTGCTTATCGGCGGCAGTAAACTCGATGAAATTTATAGCGGAAATTCACGCATTCGTTTACAGACCGTTGATTATAATCGCAAAGGTGGATTGATAGGGCGATTGTCCAGCTGGCAGCTGGTGCTTAATATTATCCAACAGGAACTGGCCGCCTGTCCGTTGGAAAATACCATTCTCATCGATCCGGATTCACGCCTGTCACAACTCGGGGTATTGCCCATCATCCCCGAACATCAATATTTCTTTTTTGACAGTCGCTCGGACATTTCTTTTGCCGGCAATATGTCCATGGCCCAGTTAACCAACACCTGGATTAATAAGGTAACCGGCCAGGAAGATTTTCGCTATCCCAGGATCTGGCCGCATTCATCGAACCTGACCAAGGCCTCTGAGTTTTACAGTGAACTGAAAAAATGCGGAGCTCGCAGAGTTATTGCAATTAATTTCGGTGTCGGCGGCAATCAACGCAAAAAGGTGGGATGGCGGTTAGAAAAAGAGTTATTACTGTCCCTGTTACAGGAGCCGGATACCGTGATCGTACTGGACAAAGGCTTCGGCGATGAGGAACTTCAAAATTCCAATTTACTTCTCGCGGCCGTCAAAGAAAACGGTTTTGCCACTCAGAATGCTGAGTTTGGCACCGCACTCGACAGCAACATCAGCCGCGGCGTCATCGGCATGCAGACACGCATCGGTGAAATTGCGGCCATTATTTCAAAATGTGATGAGTACATCGGTTACGACTCTGCCTGTCAGCATATCGCCGTGGCGCTTAACACACCCTGTTTAACAATTTTTGCCGGTTCCAACAACATGCGTTTTATCCGGCGCTGGAGTGCCTTTGGCCCCAACAGTTGCCAGATTGTTCACGTCGATACGCTCACCGACCCAAATTCGATTGAGGTAGAAGATATCATTACCCGTATTATGAATGAAAGGAGTGCAGGAAAAGATTCAACTTGAATCAGTTTTATTGGAGCTTCTTGAGTTAAATGATATTGATAAATCTCAAATCTCAAGCACCAAATTGCAAATAAATCTCAATTTTCAATATTCAATGACCAAAACAGGTTTGAAATTTGGGATTTGGGTATTGGAAATTATTTGAAATTTGGGATTTGTTATTTGTTATTTTAAATTCACCATTAAAGTACTACTTATCAGTCTTTGACGACAGTCTGCAGGCTGCGGAAACATAGCTATATCTAATTGATTATGAAAATACTCTTCATATATCCCAACGCCGGCTCCCAGCTGGGCTTCAACTACGGCATTGCCCATTTATCTGCGGTGCTCAAGGAGGCCGGACATGAGGTCTCTCTGTGGCAACTGTGCGAGGATATAGAGCCTTTACCGTCCCAAGATCAATTTCTTAACCGCATCAGACAGGAGGCTGCGGATATCATCGGCTTTTCGGTGGTTACCAACCAATGGCCGTACGCCAAAGAGCTTGCGGGTTGGACGCGCAAGGCCACGAAGGCACCTTTGGTTTGCGGTGGCATACATACCATGGCTGCCGGTGAACAGATCTTGCAGTCCGGCGTCTTTGATTACATTATACGGGGTGAAGCCGAAGAGGCGTTTGCCCAATTTGTCGAAAAGGTAAGCCAACAGCAGAGTCTTTTGGAAGTCCAAAATCTTGGCTTTTTGCACAACGATACGGTCCGGCTAAATCCCTTACGGCCATTGCCCGATTTAAACAAGCTACCCTTCAAAGATTACGACATATTTGATTTTCAAAATATCATTGATGCCAAAAATGGCTGGGTCGGGTTGATGGCCTCCCGCGGCTGCCCCTTTTCCTGTACCTATTGTTTTAATCACCAGCTGGTTTCCCACTACCGCAAGGATCTTAATTGCAGCTTTAAAGGCTTGAATTACATCCGCCATTTTGAGATCGATCAGATGATGACCGAGATCGAATATCTTCTGCACCATTACACCAACATCAGCATGTTTATCTTAGACGACGATCTTTTCACCTTTTATCGCCAGTATGTCGAGCAATTCTGCGCGGCTTACCAAAAAATCAGCGCCCTGCCCTTTGTGGTCAATGCCCATGTGGGATTTTTCGATAAAAAAAGGGCCCGTTACCTGGCGGATGCCAATTGCAAGATTGTAAAATTCGGCGTAGAAAGCGGCAGTCAACGCATCCGCAGCCGGATCCTCCAGCGCCGCATGAAAAATGCGAGTATTGTCAACGCCATTGAAACGGCCCATCAATACGGGCTGCACACCTCGGTGTTTTTGATGATCGGCTTGCCCGCAGAAACCCATGAGGATGTCATGGCAACCATCCATTTGATGGCCGAAACCAAGCCCGGTCGCTTCCGCTGGTCTTTTTTCTTCCCCTTTCCCGGCACCAAAGCTTATGAACTCAGTGCCGAAGGCAACTACATTGATTTTGAAAAAATGGAACAAATGGAAAACTTTACCGACGACACCTGTCTTAATTTCGGCAAAAAACACAATCTTTTCTTAAAAAAAGTCGGACGGGTTATGCCCTGGTTTGTAAATGCCTATTCAGACCTTGCGGTAGCTGGTTTTTACAGGAAAAAAGTTGAAGAGATCCTGGCCCTGGATGCCAAGGCCTGGAAGAAAAGAGCCCTGACTGTTGAAGCGGAAGGTAAAAAAATTTCTGAAGGCTTTGTCGACCGGGGATTGAGCCACTATGCCATCAAGTACAACCGCTTTATGGGAGTTATATCCGACTATTTCACGACGGAAGATTAGCTCAACGTCAATTGAAAGCTGGCTCCTTTCAGAAATGTGTGCCTGAAATTTAAAAAATGTACTCAAAATTATCATCCCGCAAAGTTCTCATCTTATTTGTTTTCACCCTCTATTTTTTATTGCTCGGCTACAAGCTGATGCGCCTGGGGATCCACGGCGACGGTCTCGAGTATGCCACTGTTGCCCGGAATATGGCGGACGGTCTGGGAACCTTCTGGAAGCCTTATCTGGATGACACCATTCATCCGGTTTTCCACGAACACCCGCCCCTGGTATTCTGGATTCAGTCTATATTTTTCAGACTTTTCGGCGACGGGCCTTATTTTGAAAACTTTTACGGATTTTTTGCGGGACTGATTATACTCGGTGTATGGCCTGGTTCTGGCAGCAGGTCCGGCGCGATTTCGGGCTATCCTCCATCGGCAACTGGTGGCCCTTACTGCTGATCGTGCCGCTGCCGTTATTTACTTATACGATACGGTTGGTCTGCATCGTATAAGTAAATAACGGCAGCGGCACGATCA
>PVMK01188684.1_pt1 | contig 23491 bp, 19 predicted proteins | sample 1853481 | NCBI WGS metagenome assembly PVMK01 (sample SAMN08533507, study PRJNA380276) | Marine sediment metagenome, whole genome shotgun sequencing project. | reverse complement strand
CGAACCCCAGACCCGCTGATTAAGAGTCAGCTGCTCTACCAACTGAGCTAACGGCCCATTTTATTAGAGTGTTGATTATAGAGTTAATAATAATATACTGCAAGTTTTAACACTATAATCCATACTCTAATTACTGGCGCGCCTGGGAGGACTCGAACCTCCGACTCTCGGCTTCGGAGGCCGATGCTCTAATCCACTGAGCTACAGGCGCATACCTTAAAATTTCCAAATATCAAATTCCAAGATGTGATTATTTAAATAAATACTTTGCTATTTAAAAAAATTGGGGTGAGTGAGGGGATTCGAACCCCCGACCCTCTGAGCCACAGTCAGATGCTCTAACCAACTGAGCTACACTCACCATTTTAGAGTTTAGAAATATGAGTTGAAAGTTACTATGGCCTAACTCTTACCTCTAAACGCCAAAAGTATGGCGCGCCCGGGAGGATTCGAACCCCCGACCTACTGATTAGAAGTCAGTTGCTCTATCCAACTGAGCTACAGGCGCACTCTTAACAGTTATCAGCAGTAGCTAATTCATCCCTTCTGGATCTGTCTAATAACTCTCCTGAAGGGTGATATGTCTGTCAAGCAAGATGTATTTTAATAGAGAACCGTTGAATATGGCAAGTCAATAGCGGTAATAAGTTATACGCCTGCTTTCTCTGCTTCGATATTGTCATACAGGGCATTATATTCCTTTTGCAGAGCATCATTTCGCTTTTGTAAATTTTCATGTTCAGCACGAAGCTGATCAAGTTCCTTCATAGCATTTTCATGCTTTAATTTAAGAGACTGCTTCTGTTCCAGCGCCCTGTCGAGCTCTTCTTTTCTTACTGTCTGCTGCAAAAGATCTGCTAAACCGTCAGCTTCACGCTCTAAAGCTGCTACTTTGGTTTCAAGGTCTTCATTTTCCTTTTCCAGTGAACCTATGCAATTATCAAGTGTTTCATTGTTTTGCTCAATAGCAACAATCAGCTGTTCATACTCTTTTGTTCTTTCTGCTTCCGGAATCAGTGCTTCAAGAGAGTTCTTCAGTTTTTCATTTACTATCCTGATCCCTTCAAATTTTTCCTGCAGGTCATTGAACATGACTTTCCAGGCCATAAGCTCATTGTTTATCTGGCCCTGCTTAGCAACTTCAGCATGCAGGACACGCACATCTCTCTGCGCTTTCAATTCCATTGCTGAAAGTTTGCGATACTTGATTATCATAAAAATGGTAAGCCCTGTAAAAACCAGCAGACATTGGACAAATATTAATGCTAAAAGGGGATCAACTTGCAGCACCTGGAGATCCTCCTGGATTATCTTTATTTTCTAACTGGTTCTCTTCACTTGCTTCTGCATGGTCACTCAAAGCCTCTGCCCACATCTGGTCTGCATCCTTTTTGTTCTCTACTTCATCAAGTCCTGTATTTTCCTTTGAGTTATCAACAGCTGAACTGGCTGTCTTGTCAATTGACTCCTCCATTTTTGTCTGCTCATCCAATGCCGCTGCCCACATGTCATCAATCTCCCCTTCTCCACTTTCATCCACATCAGGCTTTATTTCTTCTGGTATTGAACTGCTGACTTCATGTTTTTCTGCTTGTGTCTCATTAGCATTGTTAGCCTGTGCCAGTTGGGTCTCCTCATCCAGTTCATGTTTTTCAGTTACTATTTCAGCTTCCTCACTTGCTAATTGCTCAGTATCTGCATTGACTGCTGAACTAGCCTTTCTAATTGTTTTTGTCTTTGGTTCAGGTGATTCTTTAGTTTCTGCCTGCAGGGCCTGATCATCAGCCTTTTGCCCTTCATTTGAACTTTCTGTTTTTTCTTCTATACCTTCGGCTGTGGCCTGCTCGTTCAGGGCATCGGCCCACATATCATCAACACCATCTTCCCCTGCTTTTTCTTCTGCCTCAGCTGTGTCTTTAGAATCAGTTTCAACTTCGGCTTGTACCGGGACATCTGCTTTTGGCTCTGGTGACTCTTTTACATCTTCCGGCGATGCCGTCTGATCATCTGTCTTCTGCTCTTCAACAGTGCTATCCGGCTCTTCTCCTTCGCCTTCAGCTGCGGCCTGTTCATTCATGGCATCGGCCCACATGTCATCAACACCATCTTCCCCTGCTTTTTCTTCTGCCTCAACTGTGTCTTTAGCATCAGTTTCAACTTCGGCTTGTACCGGGACATCTGCTTTTGGCTCTGGTGACTCTTTTACATCTTCCGGCGATGCCGTCTGATCATCTGTCTTTTGCTCTTCAACAGTGCTATCTGATTGTCCTTCTTCATTTTCAGCTTCAGCCTTCACTTCAGGAGTCTTTTGGATTTCTTCCTGAGGACTTTGAGCTTCTGATTGCTCCTCTTCATTCGAATTATCGGTGTTGACTTCTTTTTCTGAAGCAGTATTTTCAGAGGCCTCTGTTGTCTGATTATTCCCATCCTGTTTCAGTTTCTCAAGCCTTTGTATCTCCTCTTCTAGATCATTCATTGCACCATCATTGCCTGTCTCTTCAGCTTCATCTTCTTCAGACGCAGCCTCTTCAAGAGCAACCCTTTCCTTTACAGGCTTCTTATCCTCTTCCTCATTGCCTGCTTCATCCTCTTTACCCTCAGAATCTGCATCCTCAAGTGCCACATCGACTTTACTGACTTGCGCTATCTGGCCAGTCTCTTTTTCTGCAGAGTCCTCTGTTTCACTTTCTGCTTCAGTGTGACTTTCTTTAGACTCATTCGTTTTGGTTTGCAATGGCTTGGTGTCTTTAGAGCGTTTAAAAAGTTTACCGATCAACTTAAAGTCCTTAATGCTCTGACGCTTCATATAAGCAATAATTAGCAGCCCTATAATGAGATTTATAAAAATGAACTGAATAATTATTTTGCCCCAGTTAACTGGCTCATGTTCCTCCCCCTCTACTGGTGCCTGTACTTCTGCCTGCTCTGCTTTTCTGGCTTCTCTTGCAGCTTTTAGATCTTCTTTTGATTCCTGCAGGTTTGCTACATTAAACAAAAAAGCCTTTTCACGCTCATAGGTCTTGCCCTTTGCAATGACCCGGAGCTTATAATTTCCGTCTTTAAAAGGTGTAATTCTTTTATAAAAAATACCTTCCCCGCCATTTAAGGGCTTAAGGTTTGAAATATTACCATCAGGATTATTCAATTCAATAGATATGTCTGTGGTCGCCAGTACCGCACCATCCCTTATTATACTGCCTTCTTTTTCAAGCCATGCCTTTATATCGAGGTTTTCTCCAAATACTGCATATAACTGTTCAAAATTTGTCTCCAGTTTCAGGTCTGTTATGATATAGGCCTTATTATTTTCTTCAGTGCTGTAAAGAATTTCCCATCTGCCCTGAACAGGTTTCTGTACAGTAACCATCTCAAAGTTGTCTGATACAAACCAGCTTATTCCGGAATATTGATGACTTCCTGAGTAGGTCTGGCCATCTGGGGCTATTATCTGAATGTCTGTTTCAGGTGATGCTTTTGACGCTACGATTGTTACCTCCTGGATCGATCCATCAATTAAAAAGCTATTTTTCTCCATAGGAAGCATTTCCGGAGACTTGAGACTTTCAAATATTGATGTAAAAACCAAATGAAAGTCCTTGTCTGTAAGGGCAAGATTATAAAAACCACCGGTCTGCTTGGAAAGCTTCTCCAGCAACCTTCTGTCTGACTGGTTAGTGAAAGCTATGGAGTATACTTTGATATTGTTCTTTTTCAATTCTCCCGAAAGTTCCAACTTAAGCTTTGTGAGTAATTGGCTGTCCTTGTCAGGATCACCAACATCCATCATTCCATCAGACATTAATATGATAATCTGTTCTCTTCCTTCTTCTTTTGCCTCTAACAGGACCTCCATACCTTTATGAAATGCCCCGTATAAATTAGTATGAAGCCCTTTTGATGTGATCTTATCAGTAGCATTCAAAAGTTTCTTTTTATTGGCATCATTATTCACAGGTGTAAGTCCGGCAATTGGATGTCCCTTATCACTAAAACTGAGAACAGCTGCCCTGTCATTACTGTCAAGGAGTGATATAAAGAGTTTGGCAGCAGGGATACGCAGGGACCTGGGGTCTGTCTTTTTCATACTGCCAGAACTGTCCATAACAAGCGCTACATCAATATTGCCTCTGGCCTGGGCATTCCCTGCCTCTGGAGCCAGAATAATAAAAACAGCCAATAGCAATACAGTTAATAAATGAATTTTCTTCATACTAATTCCACCACCCCTTTTTCCTTGAATTCCTCAAGGGCATTTTGCAATTCATCCTCGCTTAGAATTCCCCTGGTCACTAAAAGCTCCCCCAGCTTTACCCTTCTGTTGCTGTATGTTTCATCAATTTTATCTATTGTCTCTTCATCAGCTATCTCAAATTTTTGCAGTGCCTCTCTGAAACTTACGCAATATTCCCGCTGATGTTCTATGGCCTTTTTAAAGTCTTCAAGACTTATAAAATCATTGACCTGAGCAACAGCATCAAAAGATCTGTTTATTTCTGTCTGGACCCTTACAGCATCTGCCAGGGCCACATCAGTTATGATTCGTTCACGCACTAAAAACCTTCCAAAAAGAATGGGAATATCCATTTTTCTTTTCACTCCGTCTGATACATAGTATTTTCAATTACTTATCGCACATTTTGGAAAATATCTTTAGGAGGGGAAACAGATTTAAATTAGAGGGGAAATATATTAAAACGTACAAAAAGGGAAAAAGTTGGTCGGGGCGGAGAGATTTGAACTCCCGACATCCTGCTCCCAAAGCAGGCGCGCTACCAGGCTGCGCTACGCCCCGGACTTATTAGGGTATACAAATGTTCGTTAAAAAATCAACTGATCATATAAAAAAAGCAATAAATCCGTTTAATTAGCCACTTAATAAATAGTTGCTGTGATATATATTTCACTATACAGAACATTAAAAACGTGCTATATATAATGGTATTGATATCCTGGTTTTAGTACATTAAATCAACTAATTGGCTTATTAAAATGATTAATTAATTTCGGATAATGGCAACATTTTATGTATTGCTTAAAAAGAAAAGAAACGCCAATATGACAATCAAATCAGGAGTTATTGTATTCCTTGCATTATTATGCATGAGCCTATTTTCAGGCTGCGAGCGAGAGAAGGCAGAGAGGGTGTCCCTGAGGGATGTGGAAATTCAGCCTGCAAAGTCATTACAAGATAATGCACTAAAAATTGCGGTCTCGGCAATAATCTCACCAAAACAGACGTTCATATATTACAGAGAAATCCTTGATTACATTTCCCGAAAAATGGGAGTTCCTGTTGAACTGGTCCAGCGAGATACATATGCTGAAGTGAATAACCTGGTAAGGGATAATGAGATCACAGCCGCTTTTGTCTGCAGCGGGGCATACATTGACGGACACAAAGAATTTGGAATGGAACTTCTTGTAGCTCCCAAGGCATACGGAAGGCCTTATTATTATTCATATATAATCGTACCATTCAACAGTAAAGCAAAAAAGCTTGAAGATTTAAGGGATAAAAAATTCGCCTTCACTGACCCCATGTCCAACTCGGGAAAGCTTGCACCTACCTTTATGCTTGCCAAAATGGGAGAAATGCCCAAACGCTTCTTCTCAGAAGTGATCTTCACATATAGTCATGATAAATCCATAGAGGCAGTCGCCCTTGGACTGGTGGACGGTGCTGCGGTGGACTCCCTGATTTGGGATTATGATAATAACACCAATCCTGAATTCACCTCAAAAACAAGCATTATAAGGAAGTCTCCTCCCTACGGCATCCCTCCTGTAGTTATTCCAAAAGATTTATCTCCTGATGTCAAAGAGAAAATACGCGATATCCTTATTAACATGCATCTAGATGAAGACGGCATTGCAATTCTAAAGAAGGTCAAGATCGACCGCTTCGTAGTAATTAAAGACAGCGCATATGATTCAATCCGAAACATGAAGGCCTTTGTGAATGAAACGGTTCAGGATGATAGATAAAGCAAAAAAATACCTGCTATCTATGGGACTGCAAAAAAAATTCATTCTTTCCATTTCAGCAACCAGCCTTATTCTAGCCCATCTTCCGCAGTTCAAAACTTGAAAATTCATTAATTCAACAGGTTATGCTTCAAATCAGGCGATTTTCTTCACTACATTTTCGATATTCTTTGCTCTATTAGGCATAAGAATTTTCATCCTCTGTAGCAGAACCTTCAGTTCTTTTGAAGGTGTAGAGACCACTCTCAGCGTTATGGTTTTGTCTTTTGCAGGGAGCAGAACATCAAGGGATTTTACTTCCCGCATCTCCTCAATTAATTTTCTCGGTGCAGTTCCGAGTCCTGATGCCTTCATCCACTGCTGAAGAGTCCTCCACGTGGCCAGCGCAAGAAAGCAGACTAAAATATGGGCTTGAGTTCTGTCTTGTTTCCTATGATAGATAGGCCTCATACCAAGATCATGCTTTTCTGTCCTGAATGCATCTTCCACTTCGGTCAACTGAATGTAGCGCTTCCATATTGTTTTTGGATCAGCCTCCTTCCAGTTAGTGCGCAAAATGTAGTTGCCGCCGCTCTGAAGCGCCCACTGGTAGCGATCCTCGTTCTTGCATATTTCGATATTCAAACGCTGGTCTTTCCCTGTTATTGTCTCTGTAACTGTCACGTCAAACAACGAAGCGGCACGACTGTTTCTCTCAAGAAGCCGTCCGATCCGGCGGTCAGCCTTCTGCCGGTCTCTGAGTCTTCCCTGCTCCGCCTGTTCTTTAAGTTTGTTAAGCCCTGCCTCAAGGCGATCAACAAACCGGTTTAGGATTGCCATCTCTTTTTCCTGCCTGCCTTCAGAGCGGCAAAGTACAAAGGTTTCCTCTGTCCCTTCGGAGCTTGTACATTTTTTCACTTTGACACCGGGATGAACTTCTTCCCAGTCCTTTGCAAGAAGTTCTTTCTCGAACTTCTTGAGCATGGACTTTGGTGTGCCAATAATGTACCTGGCCCCACGTTCACGCATGAACTCTATATTTTTTTCGCTCACCATGCCACGATCCATTACCCATATCCGGTTTGCTTTGCCGTATTTACTCTCCATTATCAGCACCATTTCCTCTGTTGTAGTGACATCTGCACGGTTGCCATCGAAGACTTCAAAGGCAAGAGGTAATCCTTCCCGGCTTGTCACAAGGCCGATACAGACCTGTGGACAGTCCGGGCGCTTGTCACGGCTGTAGCCCCTCTTTGCCTGGGGATTGCCAAAGGCCATGCCTTCAAAATATGTGGAGGTGATATCGTAAAAAAGAAAGTCGAAGGTCTCTCCAAAGAGTTCCCCATAACGGTCCTGCAGATGTTGGCACAGGGCGTTTTTATGCGGAAGCAGCGCATCCAGAGATCTATAGAGTCGATCATCGTTTACCTTTTCTGACGGCACACAAAGCAGATCATCAAGCGCTGTCTTTCCATACCAGGATTCTGCTATTTGCAACTCCGATGACGGAGCACAAAAACGTGCAATAGTAAGTATACAGGCCATTACTGACCACGGGACTGCTTCTCGTCCTTCCGACATCTGTTCTTTGCAGAACTTGGCAAAGCCGAGCTTCTGCCAAAGTAGAAGGGCAAGATAGATATCGCCAAAACCCCGTAGCCTCTCCACACTAACTCCATTGATATCCACGGTTGCCCATGAAGGCGGCTCTTCTGTCTTTTCAAACAGGCTGTCTTGTGGTTGGGTCCTGCCGTTGATTATACGGACGATCTCGTCCCATCCAACCCGTTCTTCTTTATCCAAACCCGGCAGTTTGCCGATGTTTGCTACGACTCTCTGCCGGGGACCTCGGGCTGTGCGGACAGACTCTACAAGCGACCAGTACTCGTATTCTTCTCCGTCTACTTTCTTGCCATTACGCCTTAGATACATGACTGAAATTATGAACCATCCGTGAGTCAACTGCAAGGGGGTTTTCTCCACTACATGACGTTTTGTTATTAAGACTTTCTCATGTGCATGAATTAACGAACTTTTGCCATGCTCACATCTGTCATTTGGCTGAATTTCAAGCTCCAACTGCGGAAGATGGGCTAGGTCTGCTGGCAAGTGTATTTGTCTATCTTACCCTGGCTGATTCCCTGACCCATGAACTGCATAATACCGGCCTCAGTATCACCAGAAATCTGGCTGCAAACGCAGTTGATCCCATTCTAACTCAAAATATTATGGGACTGCAGAAGCTGATCAGTAATATAAAAGATGTTGAGAGTGATGTGGCATATGTTTATATCATTAACCAGAAAGACAAAGTACTTGCCCATACATTTAATGAGGGTTTTCCCATTGGATTAAAAAGGATAAACCTTCCCGTCTCCGAGAAGTCATACTCAGACAAACTGCTTGAGACTGATGAGGGCTACATCAGAGACTTTGCCGTTTCACTTTTTAGGGATCTGGGGGTAGCACATATAGGAATATCAGAAAACCATATCAGACAAACCATCACAAAAACCATTTGGACACTCATAACCATGTCACTAGTTGTCATGGGACTAGGAACACTTCTGGCCATTTTTATAGTTAAAAGGGTGCTGGGGCCTTTAGATCTTCTTACCCGGGGTGTGGAGAAGATAACCAGCGGTGACCTTGAGCACAGGATCATAGTTCATACAAAGGATGAAATTGGATTACTAGCCTTAGCGTTTAATAAGATGGTAGAGGAACTGCGGGAATCCATTATCAGGCTAAAGCAGGAGATAAACGAGCGCAGAAACGCAGAAAATGTGCAAAGTCAACTGAATGTGGAACTGTCCGAGACAAACCATGAGCTTGAGCAGCTTCTCTATATCACTTCCCATGATCTTCGTACGCCCTTAGTGAATATTCAGGGGTTTGGAAAGGAACTTCAATATTCTGTAGAAGAACTGATTTTGATTCTTAAAGAAATTGAAATTAATCAGGCCGTCAAAGATAAACTGCACATCATAACAAAAGAAGATATTCCTGAGTCGATGGGATTTATTAATGCAAGTATATCCAAGATGTATATTTTACTTTCAGGCCTGCGAAAGCTATCCAGTTCCAGCACTGCTGATCTGCAAATGGAACTGCTTGACATGAACAGAATTATTGAAGATATTGAGCATACCTTTAAATTCCAGATAAAGGAGGGAGAAGCAGAGGTTAACATTTTTGATCTTCCCCCATGCATTGGTGATGATTCCCAGATAAACCAGGTATTTTCCAACCTGTTTGGCAATGCCCTTAAATATTTTGACCTATCAAGAAAGGGCATTATCCGGTTTTCAGGAGAGCAAAAGGACGGACATGTGGTCTACTGCGTTGAAGACAATGGAGTAGGAATAGAACCCGGACAACAGGATAAAATTTTTGAGATATTCCATCAAATAGACCCTTCCAAATCAGATGGCGACGGACTGGGTTTGAGTATTGTAAAGAAAATTGTACAGAGACATCGAGGGAATATATGGGTGAAGTCAGAACCGGGCAAAGGCAGTAAATTTTATATATCATTACCGGCATGATCATTTCAGCAGAGAGTATGTTGATGTATAATGTATATAAAATCAGCTTTAACAAATATCAATATATAGCATGAATTTTGTATTAGATTTTTATTATCGGACATAAGATATCGCAATGATACAGCCAAGCGAAATAATAGTATTCATGGTAGGCCTGTTATGTACAGGTTTAATATGCTGGTTCTGGAAAAAGCTGCAAAGAATTCCATCGGCAAATACGCTTTTTACTGCTTTTTTCTTTTTACTTACAGGCTGGACACTGACCATTCTTGAAGGTTTATTCTTGAAAGATTTATTAAATCTCCTTGAACACACTTGTTATGCAATCAGTTCAGTATCACTTGCTTTGTGGACATGGAGAGTATTTGCAGCCAAAGGAGTCAAACAATGAGTATTATCGCCATTATTGACCTGATCTCCTTTTTTGGCGCATTCATCTCAATAGGCCTGTTAATCAGCGGATGGTCCCGCCCTTTTGATGCTGATGTCAAAGTCATGCTTCTTTCACTATTTTCAATCACTGCCTTCCATGGTCTGGGGAATGTGCTTGAATGGTCAAACATTACTGCGGCACTGGACCCCATAGAAGATTATATGGAAATTCTTGGGGCCATGATCTGGATATTTCTGTTTTACGCGTTTCTAAAGGAATTTGAAATTGCTGACCGTCTGAACATTGAAACCGTATTGAAATCTCGCGAAGAAGAATTAAAGGTATCAACCAAAGGGGCTCAAAATGAAAAGTCCAAACTGGATGCGATCATTGCGGGTATAGGCGTTGGAATCAGTATTCAGAATACTGATTACAGGATAATTTACCAAAATGAAGCCCACATAAACCTAGTGGGAAACCATATCGGTGAGTACTGTTTTGAGGGATATGAAAAGAAAGACCATATTTGTGAAGGCTGTCCCGTAGAAATGGCTTTTAAAAACGGGAACGTTCATACTACGGAAAGACTGAATGTCCCCACAGACAGAGGACTGTCCCACTTTGAAATCACAGCTTCTCCTGTAAGAAATAATGCTGGTGACATTGTGTCGGGAGTAGAAGTCGTAAGGGACATAACAGCTCGCAAACGTTCAGAGGATGAGCTCATACGTCTAAATAAGGAACTGGAGCAAATTTTGTATGTCACTTCCCATGATTTGCGCTCACCCCTTGTAAACATTGAAGGCTTTAGCAAAGAACTTGAACGTTCATTACAGAAAATAATGTCTGCCCTGGAAGATAATGCCGTCCCGTCAGAATTAAAAGAAACTGTCTTTTCAGCCATACAAATAGATATTCAGGAATCTTTAGGGTTTATTTATAAAAGTGTATCTAAAATGAGCACTCTTATCTCTGGGCTGCTGGAGTTGTCCAGACTGGGTCGTCTGGCATTGAAAAAAGAAGTATTGGACATGAATACAATGATCTCAGATATCTTAAGCAACTTTGAATTCAGGTTGCAAAAAAATGGTCTTAAACCCGAGGTCTCAAAATTACCGTTATGTATAGGAGATGCCGTCCAGATTAACCAGGTCTTCTCAAACCTGATTGATAACGCGTTGAAATATCTTGGCCCTGAACAAAATGGTAAAATCACTATTTCAGGAACAAGTGAGGCCAATCGCTCAATATACTGTATCGAAGACAGCGGCATAGGTATAGCACCTGAACATCAGGCCAAAATATTTGAAATCTTTCATCAGCTTAATCCCCAACATGTGCAGGGGGAGGGTCTGGGCCTTACTATTGCACAGAGAATTATTGAAATGCACCATGGAAGAATTTGGGTAGAGTCTGAAAAGAACAAGGGAAGCAGGTTCTATTTGGAACTGCCCGGACCTGATAACAAAATGCTTGATAACGTGACTAACGTGGAATTGAACTGACACCATAGGAAAGGAATCTGAATGTGAATAAGAAAGTAATCATAGTGATCGCTGAAGATGATGCCGGACATGCCAATCTAATTATAAGAAACATCAGGCGCGCAGGATTTCAAAATGAGATCAAACACTTTACTGACGGTGAACAGACACTGGACTACTTTTTCAGTGATACATCTGATATTAATAGTCAGGACCATCTGCTTCTGCTGGACATTCGCATGCCCAAAATAGATGGGATAAATGTACTCAGCAAGTTAAGACAGGATTTGCAGCAGATCAATATTCCTATAATAATTATAACTACAACGGATGATCCTCATGAGATTGAGAAGTGCTACAAACTTGGCTGTAACAGCTATATGGTCAAGCCCATTGAATATAATAATTTTGTTGAGGCCTTTAATCAGACAGGGCTATTTAACCTTAAACAAGGCTGACTAAATGACTGTTCAGAACAAATACGCAACGGTAGAAACTCCATCCAAAATTCTGGTTGTTGAAGACAATGCAGAGTTAAACCGTCTGATGCAGAAAACCCTTCGAAGAGAAGGTTTTGAGACTACAGGGGTATTTACCGGATCAGAAACAGTTAAATGGCTGGCAAATAATAAGAACGCCATAATAATACTTGATTACCTGTTGCCTGACATGAACGGTAACAAGCTTATACAGCTCATTACCAAAGAACGGGATGATCTGCCTTTTGTAGTCATAACCGGACATGGCGACGAAAAGATAGCCGTTGAAATGATGAAGAAAGGCGCAAAAGATTATATCGTTAAAGGGCCGGATTTTATTGATATGCTGCCCCATGTTATTAACAGGGTAATTAATGATCTTAAACTGGAAAAAGAACTTTATCTTGCTGAGCAGGCACTGCGTGAAAGGGAAGCTGATCTGTCCATCCTTTATGAAATTTCTCTTGCTGTCAGTCAGACATTAGACATGCAAAAGTTACTTAACATAATTTTGAACACCGTCACAGGGCTTGAAATATTTCATGTCGAGAAAAAGGGTGGACTCTTTCTTATTGAAGACGACAGGATGGACCTTGTTTCATATCTGGACCATGATGAGACGTTCCTGAAACTCCACAAGAGCATCCGGGTTGGAGACTGTCTTTGCGGACTGGCAGCAGAGACCGGCAAGGTCATAGTATCGCAAAACTGCCGGCATGATCAACGACATACCATTACATATCCAGGCATGAAACCGCACGGGCATATCATAATCCCCCTTATCGCAAGGGGAAGTGTTATCGGTGTGCTTTACCTGTACCTGCCGGCAGACTTTCAAATAGATAAGAGTAAATTAAAGCTTTTTTACTCCATTGGAGTCCAGATAGGCATAGCCCTGGAAAATGCAAAACTCTATGAAGAAACAAGAAAGGTGTCTCTCTACGATCCCCTGACAGGCCTGGCGAACAGACGAATGATGGACATAATGCTTGAGAAAAATTTTGCCAGGTCAGTTAGACTGGACAAACCACTTTCAGCGATCATGCTTGATATAGACTATTTTAAGGATTACAATGATAGGCTGGGCCATAACGCAGGTGACAGCCTGCTGGTTTCTCTTGCTGCCATCCTTCTAAAAGAAACCAGAAAAATAGATCTTGTTGTTCGATATGGGGGAGAAGAGTTTCTGGTCCTGCTGCCTGATACTGAAATATCAAAGGCCGGGGAGGTCGCTGAAAGAATGCGTAAAAAAGTGGAAGATTCCCATGGGCTTACCATAAGTCTTGGAGTCGCCACCTATAACAAGGACATGAAGACAGAGGAAGATCTTGTTATACAGGCTGATAAAGCGCTGTATCAAGCAAAGCGACAGGGAAGGAACCGGGTCGAAGTTTATGATTGCGCTAATATCGAGGAGTAGATCCTATGATGAATGAAATTACAATTCTTGTTGTTGAGGACGATAAAGGTCTAAACAGACTTATACAGAAGACCCTGCAAAATGCCGGATTTAACACGAAAGGCGTATTTAATGGTAATGAAGCTATTGAAATAGCAAGTCATAACAAAGATGTAATCATGTTGCTCGACTACAAGCTGCCGGACAGGACAGGAAAAAATGTGATCGAGACTTTGAGAGAGAAAGACTGCATTGTCCCTTTTATTATAGTTACCGGTCATGGAGATGAGAAGATAGCTGTGGAAATGATGAAAATGGGTGCAAGGGATTATATTGTCAAAAGCGCTGGGTTAAGAGATATTATACCGCACATCCTGACAAGGGTTATCAGTGACCTTACGAAGGAGAAAAAACTGGCCATAGCAGAGTCAAATCTTAAGCTTGAACGAAACAAACTGATCAACATTCTAGACACAATGGCAGATGGTGTTTACATAGAAAATCAACATCATGAGGTCGATTATGCAAACCCTTCCATACAGGAGGATTTTGGAGATTACAATGGAAAAAAATGCAATGAATATTTTCTTCAAAATCAAAAACCCTGCTGTCCCTGGTGTGGAATCGATGATAAAGGTGAACAAAAAACCACTCGCATGGAGTGGCACGCATCCCTTAATGATAAAACCTATGACCTCATTATTACGCCATTAAGTAACCCTGATGGCAGTTTTGCAATAATGGGTATCTTCCGTGACATCACAGAGCGTAAAAAAGCAAGAGAAGAGATTGATAACAGAATAAGAGAGTTAGAGGAGTTTTATGAGATGGCTGTGGGCAGAGAACTGAAAATGAAGGAACTTAAGGAAGAAATGGAGAAACTAAGGGAAGAAGTCAAAGAATTAAGAAGCAGGGTGGAGATGTGATGAAATCATCTTACTTCTGCAGAGGCGAATATCCAGTTCTCACAAAAAGACGGTATAAAAACAGGCTGATAATCGATTTTCTTAAAATACTTTGGAAGAAGTTTCTTTAAAAGTTTTCGGGTTTCAAGATCAAACTCCGAGCAGCACTGCATACTTACTACCCCGCCTTTATTGAGATTCTTTTTTACCTTTGAAAATATCTGGTTCAGAAAATCTGTCCTATCCATATCCGTTATGGATTCAGGATGCATAGTCAGGTCATATATAATCGCATCAAAATCATGAGCACCGTCAAGAAACCTGTTGGCATCATCAAGCACTATATTGGCTTTCCTGTTATCAAAAGCTTTTTTACATACACTGGGCATATATTTTCTGGCAGCCTTTATAACCTCATCATCGATCTCTATTAAATAAGCTGCAGATGGTTTGTGCTTAAGCACCTCTCTTAACACCCCGCCGTCTCCACCACCCAAAATGGCAACCTTGCCAAGACTCTTCTTTTTCCTTCTCACAACAGGAAGCACCATGGCCTCATCATAAACAACAGCGTCTTTTTCAGCAATCTGAAGGTCCTTGTCAAGAAACATCATTCTGCCAAAGCTGTCATTTTCAATGATATCAAGCTGCTGGAATCTGGTCCTTTTACTGAGCAATTTCTTTTTAATATGGTATTTGACTTCAAAGCCCGTACCCGAGAAAGATGTGATCCAGTTTTTCTGGCTCAGGGAAAGGGGGTTTCCCCTATCCAGCTCCATAACACTCACTTTTCTAGGTTTGAGTTTGCTCTTCAGATACCTTAGAAGTTTATTGACATTTTTTGATCCATTGGCACATGTAAATATATCAATAGATGCATGTCCTGCCTCGGGATAAGTATGGATCGCAACATGGGACTCACTGATAAGAGCAATTGATGTTACACCGGCAGGATCAAACTGCTTGCCCGTAAGACTTACCAGGGTAAGGCCGCTTTCTTCAATGCCCTGTTTAAGCATTCTGTCAAGCGCTTTTTTATTGCCCAGCATCTTCCCTGAGCAATATATAAATTCTGCTATTAGCTGTCTTCCAAGTGGTTTCATAATTTCCTGCAATTTTATTGCTGATCCGGTATTCGGGTCAGATTATTTATAAGGGAGCTAAGTATATCATTAGATAAAAATATTATCTACCACTTCATTCAGTGCATGAAGCAGGGAAATATCCTTAAGGATATGCCCAGGAATCGGCACGTTTTTTATCCAATATTTGAGTCAAAATAGGATATAATGATAAATAGTAGGCATCGATTATAGAATACTGGTTAAAATGTTATTATTTTAAGGGCTTGAAACAATATTATTCGTATAAAGAGGGGAGATCACAATGAAGACTTTTGCATGTCAGATTTGCAAACATATTGCTTTTGATGAAGCGCCGGTAGACTGTCCTGTCTGCGGGTCTGCAATAGAGAATTTTGAAAAAGATGAAAAGGCCATCAAGGCGCCGGCTGATCCTGAAAATCTTACCGAAACCGAAAAGAAGCATATGCCTGTCATAAGTGTAAATGAATGCGGAATTGGTCACGATAATGATTGTACATCAGTCCATATTAAAGTTGGAGAACTTGAGCATGTAATGGAAAGTGAGCATTTAATAGAGTTTGTTGATTTTTATATGAATAAAAAATATTTCTCAAGATTGACCTTTACTGCAAAGAAAATCCATCCTGAAGCATCCCTGCACTTAACAGATACATCTGGAACGTTGTCTGCAATTGCATACTGCAATGTTCACGGCAGCTGGAGAACAAAAATCAAACTTGATGAAAAGTAATGGTAGGCGATGGTCGATGCGACCGACCTGTCGATGCGACCGCTCTCCCCCTGAGCTAATCGCCCGTTAACAGTCATCAATGATAAGCAGGAAGCCAAAGTAACTGCTTCATCACACTCCTGATTTCCATACTTAATATACTTGATGCTATTTCTTACATATATTAATAAACACTTTTATTTAATTCAAACATATCTCTCAACTTTTCAATTTAATGTTTTTTATTTCTAACTTTCCTCTTCTCATTTCTTACTTTCTATGTGATATAATGGCCTATGCGAGCGATCATAGTAGGAGCTGGAGAGGTCGGCTTTCAACTGGCCAGGTCTCTTTCTGCTGAGAATGTAGATGTTGTTGTTGTAGATAAGAACAAAGCAAAGCTGAAAAGGATATCTGAAGAGCTTGACGTTGCTCTTACAGAAGGAGAAGGCGGCTCCCCTTCTGTGCTCAAAAATGCAGGCGCTGATGAGGCTGATATACTGCTGGCTGTCACTGACATGGATGAAACCAATATGATCGCCTGTCTTGTTGCCAAGGCCATGTTTCAGATCCCCCGGAATGTGGCAAGAATAAGAAACCTTGAATATTTCTCTAATGATGTACTGCTCCAGAGCCTTGGAATAAACCCTGCCATTAACCCTGAAATAGAAGCGGCAAAGGCTGTAATTAGGTTAATAGAGGTGCCTTTTGCTGCGGATGTTGATGATTTTGAAAATGGGAAAGTCAAAGTCATCGGCTTCAGAATACCTTCAGAATCAAAACTGATAGGCAAGGCTTTCAAAGCGCTCAATCTTAAAAAACCAAAGGTACTCATCGGCGCCATTCAGAGAGGGAGTAAAATCATTATCCCTTCGGGCAATGATACCCTTAAAAAAAATGACATCATATACCTCCCTGTCAGGATGGAAGATCTTGATCTGGTCTGTGACAGTATAGGGGCAATTGCCATGCCGGTCAAAAGAATCATGATCCTTGGCGGCGGCAGGATCGGCTTTTATGTGGCCAAGACAATGGAAGAGCGAAACCTCAACGTAAAGGTCATTGAAAAGGACATTGAGCGATGCAAGTTCCTGCTGAAGTCACTGAAAAAGAGCGTCATTTTAAATGGTGACGGATCAGACCAGAAGCTACTTGAAGAAGAGAATATTCAGGACATGGACGTGTTCGCGGCCATATCCAATAATGAGGAGCTTAATATAATGGCTTCCATTCTTGCAAAAAGCCTGGGTGTTAAAAGGGTCATTACCATCGTTAACAAAACAGATTATCTTCCTCTTGCCCACAACCTTGGTATTGAGGCAGTGCTTAGCCCACGACAGATAACGGCAAGTACTATTTTAAAATATACAAGAAGTGCCAATATTCTGTCACTTACTACAATAGCCGAAGGCAAGGCAGAGATAATGGAGGCCGAAGTAAAAGAGGGTTCTGCTTTTGCAGGGAAGACCCTTCAAGAATTTGAGCTTCCCAAAAAGACACTGATAGGTGCCATCATAAGAGATAATGATGTTATTATCCCTTCCGGTGAAGATAAAATTCTAAAAAATGATAAGTTGATTATCTTTACTCTCCGCGAATCAATTAAACAGGTAGAAAAACTGCTTTAATGAATACAGCCCTTGTCTTAAACCTGACCGGCGTTGTTCTGTTGTTTTCCTCTTTATTCATGCTCGTACCGCTGTTGACCTCCTTGTTTTATAGAGGTACAGACCTGTCAGCTTTTGCTGTCTCTTTTTTAATATCTTTATTCTCGGGACTGCTTCTTTATTTCGTGACCAAAAGTCAGAAAAAAGTCGAGTTGAGACACCGGGAAGGATTCGCCGTTGTAACCATTAGCTGGCTTGTAATGACCCTCTTCGGCTGTCTGCCCTACATGCTATCCGGTAGTTCCCTTACCTTTACCAATGCGTACTTTGAAGCCATGGCAGGTTTTACCACGACCGGGGCATCGGTGCTCAGCGATCTGGAACAACTGCCGAAAGGCATCTTATTGTGGAGAAGTCTTACACAATGGATAGGCGGTATGGGGATAATTGTTCTTTCTATAGCTATTCTTCCAATGTTAGGTGTAGGTGGAATGCAGTTATTTAAGGCTGAAGTCCCTGGGTTAGGGGTTGAAAAACTGAGGCCCAGAATTCTGGATACAGCAAAATCCCTGTGGTACATATATACCGGACTTACACTTGTTTTAGCGCTGCTTTTGTTGGCAGGCGGCATGAGTTTATTCGATGCCATCTGTCATTCATTTACAACCATAGCTACAGGCGGGTTTTCAACAAAAAGCAATAGCATAGCGCACTTCAATAGCGCTTATATAGAAGTAATTATAACGATCTTTATGTTTTTATCATGCATCAATTTCTTGCTCATTTTTTATGCTTTGCAAGGCAAATTATCACGACTTGCAAAAAGCAGTGAGTTTCAATTTTACTGTTCGGTTGTTGTTGTATCTATAATTATTGTTACTTTAAACATCAGGACATCTGAACATCTTTCAATCCTTGATGCCTTACGATATGCCTCTTTTCAGGTTGTCTCAATTATGACAACAGGGTTTACAACTGCTGATTATGAGGCGTGGCCTGTCCTGTCCCAGATGCTTCTAATATGCCTCATGTTCTTTGGCGGTATGGTGGGTTCCACAGGAGGCGGCATGAAGCAGGTGAGAATATTATTAATGTTTAAACAGGCATATCGTGAAATGTACCACCTCATTCATCCACGGGCAGTATCTGCGCTTAAACTGGATGGCAAGAACATTCCTAAAGAGATTTTGGGAGGCATATGGGGATTTCTGTTTTTGTTTATTCTTATAACTGTAATCGCAACCATCCTACTGACCGCCTTGGGGATTGATATGGTCACTGCCACCAGCACTGTAATTTCTGCAATGGCAAATGTGGGTCCTGCACTTGGTGACGCCGGTCCAACAGAAAATTATGCGACAATCCCGGCTGCAGGCAAATGGATACTTATATTATGTATGCTTGCGGGCAGACTGGAAATATATACGGTAATATTATTATTCATGCCCATGTTCTGGGAAAAATAACACGTATTTAATGATAAGGGAGAATATTTAACCCGTCAAAGAGATAACCGATAATTAAATAAGCATATTTTCCTTAAGAAAAAAGTGATTTCATTCCTTGACAAGTACACTGTGAATCTGATTTTATGTATATAGACATATTGTTAGAAGTTTTTAAAAAGATGAAAAATTATTTGACATATGAGATAATGACATCGAACATTGATATGAAGAAGGAGCAAAGAAATATATTATATGCTAAAGGTTTTTCAGGAATTGCCGATAAAAACTATCATTATATAAACAAGTGGTATGTTTAGAAAATATCGTGGAGCTCATAATGGCTTCGATTATTAAGATTACTATGGTAAAGCGTATATGAATTTATTCGGTAAAAAAGATATAATCGGTCTGGATATAGGTTCCAAGCATATTAAAATTGTTCAGCTGAAAAATGGCAAGGGCAGCTATACGCTGGAAAAGCTTGCCATAAGTTCACTGCAACCGGAACTTATTGTAGACGGTTCCATCCTTGATTCCACCCGTGTTGTTGAATCCATTAAAGAACTCATTGAAAGTACTGACATTGAGGCCAAAGACGTTACTCTGTCTGTCTCCGGTCATTCATCAGTCATTATAAAAAGAGTAACTTTGCCGCAAATGTCTGAAGATGAGCTTGAAGAATCTATCCGGTTTGAAGCAGAGCAGTATATTCCTTTTGATATTGAAGATGTGAACCTTGACTTTCAGATCCTTGGGTTGGCTGAAGAAAACAACATGATGGATGTTCTCATAGTGGCTGTCAAAAAAGACAAGATAAATGAATATGTATCAGTAGTCAGGGACGCCGGGCTTGAGCCTGTGATTGTTGATGTAGATGCCTTTGCCCTTGAAAACATGTATGAACTAAATTATGACATCAGTGAAGGATCAAATGTGGCACTGGTCAATATCGGCGCCAGCATGATCAACATAAATATTCTGAAAGGCGGAATGTCTGTTTTCACCAGAGACAGCTCTGTTGGAGGCAACCTCCTGACAGAGGCCTTGCAAAGAGAGTTTACCGTATCATTCCAGGATGCGGAGAAATTAATACTGGAAGACACTGTTGAAGGCATTTCACAGGAAGAGGCCACGGCTGTGTTAAATTCCGCTTCAACAGACATCATTACAGAAATCTCCCGGTCATTTGATTATTTCAGGGACACCACCAATTATGAGAACATTGATGAAATTATTTTATGTGGTGGCGTGGCCCTGACTAAAAATTTTGTAACATTATTGTCTGAAAAAGTCGGGATAGACACTAAAATAGCGAATCCCTTTAATAATGTGGAAGTGCCGGACTCATTTGATGATGACTATATTAATAGTGTTGCACCGCTAGTGTCTGTTGCTGTTGGTTTGGCAATAAGGAGAATCGGGGACAAATGATACGGATCAACCTGTTACCATCAGGCAAGAAAAAGGCTTTAATACTGCCTCCCTCTATAATATATGGAATTCTGGCTTCGGTATTATCAATCATAATAATTATCGGATTTACAATTTACATGGGCAAGCAGGTTTCTGCAAAGGAACTAGACATTGTTACAAAGGAGCAGAAGCTGAAATCACTACAGGCAAAGCTTAAAGAAGTCCAGAATTATGAACAAAACAACCAGGAAGTCAGAGATAAAACCAACGTCATAGAGCTACTTAAGAAAAAACAGATTGTACCTCTCAGGCTTCTTGATGAGGTTAGTGAAATGCTTCCAAAGGGCGTATGGCTAACCAATCTCACTGACCGATTAGGTTCTGTCAGCATCGAAGGTTATGCATTTACGAATTCAGATCTTGTTGTGTATGTACAGAACCTTAAGAACTCCAAGTATTTCACCAATGTGACCCTGATTGAATCAAGACAGGCTGAAATTGCAGAATTTTCTATTTATAAATTTAAACTGACTTTCAAAATAACGGTGTAGCGGCAAATGGCGAGTAATATAACCTCTCAGATAAATAAAATTAAAACACTTCCCATGCTATATCAGAGGTTGATTGCTGCTGTTCCGACCATCATATTCACTGCTCTGTTCATATTTCTTATTTTTATGCCCAAAAAATGACAAATTGGAAGCTCTAAATATTAAGTTAACCAAGCTTGATAAAGACATTGCCAGCAGTGAAGCAAAAATAATGAAACTGGATGATCTAATCGCAGAGAATAAAATACTACAGGCCAGGCTGGCAAAACTTAAAGAGCAGCTGCCTGAAGAAAAAGAGGTTTCGGTGCTCTTAAAACAGATATCCGAACTGGGACTGACGTCAGGCCTTGAGATCCGTTTATGGAAACCCCAGAACAAAAAGACAGAGCCTTCTGGGCTTTATGTAGAAATTCCGGTTAAGGTTGAGGTATTGGCGGAATATCATAAACTTGGAGATTTTTTCAGTCATATCAGCCGTCTTCCCAGGCTGGTGAATATATCTGACATAAAACTTATAACAGACGCTAAGTCTTCTAAAGGGAAAGTCGGCAGCGGTTTAATAAACGCTACTTTTACAGCCCGAACATTTGCATCGGCCAGTCAGCAGGATATAGCTGCTGCCCAAGGTAATCAGGGAAAATGAATATCTGGAATATAACCCATATTAAGTTACTTGCTGCGGCCATGGTAATGATTATCTTAGCCGGTTATGGTTGTGGTGATAAAACACCTTCCAGACCTGTCAAAAAAGTAGCCCCTCCAAAAGCAATCCAGCCTGTGCCCGCACCTGCGGCATCTGATACAGATGCTGCACTACAGGATATGGCAGCACATGAAGGCTATATATATCAGCAACGTGACAGACGGGATCCATTTGTACCTCTTATCGTTCCTACAAAGAAACTTGTAGGAAAAGCTGAACGCAAGATAGGAACTCTGGAAAGCTATGATATAAGCGAATTCAAATTATCGGCCATTGCTACTAAAGGAACAGAGTATTTTGCCCTGCTCGTCACTCCTGACAACAGGTCATTCACAGTTAATAAAGGCTCTGTTATAGGACTAAGCAAGGGAAAGGTTAATCAAATCCTGAGTGACAAAGTTATACTGGTCGAGTATTCAAAAGATTATAGAGGGGAATTCAAAGAAAGACAATTAATATTAGAGTTTCGTAAAGGAGAGACAAAATAATGATAATCAGGAGAGCCGTTTTAATATTTATGATCTTACTGTTGTCAGGTGTCCCGTCATTGAGCGGGCAGGCCCCCTTGGCCGCTGTGAATTCAGAAATTACTGATATATCGGTTAGTGTCGAAAACGGAACTTCTGAAATAGAGATTACATGCAGCGCTCCTTTTACATATACCATATATAAGCCTGCAGACCCGTATCAGATAGTGATTGATTTGCAGGACACAGACCTTGGAATATTCAGAGAAAAAATGAACTTTGATAAGGCAGGAGTATTGGATATAACACCTGTCTCGGACAGCAATGCCCCTGATGTTGCAAGGTTGCAGATCTCGCTTACAGTGCCTGCAGATGTTGAGCCTATATATAAAGATAACTCCCTTATTCTTGCTTTTGATAATCCTGACATAATGGAGGAAGCTGAAGAGATTGCTGGAACTGATGCAATGGAGGAAATGGAAGCGTATGTTGATGAAGCAGAATTAATGGAAGATGTAGAGCCCGAAGAAAAGCCTGTAAAAGAAAAACAGTATACAGGCGAGAAGATCTCAATAGATTTTCAGGACGCTGAACTTATACATGTATTCAGGTTAATTGCAGATATAAGCGGTTATAACATAGTTGTCAGCCCTGATGTAAAAGGCAAATTTTCGATGAAGCTTATGGATGTCCCATGGGACCAGGCTCTTGATGTTATTCTCAGAAACTACACCTTGTCCAAATCAATCGAAGGGAATATTATAAGAATAGCTCCCACCTCGGTTCTTGCCAGGGAAGAAGAGGAAATCGCCAGGGCAAAAGAGTCCCAGGAAAAGGCCGGAAACCTGGTAACGAAAATATATCCTATCAATTATGCTGAGTGTTGAAGCCATCAAAACAACGATCGCTGATGCAAAAATACTCACTAAGAGGGGCTTTATAAGCGTTGATGAGCGGACCACCTCAGTAATTATTAAAGATGTTGATAATAAACATCCGGAATATGAAAAAATAATTAATGCCCTTGACATGCCTACTCCCCAGGTAAGCATTGAAGCCAGGATTGTTGAGGTAAGAACCAATTCATTGCGTGATCTTGGTATCCAGTGGGGTGTTCTTGGCAAGCCAAATCCCCAGACCCAGATAGCAGGTGACGGTCTTGCCAGTGATACCGATTTCTCATCTGGTAAACCCATGATGGTTAATCTTCCTGCTTCCGGTGCAGCCGGCACAATAGGATTCGGCTATATAGGGGCGGGAGCACTGAGGGCTTTAAACATCGAGCTTACGGCCATTGAAAATGCCGGAAATGGAAGAACCATATCCAATCCCAGA
>PVMK01156019.1_pt1 | contig 23495 bp, 20 predicted proteins | sample 1853481 | NCBI WGS metagenome assembly PVMK01 (sample SAMN08533507, study PRJNA380276) | Marine sediment metagenome, whole genome shotgun sequencing project. | reverse complement strand
AAAAGCATCTTATTCTTATATAAAATCCAATCTTTTTTTTCAACTCCGTTAGAGCGTTTGTCAAAATAACGTTCCGATAGCGGTAGTTTGTTGTGTCTTCTCCGGGTTGTTGATAACCTCCAATATGGCCTGATGCAAACGCTCTAATAATTTTTCTTCATTTTTACAAACATTTCGCTTGTTAGAAAATCTGGCAAACGGAACATATTTATGACAACCGGTATAGACGGGCTGTCACCAGATTTTACTTGACAGCCGATGAGATTGACATTATCTGTTTTGTCTTTTATACTAAAATTTAACGGATTTGGGTACTGAGTTCAGCCGTTATAAAGTCCAAAGAATCTTGAATGAAAATTTTATCCTCCAAGGGCAGTCTGCCCAAATCACTTGTCCGGATTTCCTTTTTCTTAAGCAAAGGCGAGAGTGGCGGAATTGGTAGACGCACTGGACTTAGGATCCAGTTCTGGAGACAGAGTGGGAGTTCAAGTCTCCCCTCTCGCACCACTGTAAAGATTAAAAAGTGCCTTGATGCGACTTGACCTTATGTCGTGTTGGTTTATTTACCACAGAGAGCACAGAGCTAAACAGGCTGAAAGCTGAAAGTTCAAAGCCGATCCACAGATTTCATTGAATTTGTGATTTATATGGTCCGCAGATTACGCAGATTAACGCAGATTAAAACTAGATATAAAGACCTAATAAAAATAATATCCACAGATTTTCACAGATTACCTTAGGTTAAAAACGATACTTTAGCGCTCAGAGTTTATATTATTTCGAACTTTTGGGCCCCTGGAATAATTATCATGGTTAGCTCTTAAAATTAATTTTTTAAATCTGCGTTAATCTGCGTAATCTGCGGATAAATAATATTTTTTGTTCTGCGTAATCTGCGGATAAATTTAGCTCTTGAATTTCTCTGTGTGCTTTGAGAACTCTGCGGTGAATATATTCTGCAAGGCGCTTAAATTTTGTTGAACTGGGAACATTATGCAATTTAAAGTTGAAGATCTCAGCAGCGTCAAGAAAACGCTTCATATTGAAATTCCGCAGGATGAAGTCGTCCGGGAACTGGATAAAGCGTATAATCAATTAAAAAAAAGCGCTAAAGTAAAGGGTTTCCGGCCCGGAAAGGTTCCACGGTCGGTTCTGGAACGGATGTTTAAAAAAGATGTGCATGCCGATGTATCTTCCAGGCTGATTCAAAGTTCATTTATCGATGCCATCAAGCAGACCGAGCTAAAAATCGTCGGGAACCCCGAACTGGACCCACCCGAGCTGGCAGCCGACCGTTCCTATAAATATGATGCCACCGTTGAGACCACTCCCGAAATTGATGATATCGATTTTAAAGGGCTGAAGCTGAAACGGACACTGCATGAAGCTGGCGACGACGAGGTGGACCTTCAGCTCAAATCGCTCCAGAAAGAAATGGCCCAGCATCAAAAGATTTCTGAAGACCGGCCGGCCCAAAAAGAGGATTTTGTCCTGATCGATATCGCGGGCTTTCAGAATGGAGCGCCCGTGCCGGAATTTGCCGAGGCTCAAAATTTTAGTCTGCAAATCAGCAAAGCGATTATTTCCAAAGATTTTGACGACCAGCTTATCGGCATGAAGCCGGGAGATTCCAAAGCGTTTAGCATAAAATTTGATAAAGATTTCCCCAACGAAAAATTGGCCGGCCGGGAAATTGATTTTCAGGTGGTGCTGAACGAAATCCGGCAGGAGGTTTTGCTGCCGATTGATGATGTCCTGGCCAAAAAAGCAGGCCCCTATAAAACGCTGGACGAACTAAAAAAAGTGATTCTGGATAATTTGAAACAGGGTTACGAAAAACGTATCGAGCAGGAACTCAACGAGCAAATTTTCACCGGCTTAATTGCCAAAACGGAGTTTGCAGTACCGGATGCCATGGTCGAGATGGAGCTTCAAGGAATTATCGAGGAGACCGAGCGCTCTTTTGCTTACCGCAATACGTCCCTGGAGGAAATGGGGCTTTCAAAGGAGACGATTGCTGAAAAATACCGTGACACGGCGTTGAAGCAGGTTAAACGCCATCTCATTTTGGGCAAAATCATCGATCAGGAAAAACTCAGCCTTGACGACGAAGAACTGGAAGGCGGGCTGAAGGAGATGTCCGAAAACTTCAACCAGCCGCTGGAAGAAATCAAGAAATATTATGACCAGAATCAGGATAAGCTGGGGTATTTCAAGCATACATTACTTGAAAAAAAGGCGATCAAACTTATTATTGATAGTAGTACAATCAAAGATGTGAAGCCTGAAACGCCGGGAAAATCCGAGGCCAAAAAACAGGCTAAAAAGGCAAAGAAGTAAGGAACTAAACCGAATATCCAGTTAGGGGCTTCGCCCCAACTGGAATATTGGAATGCTGGAATAGTGGAATAATGGGTTTTGAAATATGGAATGAAAATGCCTTTTGATGCTTTTCACACCCAATCTTCCATCGTTCCATTATTCCATCATTCCACGTGGCTTAAAAAAGAAAATTGCCACAAAAAGAACTCTAAATCCTATTAAATGGTAACATATCCGAGACATTTAACTAGTGAAGGAGATAACCTGTGCCACTGGTACCGATAGTAATTGAGCAAAGCGGCCGGGGTGAGCGCGCCTATGATATCTATTCGCGCCTTCTCAAAGACCGCATCATTTTTCTCGGCACGGCCTTGAACGATGAGATTGCCAATCTCATTATTGCGCAACTGCTTTTTTTAGAGTCCGAAGAGCCCGAGAAGGACATCAATTTTTATGTGAACTCCCCCGGGGGTCTGGTAACTGCCGGTTTGGCGGTGTATGACACCATGCAGTACATTAAACCGGACATTACCACCGTTTGCATCGGCCAGGCCGCCAGCATGGGTGCGTTATTGCTGGCTGCAGGAGCCCACGGAAAGCGTTACTCGCTGCCCAATTCAAGGATTTTGATCCATCAACCCATGGGGGGGGTTCAGGGCCAGGCATCTGATATTGAAATCCAGGCCAGAGAGATCCTGCGAATGAAGGATCGCTTAAATCAGATCCTGGTGGAACATACCGGCAAACTAATTGAGGACATCCAAAGAGATACCGATCGAGACTTTTTCATGTCCGGTGAGGAGGCAAAGAAATACGGTATCGTTGACCATGTCATTGCCAACCGTGACGATCTTGACCACTTAGAAGAGGCGGGGAGCTAACATGCCAAAGAAAAAAGATGAAAACGACAACCTGTTTTGTTCTTTTTGCGGGAAAAATCAATCTGAAGTTCGAAAGCTGATTGCCGGCCCGGCGGTATATATTTGTGATGAGTGCATCCAGCTATGCAGTGAAATCATTGAGGAAGAAAGCGAAAAGGATTCCGGGGAGCCGGGTGGTATCCTGGCGCCGAAAGAAATTAAGGAAAAGCTTGACGGCTATGTGATCGAACAGGAATTAGCCAAAAAGGTGCTGGCGGTAGCGGTTTACAATCACTACAAACGCCTTGATTCTTTATTAAACACCGGGGATGTTGAAATCCAGAAAAGCAACATCATGCTGATTGGCCCGACCGGCTGCGGAAAGACGCTGCTGGCACAAACCCTTGCCAGATTTTTGAACGTACCGTTTACCATAGCGGATGCGACCAGTCTGACCGAGGCCGGTTATGTTGGCGAGGATGTTGAAAACATCATTCTTGCCCTGCTTCAGAATGCAGATTACGATGTAGACAAAGCCAAGCGCGGGATCGTCTACATCGATGAGATCGATAAAATTGCCAGTAAATCGGACAATCCTTCGATCACACGTGATGTCTCGGGGGAAGGCGTTCAACAAGCGCTTTTGAAAATAATTGAAGGAACAACGGCCAGTGTGCCGCCAAAAGGCGGCCGAAAACATCCGCAACAGGATTTTGTTAAAGTAGACACCTCCAACATCCTGTTCATCTGCGGGGGGACTTTCAACGGTCTGGAAAAAATTATTCAGCGTCGTCTCGGTTCCCAACAAATGGGATTCGGAGCCAAGATCCTTCTGGAAACAGAGAAAACGATCGGTGAGATTCTGATGGATGTTAAACCGGAGGATCTGATAAAATTCGGGCTGATCCCCGAGTTTTTAGGGCGTCTTCCGGTGATTGCGACCCTTGATGAGCTCAATGAGATTGCACTGATCCGGATTTTGAAGGAACCCAAGAATGCCTTGCTCAGGCAATTTCAGATGCTCTTCGAAATGGAAAGCGTCAACCTGAGACTCACCGACAGCGCGCTGGCGGCGATTGCCAGAGAAGCCATGAAACGCAAATCCGGCGCACGGGGGTTGCGGGCAATTATGGAAACCTGCATGCTTGACATCATGTATGATCTGCCGTCAATTGCCGATGTAAAAGAATGCGTCATCGGAGAGGATGTTGTCTTAAACAAGGAGGATCCCATCCTGCTTTATGAGCAGACGAAGAAGCAAGCCTAACCATGGTTAACTATACCGAAATTTTTTAAAGAAGAAGGAACTGAGGAATCAAAGATGCTATTACCCCTTTTACCATTAAGAGACCTGGTCGTGTTTCCCCATATGGTGGCGCCGCTTTTTGTCGGGCGGGCCAAATCGGTCAATGCGCTGGCTGATGCCATGAATAAAGATAAGCTCGTTTTTCTGTCAACTCAGAAAAAGGCCAATGTGGACAACCCCGGAGAAACGGACATTAACCTCGTTGGAACGATTGGTAAAGTGCTTCAGCTGCTGCGGCTTCCCGATGGAACCGTTAAAGCCCTGGTGGAAGGCAAATTCAGGGCCCGAATTGAGCGCTTTATAATTGAAAAAGACTTCTTCCAGGTACAGGTTGACAGAATAATAGAACCTGTAGTTGCTGAAGCGGAAGCCACGGCGCTAATTCGATCGGTCATTAAAGAGTTCGAGGAATATGCAGGCGCCAACAAAAACATATCAAAAGAACTGGTCACCAACGCTTCGACTATTGTTGATCCATCTCAGCTGGCCGACACGGTGGCTTCGCATTTTTCGTTTAAAATTGAAGACAAACAAAAACTGCTGGAAACCATTTCACCCACCGATCGGCTGGCTCTGCTCTTAAGACTGATTAAATTGGAAATTGAAGTCTTCCGCGTGGATCAGCGCATCAAAAATCGTGTAAAAGATCAGATGGAGCAGACTCAGAAAAATTACTATCTGAACGAACAGATGCGGGCGATCAAAAAAGAAATGGGCGGCGATGATGACCCGGCCGATGAGATCAAAGATCTTGAAGAAAAAATCAAGAAGAAAAAGATGTCCGAAGAGGCCACCGAAAAAGTTGAAGCTGAACTAAAAAAATTAAAAATGATGACACCCATGTCGGCCGAGGCCACGGTGGTGCGAAATTATATCGATTGGATCATCAGTTTGCCCTGGTTTGAAAAAAGCGAAGTGGGTGATGACCTCGATGAGGCGGAAAAGATCCTCGATGAAGATCATTACGGCCTTGAAAAACCCAAAGAACGGATTTTAGAATATCTGGCGGTTCAGACACTGGTAAAGAAAATTCGAGGCCCGATCCTTTGCTTCGTCGGGCCGCCGGGCGTTGGTAAAACCTCTCTGGCCAAATCCATCGCCAGGGCCACCGGTCGCAAATACGTGCGCCTCTCCCTCGGGGGGGTTAGAGATGAAGCTGAAATCCGCGGGCACCGGCGAACTTACATCGGGGCCCTGCCGGGTAAAATCCTTCAGTCACTGAAAAAGGCCGGTGTAAACAACCCGGTATTTTGTCTGGATGAAGTCGACAAAATGAGCATGGATTTCAGGGGCGATCCGTCGGCGGCGCTGCTGGAAGTTCTGGATCCCGAGCAAAACTTCAGCTTCAATGATCATTATCTGGATATGGATTATGATCTTTCAGATGTCCTTTTTATCACAACGGCCAACACCTTGCCGGATATCCCGCTGCCGCTGCAGGACCGAATGGAAATTATCCGGCTCCCCGGTTACACCGAATATGAAAAATATCATATTGCTGAAGGCTTTTTGGTCCCCAAGCAGATTAAATTCAACGGCCTGGAGGGGAAAAATGTAATTTTTTCCAAAAATTCGATACTGGCCGTTATTCGGCGCTATACCCGCGAAGCCGGGGTCAGAAATCTTGAGCGTGAAATTTCTTCAATTTGCCGTAAATTGGCCAAAGAAGCGGTCAAGAACAAGGATAAAATCGGATTCAAAGTTTCCGAAAAATCGATTGCCAAATATCTCGGGCGTTACCGGTTTCGCCAGGAACAGATTGAAGAAAAAGATCAAATCGGAATAGTCACCGGGCTGGCCTGGACTCAGGTGGGCGGCGAGCTGCTCTTTATCGAAACATTGATTATGCCCGGAAAGGGCAAACTCACGGTGACCGGAAAACTGGGCGATGTCATGCAGGAATCGGCTCAGGCTGCGGTAAGTTACGTTCGTTCCCGGGCGCATAATCTGGTGATTGATGAAAAATTTTACCGGAAATTTGATATTCATATTCATATCCCCGAAGGAGCTATCCCCAAAGACGGACCATCTGCGGGCATTTCCATGTGCGCTTCGCTTGTATCAGCCCTGGCCAAATGTCCGGTACACCGTGATATGGCCATGACCGGTGAGATCACCCTCCGGGGTCGCGTGCTGCCGATCGGCGGTTTGAAGGAAAAAATCATTGCCGCTCACCGGGGCGGAATCAAAAAAGTTCTGATTCCCCAAGAAAATGCAAAAGATCTAAAAGATGTGCCCAAGAGCATCTCCAAGCAGGTTGAAATTATCCTGGTGGAACATATGGATGAAGTGCTTTCCCACGCACTCATCCTTGATGACGGCAACACGCTTTTTAAAAATGTTGACATTCCGCTTGAAATCACGCCCGAAGAAGCGGAAAAACCGAAAAATTTAATATAAGGGAATATCATCGTTTCCCGCCGACTTTAACCTTGACATTATGGGTTGAAATTGTTAGCAATTGTTTTTTTCCGGACGTCCAATGGGCTGATAAACGTGGGCGGGTAGCTCAGTTGGGAGAGCATCGGCCTTACAAGCCGGGGGTCACAGGTTCAAGCCCTGTTCCGCCTACCACTTCATCATGGAGTAGAGAGGCGAAAGCTATCCCGCAGCTAAAATAAACATGCGGGGGCGTAGTTCAGTTTGGTTTAGAACGTCCCGCATTTCATGCGGGAAGATCGCTCGTTAGAGTCTCTCTCGAAGGTGAGGGGGGGACGATTAAAAAATTTACGGGGGCGTAGTTCAGTTTGGTTTAGAACGCCGGCCTGTCACGCCGGAGGTCGCGAGTTCGAGTCTCGTCGTCCCCGCCATTTTTAAATAAGGCTTGTCATTATTTAAAAGAGTGACAGGCCTTTTTTTTATGCCATGATATTTTCTATCTACATATTGAAAAGCCTTAAGGATGGTAGCTATTATGTGGGGTCAACTAATAATTTAGAAGATAGATTTAAGCGCCATAATGAGGGCAGGGTAGCCTTTACAAAACCCCGTCGCCCTTGGAAATTAGTTTATTTCGAAGAACATTCGAGCAGATCAAGTGTTACAAAAAGAGAATACGAGATCAAAAAGCACAAAAGTAGAGAATTCATTGAAACCTTAATAAAGAGTTCTCAAATGTAGTTCAGTTCTTGATTAGAACGTCCCGCATTTCATGCGGGAAGGTCGCGAGTTCGAGTCTCGTCGTCCCCGCCACAATATAATCAAGGAGTTACATTATTTTGTAGCTCCTTTTTTTATTGCTTAAATTAAATAGATCATTTATCTGAAAATCTTAGGGTACCCGATAAGTATAGTGCGAAGGAAAATACATTGCATTTTTTAAAAGGAGTTCCAATCTACCAATACAAGGGGATACTGTTATGTCCCAAACTCATTCATCTCGTACCATATTGCACCGTCTATTTCCATTCCTAAGCTGGCTAAAAAGTTATCAGATTCCCTTTTTGCATCGCGACGTGCTGGCAGGCCTAACCGTTGCAGTGGTACTGATCCCCCAGGCCATGGCATATGCTATGCTGGCCGGCATGCCACCGGTCCATGGTCTCTACGCGGCTGCCATCACTCCCTTTATTGCAGCGCTTTGGGGCAGCCTCTCGCAGCTTGCGACCGGGCCGATTGCAATTATGAGCTTGTTGGTTCTAACGACGCTCTCACCCCTTGCCGAACCCGGCAGCACTCAATTCGTACAGCTGGCTTTTTTGCTCGCATTCCTTGTTGGGGTACTTTATCTCGGGGTTGGATTTTTGCGACTTGGCGAGTTGATGTCTTTTATTTCACATTCAGCGGTCAAGGGGTTCACCTCAGCTGCCGCCTTGATCATCAGCGCGACGCAACTGCCACATCTTTTGGGAATTTCCGTATCGCGGCACGAATTTATCTTTCCCATGCTGGTGGATATTGCTAAAAATTTATTTAATCTGCATATCTTCACATTTGTGGTCGGTGCGGTAGCATTCGGGATCATTCACGGTATTAAAAAATTCCGGCCGCATTTTCCGGCCGGGTTGCTGGCGCTCGTCGTGACGACCAGTGCCGTTTGGTTATTTCAACTTCAGGAAAAAGGCGTCGCTATCATCGGCAAAATCCCCAGCGGATTGCCGCATTTCATATTACCCCCACTAGATTATGAAACCACTGTATCACTGTTAGGGCCTGCAATTGTTATTGCCCTCGTCAGTTTTGCTGAAACGTACTCAGTTGGCAAAGCCATTTCCGCGGAAACCAAACAAAAAGTAAACGTTGATCAGGAGTTTATTGGCCAAGGGCTGGCCAATCTTATCGGTTCCTTTTTTCAATCCTATCCGGTGAGCGGATCATTTTCCAGATCGGCGATAAATTTTGCCACCGGTGCGAAAACCGGGATTTCAAGTGTCGTGTCAAGCCTTGTTGTCGTCCTGGCATTGCTTTTTTTGACGCCGCTGCTTCGATATATCCCGAAAGCCGCACTGGCCGCTTTAGTCATTAGCGCGGTTTTACTGCTTTTTCATCCAAGAGAAGTTTTTAAGCTTTGGAGACTCAACCACCACGATGGGATAGTCGCCCTCGCGGTTTTTGTGCTATGCCTGTTGACCAAACCCGATTATGCCCTCTTAATTGGTGTTATGATTTCGCTAGTCTACTTTTTATGGAAGACAATGCACCCTCGCATTGTGCGTGTTACGAAAGATCCTGCTTACAATATGTTTGTGAATGCTGATGTTCACGACAAACCGAGTTGCCCACAGATATTGCACCTGAGATCCGACAATGTCATGTATTTTGGCAATGCGGAATATACAACTGATCATATGCTCGAACGTCTTGCTGAGCAAAACACACCCGTTAAATTTCTGTTGTTGGATTTACAAGCGGTCACTTATATCGATATGACCGGTATTGATGCGCTGCAAGCGCTTCAGGAAGAGATTGGCGCAAAAAAGAATCAGCTCGCATTGATGGGCGTTCATTTACCGGTAATGCATGTTTTTAAAACCTCGGGTTTTTATGAAAAATTAGATCCAGATCTTGTAATCGAAACCAGGGGTGATGCCATAAAAATTCTTTTTAAACGCTTAGACCACAACTACTGCAAAAATACTTGTCCATACGAGCTCTTTCATGAATGCCCTGCTGTTAAGTAGGCAGAAGAGAATGAGCGTCCCCCTCCTTTCCCCCGCATTGACATACTACTGAGTGGTATTATCGTTAAAACAGCATACCTTCATAACAAAGACGGCACATCAAAAACATCATCGCCCGGCCGGGCACGCGTCACCGGGAGATGTTTTTCATATAGAGGCTTGAATGAATCATATACAGACAAAACATAAAGACAACCGGTTGTTGAGATTTTGTGTTGCTATCGGCGTTTTGATTGTCGCCACCATGGTCAGCGGCTGTTTTGAAAATTATGGGCGCCTGAAACACAACGATGAAGTTACCCGGGCCTTTCAAACCTATCAGGTGCAGTCCGATTACAAATACTACTATTACGGCAGAACCAATATGCCCTATGCGATTGTTGGAATCGATCGCGCCTATCACATGCAATCCAGGGTCTGGCGTGAAGTCGATCATGATACCGAACAATTCAAAAAAATGATTTTTTGGGTTTGGGACGATGTCTATGTGCCTTTTTACCTCAGTGGCGCTCATATTACGGATCCCGGCGGCAAAAAGGTCGGTATCTGGTATTCGGGCATCTGGTATGCCGCGATACGATTCGAGGAAGATAACCGCATTGTGGTCATGCCCGATACGCCTTTTCTGGGCGGTCCTACACGATAAGATCTTTGCCTATCAAAGCTCGAACGCAAATGCTATAAATTCAGGTGATGTGTGGCAGACAGGAATAATCTGGATTATTTTTGACTTTCGAATCGGGCCCTGATAGTGTAGGTCAGCTTTATTGCAACGCATTTAACAAAGAGACCATTAATGAATACAACAAGCAGATCATCCAAAGACAGTATGGCACTTAATTTTGCCCTCTTGGGATTTTGTTTTTTGATCACAGTCATGATCAGCGGCTGCCTTGGAACTTATGGCAAGCTTCACTGGGATCCGCAAGTGACCACACAGTTTAAGGCCTATGAAGCCCAGCGGGATTTTAACTACTATTATTACGGGGTAGGCAATCGGACTTTTGCCATGGCCGGAATTTCTCCCGAATACGTTATGAAATCAAGAATGTGGCGGGAAGTCCAGCCGGATACAGAAGAGTTTAAAAGCTTGATTTCCCGCGCCTGGGAGAATTCCTATTATCATCCCTATGCCCCCCGGGGCGCCCATATCCTGAATCCGGATGGCAAGCGGGTGGGGTACTGGTATTCCAGCCTGCGTTTCGTTACGGTAAAATTTGGTGATAATAATCGAATCGTCCTCATACCGGATACACCTTTTCTGGGCGGGCCCGCAGCGGACCGCGGAAGCGGTGGTTCCAGCGAGCGAATCTCGCGTGTTGAATCAAATCCCTATATCTCCTATCAGCTAAAAGCCTTTTTAGCCAGTAATTAAGCCTTTTTGACCGGTTTGTTCGACGAGTTTACCCGCCTCAGAGACCGGCCAATCGGATATCCTTGAGACCCCGGTTGACAACCCATTCCGTCGCATTTACCTTTAATTATGAGGCCCTAGTGTTGCGTCTCGCAAGTAATTTAAAAAACACGGATTAGTTTTATAAAAATTCGTTTTCAAAAACAAAGTTGATTAAATCCCAAATGACAAAACTCAAATAACAAACAAATCTCAAATTCCAATGAATCAAGTTCCAAACATATTTGAATCATTGAAAATTCGGATTTGGATATTATTTGTTATTTTTCAAAATCAGATTGACATCGGATCCGGCGGTCGGATAACGCTTTGCCGGGAAAGAGGTTTATAATGAAAATCAGATACTTATTTCTTCAAAGGACAATTGCTAAAAAGATCTTTATGTTCAGTTTAGGCGTGTTGACACTGGTATGGGTTGCCGGTTGTTCTCAAAATTTCGGTCGGATTAACTGGGATGAGAATGTTACCCAGGCCTTTGAAGCCAACCAGGTTGAGCCTGGTTATAATTTTTATCAATACACAATCGGCATGCGGGTGTTTGCTATAGTTGGGCTCGACCCGAAACTGGAGCTGCAATCCCGAATATGGCGCGAGCTGGAAACGGATACCGAGGATTTTAAAGTGGCGACATCTCGCATGTGGGATAATTACACCCAGTTACCCGAATATCCGCGCGGTGCCGTTATCATGGATCCTGACGGTGAAAAAGTAGGTGTATATTTCTCAAGCATACGCTTTGTTTCTATAAATTTTAAACCGGAAAATCAGGTGGTAGTGATACTGGATACATCTAATATTCTGGGAGGGCCGGATGACAGAAGGACACCCTAACTCGTGTTGTGTCCCGCAAGTAATTTACAAAACATGGCTTGATATAGATGGCCGTAACACCGAAAAATTCATGGCAGCCGTATCAGACAGTGCAGAAATTCACCTTTATTTGCACTGATGGCGGCTGCTTTTTTATACCCGCCTCAGCGCAATTTATGGTTACTTCAGCTTAGCGCCTGCCGGTTACAAATATTTGCAATCTTGGGATAAAAGCGATAAAGTTAATGCATAATATCCGCGTATTTCAAACCGATAATGTTGTGGCAGATATGTTGAGGAGTACATGGTTTCAAACGATCTGCAAACAGACGAATTGACCGAGATTCTAAAATCCTGTCGCCAGCTGAGTAACATATTGGATCCAGAAGAAGTCGAGAGTTAACGCCTTTTGCACTCAGCGACGCTTTTCCTTTTAATTTGCCATTTCGTATAAAACCCGGAAAACAGGCATACAACAAGAATAGACTTGCAAAAAGTTTGCTTGTTCATTATTGACGGTTTCGTATAAAGTCAGAAAAACGATCTTTTACGAGAGTGTTTAGTATTTGGTGTTTAGTGTTTAGAATTCTAACAAATTGATATAAAGTCATATATGTTATACTAAACACGAAACACGAAACACGAAACACTTGATGAATTCGACTTTTTACGAATTCATCCATATTGAGCACTCAATACCGATTTTGATCGAAGTTGCGGTCCGAACATTGAGGGAGGAGACATGCCAGATATATTAAACATCGTAAAGAACAGGGATCCGCAGGAAAATGAATTTTATCAGGCGGTCACCGAAGTTATGGAATCGGTAAAGCCGGTCCTGGACCAAAACCCGATTTACCGCCAGGCCAGGATACCGGAAAGGCTTGTTGAGCCCGAGCGTATCATCATTTTCAGGGTACCGTGGATGGACGACCAGGGAGAAATCCAGGTGAACCGGGGATTTCGGATCGAAATGAACAGCGCCCTGGGCCCTTACAAAGGCGGGCTGCGTTTTCACCCATCCGTCAATTTGGGTATTCTTAAGTTTCTCGCTTTTGAACAGGTGTTTAAAAATGCACTGACCACGCTGCCAATGGGCGGCGGCAAGGGCGGGTCGGATTTTGATCCCAAAGGCAAATCAGATTACGAAGTGATGCGCTTTTGCCACAGTTTTATGTGCGAGTTATTTCGCCATATCGGGCCCAACACCGATGTGCCCGCCGGAGATATCGGCGTCGGTGCCAGAGAGATCGGTTATCTTTTCGGCATGTACAAAAAATTGCGCAATGAATTTACCGGCGTATTAACCGGTAAAGGACTCAACTGGGGCGGCAGCCTGATCCGTCCCGAGGCCACCGGATACGGTTCGGTGTATTTTGCGGCTGAAATGATTGCCACTCGCAACGAAACCCTGAAGGGCAAAACCTGTCTGGTTTCAGGATCGGGCAATGTGGCGCAGTTTACCACCGAAAAATTAATTGAACTGGGGGCCAAGGTGATCACCCTTTCGGATTCCTCCGGTTACATTTACGATGAAAAGGGCATCGATTCAAAGAAGCTAGAATTTATCAAAGTGCTCAAAAACGTTCGCAGGGGCCGGATCAAAGAATATGCCGACAAGTATTCAGAGGCTGTTTATACGGCTATTGATCCGGCATTGGATCATAATCCACTCTGGAATCATAAGGCCGATTGCGCTTTTCCCAGCGCGACTCAAAATGAAATAAACACCAAAGATGCCCAGCATCTGGTCAATAACGGTGTATTGCTTGTCAGTGAAGGGGCCAATATGCCGACCGTGCCGGAAGGGGTCGATATCTTTTTGCAGGAAAAACTTCTCTACGGACCCGGAAAAGCCGCCAATGCCGGGGGTGTATCGGTTTCGGGCCTGGAAATGACCCAAAACAGCATGCGTCTGGTGTGGACCCGCGAAGAAGTCGACAACCGGCTAAAGATGATCATGAAAAGCATTCACCAGACCTCGCTGGAGGCAGCCGAGCAATACGGCACTCCGGGCAATTATGTGAACGGTGCCAACATCGCCGGTTTTGTTAAGGTGGTGGATGCTATGCTTGATCAGGGTCTTGTCTGATTTCTGCTGCGCGCCTGGATGCGCGCGGCTCAATGTTCAAAGCTGAAGGCAAAATTAGCTGATAAGCCAGTAAGCTGATAAGCTCAACAGCTTAATAGCCAACCAGGTCCGCAGATTCCACAGATTAACGCAGATTAGATCCAAAAATAAAATAAAGTCCGCAGATTCCGCAGATTAACGCAGATTAGGTCCACAAAAAAATAAGGTCCGCAGATTCCGCAGATTAACGCAGATTAGATCCAAAAAAAATAAGGTCCGCAGATTACACAGATTACACGGATTAATAAAAAATAAGTCATAAAAGTTCACTTATAGAGATAATAATCTGCGTAATTAACTCAAATTTTTTTAATGTTTTTAACCTAATTTTGATGGTTTCGTAAAAAGTCCTATCGCCGGTCATTGCGAGGAACGAAGTGACGAAGCAATCCCATGATTTCAGAGACCTGGATTGATAGAGATTGCTTCGCTGCGCTCGCAATGACAGCTTGGCAGACTTTTTACGAGTAAATCAATTTTAATCTGCGGAAATCTGCGAAATCTGCGGAACAAAATCTCCCAGTTCTATAAGATCTGCGGATAAATAATTAACAAAACGGCATGAATATTTTGATCGTTGTATTCGCGGCAGGTTTGCTGGCAGGTCTTCTGTATTGTGTAAAGAAGGAAGCCCTGAAAGCCAAACGGGTCGTTAAAACCGCACTTTCCTCCCTTTTCATTTTTACCGCGGTGGTTCAACCCCATCCCATTTTCCCTTATTACCGTTTTCTGCTGATCGGTATGATTTTTTGCCTGTCAGGGGATGTCTTGCTGGATTTGCCCGGGAAAAAGATGTTTCTTTATGGCCTGGTGTCCTTTTTGTTGGGGCATGTGTTTTATGTTGTCGCCTTTTTTTATACGGCCGGAATCAATCAGTGGACCATCGCTGGTCTGGCAATAAGCCTGCTTGCCGGCGGCGGCGTGTTTTTGTGGCTGCGGCCCCATCTGGGATCTATGAAAATTCCGGTGATATTCTATATTCTGGTGATCACCGCGATGGTCGTGGGGGCCTGGTCGGTGGTGGGTGCCGACGAACTAAAACCAGCGGGACGCGTGGCGGCATTTGTGGGGGCACTGGGTTTTTATGTCTCCGATGTCTTTGTTGCCCGACAGCGATTTTTAAAGAGCGAAATTGTCAATCGGCTCATCGGTTTGCCATTGTATTATGGCGGGCAGTTCCTTTTGGCTTTCTCGGTCGGCCTCATAGGCTGAGCTCATACCCATCGAACCTATCTAACTAAACATTAAAATCACGAACCGCAGAATGTTGAATATCGAAGTAAGAGAAAACTTCATCATTTTATGATTAAAGATCAAAATGATTTTTATCTTGTTTTATATCGCGTTTTCTTTAAAATAAGATCTTTGAAATATATCTTCAAATTCAAAGATTCGGATGAGTCGAGAGCTGGTCCGGAGCTTGGCGAAAATTGATGAAAGACCAACTAAAAAATGCCACCACCTACTTTGGTACCTATGAGGCAAGGGAAGAAGCCTTTCGCAAGCGCGTATTTACGCTTATTCCCCGGAAGTATGCCGGGCCAAAATTGTTCTGGAAAGACTTTGGCAAAATAACGCTTAATGAGTTACTTCAATTCATCAAACAACCCATCGCCTATATCACCAGCAATCCCCGTGACTGTCTGGCATTTGGCACTCCTTGGCAAGTTTTGGCCGCAGCCGCCCTGCGTGTCCGGCGCGGGGATAGCCAGCTTTCAGTCAATATACCCGAAATCGCCGAGGTCTTTGGTATCATGGAGAACCTTTATCAACCCATTCGAACCCTGTCCGGAGGTGAGACTGTAAAAGTTTCGCTGGCCAAATCTTTTGTGGTTTCAAGTTCTAGCAATCGGTTGATCATCGCCAGCCCGTTTAGCTGGTTGTCCCGAGAAAATTTTGTTTACTTTACAAATCTATTTCAACATTACCGTAATCGGGACATTCCGGTTGATTTGTTTGCCCTGGAAGGCGAAGATTCCAACGAAACGGTCAGCGGACATGAAGCCTGTTTGGAAGTCAGGAATTTCAGGGTCGAGTTCAATTTAAATTTGGACGATGTTCGCATTTTATTGGGGTCATCTCTGAATCCGATATATTCTGAACAAACCTATGCAAGAGTGGGAAATTTTCACCAAAAACTTTCCTCTCCGTGTTTAATAATTGGTAACAATGGTCAGGGGAAAAGTTTAGTGGCCAAAACGCTGGCCGGCGCCCAATCCTATCAAGGTGCTGCCGAAATTGGATGTGAAGGAAAGACAGGTCCGCCCAGACTGTTGTTTCAGGATGTGATCGCGCAAACTCTGTTGCGATCATTTGACGCCATTGCCCGTTCGGCCATCTGTCAGGACATGGCCAAGCCCATGGCTTTGTATGAAAAAATACTAAACGCCTATCGATCCTGTGTAAAAGAGTCGACCTCAGGATATATTCCATCTGACCCTTTCGGAGACTGGGGATTTCGTTCTCTGCTAGAAGTCAAGGCAGTCCTTGTTGCCATCCGGCTGTGCGGTGAGCCATCGGCTTTAATTATTGATGAACCCGACTGGGGGCTGACGCGGGCGGCAGCAATTGCTTTTGTGTCAGCCATCATTTCAGTCTGCCACGAGTTTGGCGTACCGGTTATACTCATTTCGCATAAACCCTGGTGGTTCACTCTGGCAAACAGCGTCCTGCGGGTACAACGAACCGCTAAAAAGATGGAAGAGAGTGGAAAATATTCTTTTAATATCAATCTAACTGCAGTGCCGACCGAGATAAGCGACGCTGAAGACGCAATGCTCGATGATTAATATGTTGATGCTGCATTCGCCTGTTCTCGATATGAACTGGAAGTTAAAATTTTTTTTATTTGTCATCCTGTCAGTACCGGCTTTTAGCGGATATCCGCTTAATCTAGTAGATTCAGAAATCATTCCCGGCATAACCAAGGGGTGGTTTCTATACTTCCTTTTAATCAATTCATCCGTTCTGGCAGTTAATGGGAAGCGGTTTTTTGAAAATACTGTGGCCATTGCGGCTTTGATCTCCTTACCGGTGGTTTTTTTGGGGGCAGCTATTTCCTACATGATCTATTGGTCAGGACTGGGTTATGCGGACGGTCCTTCAGCGTACAGTCCGCACTACGTTTCCCTGTGCATGACTATGTTGACGGTGATTCCTCTATCGCTGACAATGATTGCCGTTGTTCCGTTTCATGAATTCGAGCATAATCTTTTAAAAAACAGATCGGGAGTTTCAAAACCCCGGCGATTTTTTTTGATGTTTCTTCGCGTCTTTAATCACATCCTTTATTCTGTTATCCCCAGCATCCTTGAAACCCTCAGGGAAGAACGGCATTACAATCAATGGGCGGGCCGCGAACTTATGCTGGAATCAGAATTATCTCTTACCGGAAAAGGACGAAACATCCATCGAAAGCTGAAGAGCCTGATCAGAGAAATGATCCAGCTTGCTGTTGAGGGTATATGTGCCTCCATCCAGTATATTCCCCTCTGGGCAGTGGAGATTTCACAGCTGCCGGATCGGAAAAAGGATAAAGATAAGTAGAAAGGGACACGAATATGGCAGACCAATCAGATGTCAAGCAATTAGTAAACGTAGGTATTATCGCGGCTTTTTCAACTCTGGCATTTGTCGGAACAATTGTGATCCGCATTCCTATTCCGGCCACCGGCGGTTATTTCAATCTGGGTGATACCTTTGTGATGATCGCTGCGCTTTTATATGGTCCTTTAATCGGCGCATTGGTAGGATTGATCGGTCCGGCTCTGGCAGATGCTATTGGGTTCCCTCAGTTTATTCTGGCCACAGCCTCAGTGAAATGTTTAGAAGGGTTGGCTGTCGGTTTAATTGGAGGAAAATCCAGGTGGGATACCCTGACGCGTCCGGTGTTGGCCCTTGCTGTTGGGATTATGATCTTGGTTGGAGGGTATTTTGTATTCGAAGCCTTTATTTATCCATTGCTGGCTAAAAAGGTGCCGTTTTTTGGCGTAACGGATCCAAAAGCTGCCATGGTGGAGGTCATTCCTAACCTTCTGCAGGGAATAATCAGTGCGGTAATTGCTTTGGGAATATGGCGAGTTTTTCGAAAGAAGGCTCCTTATTAGGCGATTAAAATTTGCACTATTGATCGGCTGACCACAAAATTTTTTTTACATCTACCGCTCTTTCGATCAACCCATACTCGACAGCAAAATCGGCAAAATGCTGCCATCGTTGTGGATCCAGTTTCTGGTGGTGGGCATAGTACGGCAACGTCAGTTTGAAGGCATCGGATTCGGTTTTAGGGTCCGCCTCCGGCACCTCCTTTAAATAATATTGCAGGGCTTGCGCGGGATTTTTACGAACATAGACGATGGCGCGATCAACGCTATTTTTGAATGCCGCCAGGGCAGCATGATTTTTCTTCATTGTTTTGATACTGGTGACAAAGATTAATTCATCATAATCGGGAATACCCCACTTCTCCAACTCGAAATACCCAACCTCATAACCCCTGTGGGCCATTACAACGGTTTCATAGGTTTTAAATGGTCCCATGACCGCAGCCACTTTACCTGCGGTTAATGATTGAACGATGGAAAAACCAACATTTACGGCCGTATACTGTTCAATGTTGTTCAATTTGGCAAATGCCGCTAAAAGAATATCCATGAGGCCCGGCACCGTATATCCGATCTTTTTGCCTTCCAAATCTTTGGGAACCGCTATGCCGCTGTCTTTCATAAACAATAGCGTCGTTAAAGGATGTTCTATTAGACGCCCAAACGTTACAATTTCAAGACCTCTGGCAGCGGCGATGATAGTTTGGGGTTCATAGGAAATGGCAATGTCCACTTTGCCGGCTGCGGCAAGCTTAAGCCCATCTGCTGTTTCGGAAGGACTGATGATTCTGATTTCTAATCCTTCCTGAGAAAAGTAACCCTGGTGGCGGGCCACATAAATGGGTAGATGGTCGACATTCGGAAACCAATCGAGAATCAGGGTAAAGGTCTGAGTGGCATATATAGATGAAATTGTGGTTAAGATAAGACAAGCCGACAAAAAAATATGAAGTAATATTTTCTTCATTTTTTCCTCCTTTTTACCATTGTTTCCAGGTGATGATCTTTCTTTCCAGAAATCCGACAAATAACCACATGGTCACGCCCATTGCAGATAGATAAAGAATTGCGGCAAAAACGAGGTCGACTCTGAGTCTGGCGTTGGCCTGAATCATCAGGTAACCGAGTCCCTGTTGGGAACCAACCCATTCGCCGATAACCGCGCCAATGGTGGCCACTGAAACCCCCACTTTAAGTCCGGCAAAAAAATGCGGCAGCGCCCATTTCCAATACAACAGCCGCATGGTCTTCCAGAATCCGGCACCCATCAGCTGGAACAGAATCCGATATTCTTGATCGCAGCTCTTAAATCCTTCCAGCAGGTTCACCGTGATCGGAAAAAAGATGATGATTGAAGCCATCAGCACCTTGCTGGCAATACCATAGCCCAGCCATACGACCAATAAGGGGGCAATCGCAAAAACCGGAACCGCCTGAGAGGCCACCAAAAATGGGGCGATCGCATTTTCCAGCGAAGAATGAGCAAACATGGCCACGGAAAGTGGAATGGCAACAGTCAGTGAAATAAGTATCCCCAACAGTACTTCCAATGCCGTTATTCCTGAATGGGGAAGCAAGAGGGTGGCCTTAGATATTGCCACGCTGATAATTTGAGTCGGCATAGGAAGAATAAAATCGGGAATCGCTAAGACCCTGCAGGCCAACTCCCAGGAGGCCAGGATCAGTAAAGCCCCAGCAAAAGCACATAGTCTAGGGTATATCATTTTCCAGCTCTTTCTGTAAACGGCTTAGCACATGTTCTTTAATTTCAATTAACTCCGGACTAACCAGGCGACGGGGTTTGGGGCCGTTCAAATTAAATTGCTCTAAAATTCTCATTGGCGATCGACCCATGACCAACACTTCATCCGCCAGCATAAGGGCTTCATCAATATTGTGGGTGATCATTAAGATACTTTTATTGAATTCACTTTGAAGCAAAAGGAGCAAAGACTGCAAACTGGTCCGAGTGATTGCATCAAGAGCTGATAGCGGTTCGTCTAACAGAACAAGCTCATCCTCAAACATTAAGGTTCGGACCAGGGCACAACGCTGGCGCATTCCACCGGAAGCTTCTGCAGGCAGATAATTTTCAAAACCTTTTAACCCCAGTCGTCTGAAAAGTTCCTGTGCCTTCGTTTTGGAGGTGGCCAAATCCTTGCCGGCAATCGTTGCCGGAAGCAAGGCATTATCTAGTAAATTAAACCAAGGAAGCAGTAAATCCTTTTGCTGCATATAGGCGGCGTTTTTTCCAAGGTGCTGCAACTTTTTTTCGAGCCAAAAAATTTCTCCGCTTTCCCGCGGCACTACGCCGGTTAGCACATCAAACAGCGTGCTTTTGCCGCAACCGGACGGACCAATTAAAATCGTAAAACCTTTGCGGGGGACAACCAGATTGAAATTTTCAAATACAGAAAGGTCGCCGAACCGTTTGCACAGATCTGAAACTTTCAGCATGAGGGGCTACTCCGTTACAGCGTTTTGCCGGAGGATGAGGAAGGAATGCAGTGTTTTCACATCAACTTCCCTGCGCCGGCATGATCCGGATCAGGTTCTAGGGGTCAAGGCAACCAGCCTTCTCTCAGCCGATTGAATTCGGCTCCCCCATTGACTTTGGTTTAATTGCTACCACTAAACTGTTGTATTGTCAATTCTATTTGATCTGGATGTCTCTATATCAAGCTGGTTGAGGCGGGTTTCAAACTCGGCGTTGCGGGTTTCGAGGTCACGGGTCAGTTTTTCCAGTTGTTCAAAAAGACGATCGATTGTTTGCTGACAGATGTGAATGGCCTGGGAAACTTCAGCGATATTATCGCCGTCCTGATTCTGGGCGGCCTGTTGCATGGATTGGTTCAGGCGGCTGAGTTCCAATTCATTTTTTTCAATTTCGTTTTCCAATGCCTCCGCCCGCTGCTGGATCGGTTTGACGACCCGGGAACGCTGGGAAATAATTTCTGATCTCTGGCGCCGCAGTTCCTTTTTGGTGAGTTTTACGGAAGCGTCCACCTTGATGCCGGGCTGTTGCAATGTGCGATGCACCTTGCTTTCATCCTGCCAGCCGCCTTTATCTAAAAACTGCTGATAACTGCCGCCAAAAACGTCTATGCCGTCATTTTGAAATACGATTAACCGTCGAGCGAGTGCATGCAGAAACATCTCGTTATGAGTCACCACAATTACGGTTCCTTCAAAGTTATCTATGGCTGCGAGCAGGGCGTCGCAGGATTCCATGTCGAGATGATTGGTCGGCTCGTCCAACAGCAATAGATTCGTCGGGGACACCAAAAGCTTGCCCAGCATCACCCGGCTTTTTTCACCGCCGGATAGCACGCTGATTTTTTTTAAGGCATCGTCCCCTGAAAACATCATCGCCCCGCAAACATTGCGGGCACGCTGCCGATCACCATCCGGATTTGAAAAAATGATTTCATCCAGTACGGTTCGTTTAGCAACCAGTGTTTTCACACTGCTCTGCTCAAAATAGCCTTTTTTGACAGCCGGATGATATTTAATCTGGCCGGTATCGGGCGTCAGCTCCCCGGCCAGCAGTTTCAACAGGGTTGATTTGCCTTTTCCGTTGGGCCCCACCACACAGATTCGTTCCCCTGCCGCCACGGTAATTTTAAAATCACGCACTAGCGGTTTTTCCGTATCGTAGGAAAAATTTACGTTCCGGGCACTGAACAGGTGCCTGCCCTGGAAAGGGCTGCTGCTGAAGGAAAAATCCAATATTTTTAGTTTTTCAAGTCTTTGTTTTTTCCCCATTTTCTGCAGGGTTTTAATACGGGATTGCACCAAGTTCGCCTGCCTGGCTTTGGCTCTGAAACGGGTGATAAATTGCTCGATTTCTTTGCGCCGACGGGTGTCCTTCATACGGGTCTTCTCATAAACCTCTTCATCCAGAGCAATTTGATCGTAGTACTTTGCCGTGTCGCCTTCAATTTTTCGCACCTTGTGACGATGGATTCCCATTATGTGAGTGACCAGTTTGTCCATAAAACTTCGGTCATGGGTGATCAACATCACCTCATGAGGCCAGTTTTGCAGAAACCGCTCGATCCAGCGAATGGATATAATGTCCAGAAAGTTCGTGGGTTCATCCAGTAACAGGAGGTCCGGATCGGCAATCAATGCTTTGGCCAGATTCAGGCGGACCTGGTAGCCCCCTGAAAATTCCTGCGGGTGTCTCTGGAATTCCGTCTGCTTAAAACCCAGACCGGCAAGGATCTTTTCCGCTTTCCAGTGATGTTCTTTTTCCGCCTCAGGCAGCGCTGAAATGGCTTCAGTTAAAATCGTATCATGGCTGAACTCCAGATTCTGGCTGACATAACCGATACGGTAGTTTTTGGGGATAATAATGCTGCCTGAATCGGGATTTTCTTTTCCCAAAATCATCCGAAACAGCGTCGTTTTCCCGTGACCATTGCGACCCACGACACCGAATCGCTCTCTGGGATTGAGTGCAAAGCTGATCTCCGAAAACAGGTTCAGCTCGCCGTAGCTTTTGCATAGGTTCTCTACGCGGATCATGGTTGACTGGTTAACCTTTTTCGCCAGGGCCGTCAATGGCCAATTTTTGTGTTTCTTGAAACCTGATTCACATTTTGCTATACTTTTGGTGATGTGTAAATACTTGACAAAATCACTTAACATAATATGTTATAACCGCTAATATCAGGGAGGTTATCCATGCCAGAGGAAAAAGAAGAAAAAAAGGGTTTTGTTGTAAAAGATCGCCGAATTTTCGCACCAGAAAATCTGGATGGCGAGGAAAAGGGAGAAAAAGAGGCACCAGCGGTAGAAGAGAAAAAGGAGGCGGAAACCAAAGAAGCAAATGAAAAGCCGGCCGCCGAATCCCAGGAACCACCACTTCAGTTTCCGGAAATAAATTTCGCAACCTTTGTAGCATCTTTAAATGCTTCGGCACTGTTACAGTTGGGCGCCATTGAAGACCCTACCACCGGCACAAAAAATAAAAGCCTGCCGACAGCCAAACAAACGATTGACATACTCAGTATGCTGCAGGCAAAAACCGTCGGGAATTTAAGCGAAGAAGAAGAGAACTTGCTGAAAAATATTCTTTATGATTTGCGGCTAATGTATGTCAAAGAAAAGCAGTAAGTCGCCGAGAACATAAAAATTACTTTTAAGGAATCTAATATCGTAACGTCATCTTCGGTTTTATCCCCTCGCTTAAAGGTTCAAAGGTTCTTGCTGGCTACTGGCGGCTCGCTGCCGGCTTCTGGCTGCCACAGCCTGCGACGAGCTCCCATCGGCAAGCTCAGGGCCTGAGTTTATCGAAGGCAGCCGAGTCGAAGACAGATGTCAGGTTTCTGGTTCCTGATCGCTGGTTACTATAACCGATTTTGAATATCGAATATCGAACAAGGAATTTCGAATAATGAAGTTTTCTTTTCCTTCGATATTCA
>PVMK01120704.1_pt1 | contig 23498 bp, 16 predicted proteins | sample 1853481 | NCBI WGS metagenome assembly PVMK01 (sample SAMN08533507, study PRJNA380276) | Marine sediment metagenome, whole genome shotgun sequencing project. | reverse complement strand
TACAGGGCGAAGGCGCGACAAGGACGCATGTACCAGTGCATCATAAGGAGCTTTACCTTCTGCCAGGTCAATATTGACCTGATCCAGCAGTACTACGGAGTTTTTGATCATCATCCCAATCAGGCTCATGCCGCCCAACAAGGCTACAAAACCGAATGCTGCACCGGAAACCAGCAAGCCCGACGTGATGCCGATCAAGGCAAAGGGAATCACCAGGGCAATGACAATCGGTGGGCGGAATGCATTAAAAAGTGCCACAACGATAAAGGAGATGATCACAGCGGCAGGGATCATCCCGGGGATCAGAGATGCCTGTGAGTCTGCTGATGATTCAATCTCACCGCCCCATTCAAAAGTATAACCCGGTGGTAGTTCTAATGACTCAATTCTGCCTGCCACCCTCTTCATTATATCGGGTAGTGTGTAGCCAAGAACAGGATTGGCCTGGACAGTAATCGTACGTCTTCTGTCACGACGCCAGATAACCGGGTCTTCCCATTCAGTATGTACATTATTGGTCACCTGCGACAAGGGCACTGTGTATGTAGCTCCTTCTGGTTGTATCTGTAAAATATCCAGACCACCTACATTACGCCGTTCTTTTTCGCCCATACGCAGGATGATCGGTAATATGTCATCCCCATCGCGGTATTGGCCGATGGTACGACCATCAAAGGCACGCTTGGTAGTTTTCCCGATATCCTCCCGGGTAATGGATGCCCATCTGCCACGTTCCTGATTGTAATCCGGAACAACTTTTAACCTGCGTTGGCGCCAGTCATTCTGTACCATCCCGGTAAGTAGATCGGCTTCCAGAATATCCATAGCGTTATATGCTAAAGACCGCAAAACAAATTTGTCAGCAATTGCAGGGCCACTGATGCGCGCCTGGAATTTCCAGGTATCTGCCGGACCGACACCGTACTTGATCATGGGCACCTGTGCATCGGGAAAGTGTTCTTCAAACAGCGGGGTCAGATCCCTGATCAGCCCATCGATCTCTTTCACATCCTTTACATTAACGATAAGCTGACCATAGGACTGGTTTGGATCTTCCGGTTCTACTGGCAGGTAAAATCGTGGTGGCCCCCCACCTACAAAAGTGGCAACACTATCGATACGTTTATCCTTTAATAAAGCCTTTTCGATACGTTTCATATCATCTGAGACATCCTGGATGCGTGTACCTTCCGGCGTCCAGTAATCCACCATAAACTTGGTCATGGCCGAGTCCGGGAAAAACAATTGTTTAACATAGCCAAATCCAATCACAGACAAGACCAGCAATCCAACCATGATGCCGATGGTAATCCAGCGTCTATCAATTGCCCTGTCCAGTATAGAACGGTAGGTCATATAAAACTTGGTGCCGTAGGGATCGGCATTTTCATCACCGGCTTCGGGATCCGGCATCATGTCCATGCATTGAATTGGTGTCAGGGTCATAGACAGGATCCAACTGAATATCAGTGAAATAGCAACAACCGAAAACAGGCTGGCACAGTATTCTCCTACGCTCTCCGTGGATGCGACAATGGGGTAAAAGGCCATGACTGCAACGATGGTTGCACCAAGCAGAGGCGTGGACGGTAATGCGGCAGCCTCGATAGCGGCTTTGGTCCTGTCCATTCCCTTGTGTAATCGAATTACGAATCCATCGGCCACGACTATCGAGTTATCGACCATCATACCCAGGGCAATGACCAGCGCCCCCAGCGACATGCGTTGCAAATCAATCCCCAGTATAGACATGATTATGAAGGTGCCAAGAATTGTGAGAATTAATGAAGTGCCAATAATAATGCCCATCCGCAGCCCCATTGAGACAGCCAGGACAACTAATACAATAAAGACAGCTTGACCGAGGTTGATAAAAAATCCCTTGATGGAATCATCGACGATATCTGCCTGCCAATGTACCCGTTCTGCTTCGATACCAATGGGGAGATCCTCGATCAGTTCATCCATGCGCTTGGCAACAAGATTACCCATGGTTACAACATTGGTTCCCGGGATATTACTGATGGCAATGGCAATCGCAGGAACACCATTGAAGCGCATGATTCTGGCAGGTGGATCACTATAATCCTGAACTACAGTCCCAATGTCTCTTATGTGAATTAATTCCGAACTGAATGCAGGTGCTGTCACGGAAGTTGAGCTTGCAAGATTATCAGTAGATATATTTTGAAGATTCTCAAAAAGCGTTCCGCGAATAGTTAAATCAGCAATATCTTCGGGGGATTGAAATTCACCCGTCGGTGCAATTCGCAGGCGTTTATTTTGTACATCGAGCATACCACTATCGACAACGACGTTCTGATTATGCAAGGTTGCTTCCAGGTTGGCACTGCTCAAGCCTAATTGGCTAAGCTGGGTTTCCGACGTATCAATGTAGATAACTTTTTTCTGCTCACCCCAGAAAATAACTTTAGCGACACCATCAACCAGGCTCAGTTCTTTTTTCAAATGTTTGGCATACTCTTCCAGTTCAGCATAGCTAAAGCCATCACCAGTCAGTGCCAGTATATGACCAAAGACATCACCAAAATCATCATTTATTATTGGCCTTTGAACACCTGGCGGCAGGCTTGCTTCCACTTCACGGACCTTACGTCGAAGTTCGTCCCAGATCTGCGGTATCTCTTTGGTGCTATAGGCGGGGATAATATTGGCCTTGATCAGTGATGTCCCATCCTTGGACCAGGACTCAAGATAATCGAGCTGCTTCATTTGCTGAAGTGCCAGTTCGATACGATCTGTCACTTCCAGCTCTACCTCATCAGCACTGGCACCGGGGTAGTAAGTCGTTATCGCCGCAGTCTTGACAGTAAAGTCCGGGTCTTCGAGCTGGCCCAGAGAAAAGAATGCCGCAATCCCGGCAACAAAAATAAGTACAAAGGCGAAATAGGAAACCGTCTTTTTTTCAATGGCGACGGCAGCAAGATTCATAATTTTTGATCCTGCATGAGATACGAAAATCCATTGCAGTTATTTACAATATACTTCACTTCCCGAAAATCAGGCTGACCTACTGTGGGATCCAGAATCATATTACTTCGCCTTTTCTTCCAGGATTCTCACCTCCATCCCTTCACGCAAATTATGCACACCGGCGGTGGCAATCCAGACTCCCGTGTCCAGGCCATCCGTGACCATGATACCGGTATTACTCAACCTGCCCGTAGTCACTTCGTGTTTTGTTACCAGTTTTGACTTTTCATCAATGATCCAGACATAGGTCTTATCAATATCATCTGGAGAAAAAATGGCGCTTAATGGCACCGGCCTACCTTCCGGTAACAGACTGGTATCTTTAGGAGCTTCTCCTGTCGCCTTACCGGCCATCCCCGGCAGGATATTAATATCATCCGGTTGTTCCATGATCAATGTCACAGGATAGGTCCTTGTGGTCTTCGAGGCCTCTTTCCCGATCTCCTTGATCTCGGCCGGGATCTTTCTATCCGGGAATGGATCAAAGACGACTTCTATATTTATTGCGGCGCTAGCTAATGTGATCAGGTTTTCAGGGATACTGATTATCATTTCGATATGCGAATCGTCAATGATTCTAACGACAGCTTGCTTGGGCCGCACATCCTGAAAATTTTCTACATATTTGTTGACAACTATTCCATCAAATGGCGCCTTGAGATGGGTATAGCTCAGTTGATCTTTGGTAGTGGCGACGGAAGCAGTCAGAGCATCTACTTTGGCACGGGCAGAATCCCGAGCTTGCAGTGCATTATCCACAGAAATTTCACTAATAGCGCCTGGGTCTTTTTCAAATATATTTTTTACCCTTTTATAATCCGCATCGGCACGTTTCATTATCGCAATGGCTTCATTCAACTCCCCTCGTGCACTACGCAGCCTTACCTCATAATCTCGCGGGTCAATGCGGGCAACGACATCACCTGTGCTAACCTCATCGCCAATATCTACCGGTAATGTAATCAATGGGCCTGAAACTCGAAATGATAAATCGATTTCCTGGGTTGCCTTGGCTGTGCCTGGAAATTGCCGCTGTCTGAATTGAACTTCCTCTATGACCTTCATTGCCATGACCGGCCTGATAATTTTCTTTTCTGCTACCTCTTCTTTTTCACATCCTTGCAGGAAGAAAAGAAAGATAAAAAGGAAACTGCTAATTAGTTTCAGATTTAATCTCTTTTGAGAATAATTAATCATTATGAATATTTTCCAGGTTTTATAATTAATAGTTTTTTTATATTAATCAATCAAACTACCAATCGATCTTGCGGAATTTTTTACCTTCTTCGCTCTTGATTTCATCTGCAACGGCTTCAGGTGTTGTTGTATCCAGCAATTCACCCCAGTTGGTGCGCTCTTTCATTACTTCTTTGGTCTCTGCATGCACAAAATCGTTGCCTTGACGAATTTCCCAACCACCACCGAGTGCGATATACATGGCTATCAGGCTGGTAGCGATATCACCTTTACTGGAGGTTAATTGATCTTCCTGCTGCAAAAGAGATTCCTGCGTGTCCAAAACACGTTGGTAATCTGCTACACCATCACGATATTGTATCAATGCCAGATCAACTGATCTTTGTGCCGCTTTAACACTGTCGGTTAAATAAAATACCCGTTTTTTTGCCTGGATAAATCCAACCAGGGCATCTTCTACTTCGCGCGCGGCCTCCAGAACAACATTTTGATAATTCACCAGGTTTTGTTGCAGACGAGCATCCTGCACACGTACATTATTTCTGATCCGACCATAGTTGAATATATCCCAGCTCACCGAGGGACCAAAATTAGCCTGAATACTGTCGGATTCAGCAATATCACCCAGGTTTACCCCGAAGTTATCAGCAGCTGAAAGCCCCACCGAACCGACCAGCGAGAAATGAGGATAGAGATCTGCCTGGGCAATACCGATACGCGCACTTTGTGACGCTGCGGCTAACTCGGCCGTGCGAATATCCGGACGTCGCCGTAATAATTCTGCCGGTATGCCAATGGCTACTTCAGCCGGTGCGGTAGGGATAACACCCGGACCTTGTAAATATTCATTCAGATTACTCGGTGGTAACCCCAATAGTGTGCTCAATGCATTTTTTGATTGTTGCAAACCTATCTCAATAGCTGGAATGGTAGCCTGGGTATTTAATAAAAGTGTCTTGGCTTGTTGCACATCGAGTTCTGTTGTTATGCCATTTTCAAACCTGACAGTGGTGATCTCGAGACTGCGTTTCTGAATCTTGACATTATTTCTGGCGATAGCCAGCTGTTCTTCAGCGGTGCGGATTAGTGTGTAGGCATTTGCAACACCCCCGGTCAGACTCACTAACACATCATCATAATTAGTGATGCTGGCGAGTACATCTGCATCTGCTGCTTCAATACCACGGGCAAATTGTCCCCACAGATCAAGTTCCCAACCAATACCCAGGCCTATATTTGCTGAATTGAATGCCGTAGGAGAACCTGGAGCAGTAGCATTTTTGCTTGACCAATTGCGGCTGACACTTGCACCGGCTGTCTGCTGTTGTGGATAGACATTACCCACGGCAATACCAAGTTGTGCCCTGGATTCAAGAATCCTGATACCTGCGATCTGTAGAGAAAGGTTCTGCTCGTAGGCCATGCTGATAAACGAATCAAGTACCGGATCATTAAATGACTTCCACCACTCGGCATAATCTGATGCATCTGTGGTTATGGTTATATCATCAGGTGTTTCTTCTGGTTCAAGCCAGTCATCGGCAACCGGTGCATCTGGTTTTAGAAAGTCTGGCCCCAGTTTTGTACAGCCAGAAACCAATAATGCACAAATAAGAAAGGCTATTTGAACCTGCTTGCTTGAAAATTCCATAATTTTATACTTACTCTTGTAATCAGGATGGTATAAATAAAATCAATCTGTTATCTGCTACAGTGCTATATAATTATTATCATTCCTTATAGCACCGCAGTATAACCATACAGACATGGAGGGGAAAGCTATATGTCAATTGTAAGGACACTGGATGATAAAGTCTGCTCAAGCAGAATTTGATGTTCTACAGACTTGTGAATTTTCGTTAATCAAATTTATGAATAATTAAAGATTATGGATATTGTCTCAATCTCTTCCGCGTTCCTGCTGGGACTGATTGCCCGCCAGCTAGGTCTGCCACCACTGGTAGGCTATCTCATTGCCGGTTTTGTGTTATATGCGTCAGGGATAAGAATAAGCGAATCAATCTCTAACTTTGCAGAGATGGGCGTTACCCTGCTGCTTTTTTCAATCGGTCTGAAATTACGTCTCGGCAGCCTGTTAAAGCCGCAGATATGGGCTGTTGCATCATTGCATATGCTGGTTACCATTATTTTATTCACCATGGGTATTTTCCTGTTTGGCCTGTTCGGTCTTCCCCTGTTTTCTGATTTGAATTTTTCAATGACGATACTGATTGCCTTTGCCCTGAGTTTTTCCAGTACTGTTTTTGCCGTCAAGGTGCTGGAAGAAAAAGGCGAAATGAGTGCCATTTACGGGATTGTGTCCATCGGTATTCTGATCATACAGGATATTATCGCGGTTGTTTTCCTGGCTATTTCTGCAGGCAAAGTACCTTCACTCTGGGCTTTGTTGCTATTGGGCTTGATACCGCTAAGACCTGTATTATACAAGATCTTTGAACGAGCGGGTCACGGTGAATTACAGATCCTGTTTGGACTTAGCCTGGCGATCGGTGGGGCAGAGATATTTGAACTGGTCGGCGTTAAGGGAGACCTCGGCGCCCTGATCCTGGGTATTATGTTTTCAGCCCATCCCAGGGCCTCTGAACTATCTCGACAACTGCTTGGATTCAAAGATCTGTTTCTGGTCGGTTTCTTTTTAACCATTGGCCTGTCAGGGCCATTAAGCATGGAAGTAATTGGCATTGCCCTGTTACTGGTACTACTGGTTCCGATAAAGGGAGTTTTCTTCTTCTGGATGCTGACACGTTTTAATCTGCGTGCACGCACCTCCCTGCTAACTTCCCTCAGTCTGGTTAATTACAGTGAGTTTGGTTTGATCGTTTGCGCCGTTAGTGTGGCGAATGGCTGGGTTGACAGCGAATGGTTGATTGTGATTGCCATTGCCCTGTCGATTTCATATATCGCAGCGGCACCATTAAATACCAGATCACAGCAACTCTATGCCCGTTTTCGAAAGCGATTATTGTCTTTACAATCCAATACTCGCATCGCTGATGAAGAACCAATTGACCCGGGAGACGCCTCAATATATATATTTGGCATGGGTCGAGTTGGTACCGGTGCTTATGACAACCTGCGAGAGCGTTTTGGTAATGTGGTCGTTGGAATTGATATTGATGCCGGGACTGTTGATAAACATAATTCAGAGGGACGACGTGTTATTCTGGGCAGTGCAACAGACATAGATTTCTGGGACCGCATTGATATGGACTTAAGTAAGGTCAAGCTGGCGATGGTGGCCATGCCTAACCATGGTGAAAATCTGTTCGCCATTAATTATCTCAGGAGTCTGAATTTTCAGGGCAAACTTGCGGCCATCGCCAAATACCCTGATGAAGTTGATTCACTGAAACAGGCGGGAGCTGACTCTGCTTTTAATATTTATACAGAGGCGGGCACGGGCTTTGCCAATGATGCATACCAGGAAACATAATGTCATGTTAAGTACTGCGGAAAACTTTATTATGCATGACCTTTCAGAACATAGCAGATGCAGAAAAAACTATTATAGATTTCAGTTCCTGTTTCTTTTGCTTATCGTCCTTGTCTGCCAGGGCTGTGGTACCACTATCATCAGGAATCCGGTCCCGGAAGATCTTAATAATCAGCTTACTGTGCTTGACCAGGATGATCTGAGATTTATTCCGTATGAAATGTCTGAAGAGTTCATTGTTCCTTACACATTGACAATGATGCAGCAACAATCGGACTCAAAATTACTATATGAAGCTAATGGAGATACGAAGCCTGCATACATACTGGCACTGTCCGGTGGTGGCGAAGGAGGAGCATTTGGTGCGGGCTTACTGAATGGCTGGACAGCAACAGGAATCCGGCCTGAATTTACTGTCGTCACGGGCGTCAGCACCGGTGCATTGATCGCGCCTTTTGCCTTTTTAGGTTCCGATTATGATTGGGTGCTCGATGATTTATATACCGAGACATCAGCAGATCAGCTGGTCAGAAAAAACAGCATCTTCTCTATATTCAGTCTCAATGCTCTTTATGACACGGCGCCACTTAAAAAATTGATTGCCGAATATATCACTGCGGAGACTCTGCAAAAGATTTCACAGGAACACCTAAAAGGTCGTCGCTTGTTCATAGGCACAACTAATCTCGATACCTTGCGCACCACCATATGGGACATGGGGGCAATCGCTACAAGTAAGCATGCTTATGCACCGGAACTATTTCGCAAGATTATGCTGGCCTCATCCTCCATTCCCGGCATCTATCCCCCGGTGTATATAAACGTCCAGGCCGAAGGCAAACAATTTGACGAGATGCATGTGGACGGTGGAACAAGTTCCCAGGTTTTCGTTTACCCGCCAGAATTTAGATTAAAGGAATTATCCAGACAATATAATTACGAAAGGGAACGTAATTTATACGTTATTTTTAATTCGAAATTGAAACCAAGGGGCCGGACTTTTAAACCTGGCCTAAGAACAATAGCGCGACGTTCGATTAGTACATTAATAAATACCCAGGGTCTGGGAGATATTTATCGCATCTATCTGACTTCGCAGCGCGATAAAGTAAACTTTAATATGGCCTTTATTCCGAATGATATTGAAAAAAAATCAAACGAGGAATTTGACACAGATTACATGCAGGAACTTTATGATTATGGATATAAACATATGATTGATGGATATTCCTGGAAGCAAACATTACCGGGGTTTGAATAACCGTCTCCGGTAAATAACAAGATTATCTGAATTCTACTTTACAGAATATTTTTTTGAGGTCATGCAGGCGAAATAAGCACCTCTATAAGATTCAGTTCCTGCCTGTACGTATTGTTGTGTTTCCTGTTGTTGTAGTTGCTGTTGTTGCTGATGCTGTTGTTGCCACTTTTCTTCTTCTTTTTCCTTGTCTTTACGTTTTTTCTTACCAAATAAAACACTGGTTGTTGAACCAATAACCACGCCAGTAACCGGGTTCCCGGTTACCACGCTCATTGCCGCCCCACGTGCTCCACCTCTGGCGGCATTTTGACTATCGCTTCGATCAGCAGAACCGCCGCTTTTTGTCGGTGGTGGCGTGTAGGGGATGGGTTCTGGCGAGTGATCGCGAGTCGGGTCAAAACCCGATTGCGTAACTGACCAGTTATGGCAATCAAATTTGTCGGCCTCCATTTGCTCTATCGATTGACCTGCTGATGGGTATGCATATACCCCGGCTCCAACACGGCCTTGTGCGAAAAGACCAGGCGAACTTGTCAGGAGAATAAGTAGACTTAGAGTGGTTGCACGACACATATTTTTTCTCATGATTCGACCTAATTATTTACTATCATTTTTGTGACTAATCCTATCGATATTGTAGCCAATATCCACAGATATTAGCTATTAGTTTGATGATTCTGTTGCAAATTATTAATACAATTTATGGATAACATCCGTAATTTGATTTAATTATTAATAACTTAGTCTGAATGGCACAGTAAAATTGACACTATTCCAATCCTTTATGCATTGTAATTAATAATAATTTCACAATAAATTAACAATAAATTAACAATAAAATGGGTTATTATGTGCAGCTGATTACATTACAAACAGGATTTGGATTTCGCGATGAAAAGAACAAACTCATTACTTCAGCTGGTAGGAATTGCTGGAACAACATTTTTAATTGCAATTGGTAATGTCTTTGCAGCTGGCATCGGCGGCGGCGCCCACGCCTATCCTGCGGCGGGTCAATCTCAGGATCAATTGAAGAAAGATGCATTTGAATGCCATAACTGGTCCGTTCAAAATACCGGCTTTGACCCAACAAAAACTTACAGGGCACCTGCGACTTATTCGAGCGCGCCACCACCCAGTTCCAATGGCTATTTTGGTAGTGGTGAAACCGGGGAAGGTGGTGTCATGAAAGATGCTGCTGGTGGTGCAGCTCTTGGTGCAATCGGTGGTGCCATTGCAGGTAATGCTGGTATGGGTGCTGCGATTGGTGCCTTGTCTGGTTCGCTGTTTGGCGGTGCAAAACGTTCCAGTCGAAAATCAGAAGAAGCCCGTTGGAGAGAGCAACAGGCACAGCAGCAGGCACAGCAACAGCAGGCATTTCAGCAAGAGATTAATGCGAGAAACGACGAATATCGCCGTGCATATTCTGCTTGCATGACCTCACGTAAATACACCGTGCGATAATAACGAATCAATTAAAACAGGAGAATTCTCATAATGAGCACATACAATATCCCGCAAAAAGCCTTACTCTTTGCCTTGCTCTGTATTTCCACCAGCGCCTTTGCAGGCGAGACGACCAGGTACACTGGCACAGTCTATGCGAGTCCAGTCAAACACCTGATGCCGCTTGGCAATGGTGATGCTGTCCTGGTCATCGAACTCGCTGGCATTGTTGCACTTTCTGATAACCCGCCAACCCTGGGCACCCTGGTTTGCACAGGTATGGGACTGCAAAAAGTAGACAACACTACGTCAACGGACTTCTACTGTAATATTAAACAGAATGATACTGACAGTTTTGACTTTAAAGGAAGTTCAGCTGAAGCAGATGGCAAATCAAAAGGTTCTTTTAAAATCGTTGGTGGTAGCGGAAAGTGGGCTGGCGCAACCGGTAAAGGTAAATTCAAACGCGTAGCTGAATCAGATGTCGGCGCCAAGTCGGTAGTAGAAATAGAAATTACTGCCAAGTAGCATACGTCAGGGCAGATAGTACACAAATCATAAAATTAAACTAAAGAGTAGAAATCAATGAATAAAATATATCGCAGGTTAGCCTGTGTTGTTGCAGGGTTCCTGATCGTTTCACTGCCAGCTTCCGCAGCACCAAGGTACGAATCACCCACAATATTGAAGGCTTCAGAAATCCTGGCTCCTAATATAGTTAAAGGACCACATCATCATGTAGATGAAAAGGTCATAAATGATGCTTATTTGAATCTCTATACACTGCATAGTGATTATGGTGATGTACAAGTAACATCCACTGCAAAACTCATAAAATATATCCATGAAGTAAATGCAGTTGCAGAGATGAAAAAGATCCAGGGTACGGATGAATTCGCCAAGGGCATGAAAAATAAAGCGGGCGCTGTCGTTGAAGGTGCCGGAGATCTGATTACGGATCCTATCGGTACTGTTGGTGATACAGTTTCTGGTGTCGGCAAGCTTTTCTCCAGGGCAGGTGAAAATATGTTCGGTGGTGCACGCAGCGATAGTGAAGGTAGTCGTATGGGAAGCCTGCTGGGATATGCCAAGGCCAAGCGGGAAATTGGCTATAAACTTGGTGTTGATGTCTATTCACATAACGAAATTCTACAGAAAGAATTGAATGAGCTATCGAGTGCTGGTGGTACCGGCACATTGGTGATGAGCGGTTTGTTGATGGCTGTCCCCGGTGGCGCTGGTGCGGCCGTATCAGTAGCAGGTGGGACCAAGATGATGACCAACCTTGTTTACTGGGATAAATCACCTGCTGATTTACGTAAAATGAATAGAGAGAAACTGGCGGCAATGGGCGTTCGCGAAGATGTTGCCGACTTGTTTATTGCCAACGGCATATACACCCCCAGGGAACAAACGCTACTGGTGCTATCACTTGAAAACATGTCAAACACGGCCGGGCGCGCTGAATACATCAAGCTTGCGACAGTAACTGATAATATCGATATGGCCTTCTTTCGCCAGAGACAGGCCGAGATGTATGCAGCCTACAATGCCAAAGTTCAAGCTATTTCCAGCTTCGTAGCGGTTGGCTCAACATCTGCAGGTATGGCTCAAAATGGCGATATAGTCTTTACTGTACCTCTGGATCATTTGTTGTGGACAAAAGGGATTTCTGCAATTATCAGAATAGCGACACAGAATGTTGCCATGATGAAAGGGGTTAACGAAAGGCGTCTTTTGCTGTCAGGGACCGCAAGTGATCTGGCTCGTCAAGAACTGGCAAAAATGGGCTGGAAAGTTCAGGAAAATGCCGACGCAATGCTTTTTTGAACATTGTTTAAAAATACTGGGCCAGAAATATTGCCCGATCCTTTCCAGTTAAAAAATAATCAAATGTAATTAATAGAGTCAGGTTAATTTATTTAACCTGACTTTTTTGATCTTCTGTCCTTAAAAACAATTGGTGCTAGTCTACCCAATGCAACACATCACGTATCACAGACCAGCGGGGCACTCTGGTTTCATCCTGTTTCCCCAGGACCCAATGGTCATATGACTTTTGTATTGATCCATCATGTTTCTTCAGTTCCAGCCATATCTTCAGAAAATCAGCCAGGCTTTCCTCTTTCTGGGGCAGTGGAAAGGCTACTGGTACTTTGCGAGTAACTGGCTTGGGAACGACAGCTGCATACTGCGGATATAACAGACTCCATGCCGAGGCCGCTTCAGCCGTGATGAGCATGGCGTCCAGTTCATCACTGTACTCATTGATAAATGTCCCGGGGGATTCAATAGTGGTCAACTGCCCCTGGGGAAGTATCCTCTTTACCAGGTCGATATAATAAGGCAATGGCTGGATACCTATACGCGGTGCTTCGAGATTCCAGATGGTTGCCTTGAGTGCGTAGTCGGCGCGTTTATGGTCCTTCACCAGCAGCGCAAATGTGCTATACATGATGGGGGCACTGAAGGCACCATTCAAAGCGCCTTCCGGTGTCATTAACTGACTCGAACCAATATCACAATAACCCTCATTCAGATGCTGATTGATCGATATCAAGCTAGTTGGTACTAACTCCAGACTTACTTTCAAATCGAATGCCAGGATATGAAGATATTCAATATCCAGCCCAACCAGTTCGCCCGCGTTGTTTATATATGAAAAAGGTATATCGTCCTCAAGGTAACAAGCGCGTAAAAAACCCCGTTTAACAATTGCATCGAGTCGGGTCCCTTCCGGGGATAATTCGACAGTCGGTGGTTGCGAACGGTACACAGTTTCAGGAACCATTGTTTCCTTGAGCTGCATACTGGAGATGATCTTGTCCTTGGCGTAGGCATTTTCCATAGTGAGTGAAAACAAGGTACGCAAACCACCAACAGTGACAGCCAGCAGCAGGACTGTCAGAACAATATAACGCAGTACATCTGTCAGGCTTACCTTGAGCAATCCACACATGGAAAAGGCACCAAGCAGGGTAAGCGTCAAGGTAAACATGGCTGACAAAAGCGTGGCGAATCGTGCGTTAATGACTCCCGTGGTGATGAACAGTTGAAACATGTCTTCCGGAACATGCACGAGATCCAGCATGAACGGGACTGCTATATTGACGTTGGCGAACAGACTGGTGATGCCGCTTCCCATCAGTACTAGATAATCACTGGTTTCCACTTCATAGCCAGAAAACCAGCCGGCAAACAGCACGAAGCTCATCGTAAAAATTTTACCTGCATGAGGAAAATTAAATGACGCAGGAACTATCACCTCGACTGCGGACTCACCGGTCTTGCTGTCCTCGGCATAACGCGTAATCAACTCTTTGCTCTTTTCCACCAGAAGAGGTAACACCACAAAAAGGCTGCCGGTGGCAAAGGCCGTCACCAGTGCATCCTTGGTGTTGCCAACTACATCTCGATATCGCAAAGGGGTGAGTGTGGTTACCAGACCCGGTAATACCCATAGAGACATAACGAGAGAGATGGCGATATACGAATAGATATAGACTTCAAGGCGTCGAAATTCCTCAAAGCTCAGCGTACCCGCTGCACTGGCCATGATCGCGAACACACCAATCGGGGTCAAGCGGACAACAAAATTTGCGATCCGGGTCAGGGCATCGAGCAGGATCCCCATGATTTCCAGTGCGGTGTCTTTTTTCTCAACACCGATTAAGGCCACACCGATGGCTATACTGAAAAGTACAACCGCTGGCACAAGGTTATTGGCCAGAGAATAAAACAGGTTGTCCGGGATATACAGGCCAAGAAAATCAACCTCGGCTTTTTTTTCCATCATGGCGGTACTGAAAAATGACGAACTCTCCCAATCAGGAAAGGTAAAGGGGAACAGGAAAACAACGATTAGCGTGATACCCCATAGCAACAACAACATGACACTGCCTTTCCTGGCGAGCAGCAGTGCTTCACTATAATTTAAACTACCCAGGCCGATGATCAGAGAGACCATGACATAGGGCAATACGGTCATCTGCAACAATTTAATCCATACTTCCCCGATGACTTCGAGGAAGCCAACCATTTCACCAAAAAAGAGTCCGGTCAGGATACCCAAGCCCATACACAGAAAAATCATGGATGAAAGGCTAATCCTGAATTTCGATGCTGATGAGGAGTTGTTAGTAGCCATACATGCCCGGTGTTTCTTTTCGACCCGTTATAAAATCATACTATTCGTTAATGAATAGCGATAGTACACTACCCGTATAAAAAGGTAGACCTACAAAATTAGATTCCCAGGAGGGAACGATGCGGACAATTTCAGCAACTATTCTGACATTATTTATGTCACTGGCCAGCTTTACCGTGATGGCGGAATCCAGTCAGTCCTCCCAGCCTTCCAATGGCAAATATCGACAATGGATTGAGCAGATGAAGCAAGCCCCGAGGGGGCCATTCTCAAATATTCGCTGGTTTTGCCATGATGGAACAGTGTTACCGCCCAAAGCCTATGCGTGTAAAGATCATGGAGGCGGGGTTCAACATGGTCAACGCAACGAACAAGCCAGGACCTTGCGCGAAAAGGGCTACTGGATAGCAAACTTTCTGTCCGCTATCGATGCCAAAAACGAGGTAGCCAGGAAAGATTTCCAGGATCGATATAATCAACTGCTGATCGAAAAATTCCTCATCATTGTTGATGATGGTTGGATCATGCGTCAGGCCCAGTTTTATCGTGGCGCCTTTCAGGAAGAAGATGAACGTGATGGCGCCCGTAAGTTATTGACTGAAATGGCCGCTCAACCGGAATGGATAGGCTTGCGTTATCCAGCCCTGCGTATCGGTGTACGCCTATTACCTCATGGTGAGGATACGGCCTCAGTACAAAAGGTTCGGCAAATGGCAGCCTCACTATCAGATCAGGATAAAGGATTCAAAACCCTGCGTGGCAAGATCCACGGATCACCCGATGCAGGCGATGCCAAACGGGTGCGGGATTATGTAGCCAAAAATGAGGGGCTAGACAACAAGGCGAAATATCTGGAACTGGCAGATGAAATAGATAGCGTCTATCAGGCTGCAGATTTACCTGATCTATTGCAAGAGAATGCAAAATATTTTACTGGTGGGCCCTGGTTACAAAAAATATTGCTTGATGCAGCAATAGCTTATGAATCAGATAACAGTGCCGGCAATCATTTCAAAGTATCCGCACAATTGTTGGCTGATCTGAGAGATGCCTTGCCCAGAATAAAGAGTCCTGCTGCGCGGCTACGTGTACTGGATCTGAGTCTTGCCGTGGAAGGGGACAATTTTAATGCCAGCACCGAACTTCGTGAGATAACGGAAAAAGCCAGCCGTGCCGAACGTTTAGTATGGCTGCAACAGGCACTCACCGCCGCTTATGGAACCGGTTTTATTAACAAGCGAAGTCTGCAGGAAGTACTAAAGGCAAGCTCCCAGCTAAATCAGGAACAGGTATTACTGGGCAATTATCTGAAACAGCTAGGCTACGTTGGACGGGTGCCCGGTTGGGGGACACAGGGCTTACGATTTCAGTTCTACGAGTCCATGGCAAAACTGGCAAGCATAGAACCTGTCGCCGTGCATTTTATTGAGGATCAGTTACGCGGTAGTCCATTACTGTTTCTGTCACAGACACTGGATACCCTGATCCGTGATGGCAATCAACTGGCCGGCGTCAAACACAAGTTATTTGGCAAGGAGATAGGTGTTGGTTTCCATGCACTGAATCCGGGGCTGGCCAGAGGTACTCTGTATAGCAAAACTAATCTCGACGATGTTGCAGAGATTAAACCTGATGGCATTTACGTCTTGCCCGAGACAGTGTCAGAGTTACCGCCACTCGCGGGCATCATCACTGCCGGGGAAGGCAACCCTTTATCCCATGTGCAGTTGCTGGCAAGAAACCTTGGTATACCTAATGTGACCGTGAATGAAAACCTGCTACCGACATTACAAACGCACGATGGCGAAATTATTGTTATGGCTGTCAGTCCCGCCGGACTGGTGGAGCTGGATAAAGACAGTGCACGCTGGCAAAAACTGCCAGGGGCAGTCAAACAGCAAAGTGATGTTGTTATTCGTCCGGATCTTGAAAAACTGGATCTGAGCGTGCGCGAATTCGCCGATATGAGTACCTTGAGGGCCAGTGATTCAGGACGCATTGTCGGTCCCAAGGCTGCCAAGCTGGGAGAGTTGTATCATGTCTTCCCTGATAAAGTATCAAAGGGTATTGCCATTCCCTTTGGCGAGTTTCGTGAGGTCGTTCTGGACAAGCCCTACAAGGGCGGCAAACAAACTGTGTTTGAATGGATGGTAGAACAGTATGCAAAGATCCATGCCTTGCCGAAAAATTCAGAGCAACGACAAAAAACAGCCGAGGCCTTTCGCGCAGAACTGTATGACATCATACTCAACACTAGATTAAACGAACAATTTCGCGAACAGTTGCATGCCGCGTTTATAAAAGTTTTTGGTACCACTGACATCGGTGTTTTTATTCGCTCGGATACGAACGTAGAAGATCTACCTGGATTTACTGGCGCCGGGCTGAACCTGACATTACCCAATGTGATCGGTATTGATAATGTAATGGATGGCATCACACGGGTGTGGGCTTCACCGTTTACCGCACGTGCTTTTGCCTGGCGGCAGTCGCACATGGAGTCACCAGAGCACGTCTACCCGGCTGTGCTGTTGTTACATTCCGTAGCGAATGATAAATCCGGAGTCATGGTTACCCAGGATATCGATACCGGTGATATGGAGATACTTTCCGTCGCTGTTAATGAAGGCGTGGGTGGGGCGGTGGATGGACAATCATCAGAATCAATACGTATTGATACCCGGGATGGTTCGGTACGATTGCTTGCAACGGCCACAGCACCCTGGCGCCGTGTACCTTCCAGCAAGGGTGGTGTCGACAAACTACCCGCCAGCGGTGATGAAACCGTTTTACAGCCGGATGAGATCAAACAGCTGATCGCATTCTCAAAAGAATTGCTGGTGAAATTCCCGCCTATCGTTGATGACAAGGGTAATCGTGCACCTGCAGATATAGAGTTCGGGTTTCTGGATGGGCAACTACAGCTATTCCAGCTGCGGCCCTTCCTGCAAAGCGATCAGGCACAGGCAAATCAATATCTGATCGAAATGGATAAATCATTACAGGGGACTGAGGATCGTAAAGTCGAAATGAAAGGAGTACCGAAATCATGAAAAATACAAAAAATTTATTGCCTCTGCTGGCAATGTTGTTCACGGCAAACAGTTTTGGCTATCCCCTGGATGGCTATGAAGAGACGGGCATTCGGCGCGTAGAAGAAGCCCGACTGGTCACCGCAGGCGAGATGAAAGGCACCAAAAAAATTCCCGGTGCTCGCCTGAGTACGGCTGAGGTTGATCTGAGATTGTTGAAACACAAAGACATGCAAATACCTGAACCGGATCCAGAGTTTACGGCACAGATTAAAAAACTGCTTGGTGAAGATGCTGAGGCATATAGCATATCAGTAATGGATCTTACCGATCCGGATAACCCTCGATATGCAGAATATCGAGATACGCACACGCAAAATGTCGGCAGCGTTGGCAAGTTACTTGTGGGCCTGGCCTATTTTCAGGCTCTGGCCGATACCTGGCCGGATGATCTGGACAAACGCACACAGATTTTGAAAGACACGATTATGACCGCTGATGGTTTCGCCCATTCAGACCACCACACGGTACGTATCTTCGATGTGGAAAACCGTAAGCTTGTCCGACGCACCATACAGGATGGTGATCAGGCCAGTGTCTGGGAATACCTGGACTGGATGCTATCGGTCAGCTCCAATTCTGCTGCCGCCATGATGATGCGTGATGCCATGCTGTTAAAACATTACGGCAAGGAGTATCCACCGTCAGAAGAGGAGATTGTGCGGTCTTTAAAGAGACACCCAGCAAGGAAAAGACAGCGTTGTTCCAGCAGACCTTCTGGGAACCTGTTACCCGCAATGGTCTGGATCTGAAACAACTCAGGCAAGGTAGCTTCTTTACCCGGGGAGGTAAAAATCGTGTGAACGGGGGTGGCAACAGTTATGGTAGTTCCCGCTCATTGATGGAGTACCTGTTGCTGATGGAGCAGGGCAAGCTGGTGGATGAATACAGCAGCCGTCAACTCAAGCGCCTTATATATATGACAGAAAGACGTATCCGTTATGCTTCTGCACCGGCGCTGAAAGATTCTGCTGTCTATTTCAAATCCGGTTCGCTATATAGCTGCCAACCAGAGGAGGGCTTCAAGTGCGGCAAGTACAAGGGCAATAAAATGAATTATATGAATTCCATCGCCATCGTCGAAAGCCCTGCTGGCGATTACAAGTTGAATTACATAGTTACGCTGGTTTCCAATGTGTTACGCAAGAACTCAGCGGTTGCACACCAGACACTGGCGACACGTATTCAACGTTTACTGGAAAAATATCATTTATCGTCAGAGTAATTTCTCGACAATCTACTTCATCGGCTGTAGTGCCTGCATCTCTTTGCTAAAGCTCTCGGCCTGATCGAGGTGCTGGTAATCCTTTAAAGATTCTTTCCAGGATCCATATTCCGGATTGGGCAACATAAACCAGGAACGGCCCCATCTGGATTGATTGTGATTAACAAGAGCACGGCGATCCATTACTGAAAGATGACCGTTTCCAGCAAAGTCCCCCAGGCTATCGCCAAACATCTGGATGACCCGATACTCCTTCTCAACCTGTTTACGTCGAAAGATTTTATTTGTCTCGTGGTATTTACCGCCCAGACGCTCTTCATCTTCTTTGAAATAGAAGGTGACCTTTTCAGGGTCTGGAATCAGTCCTTCACTGGCAAGATTATTCCTGGTTGCTACAGCTACCTTATCGGAACGGTTGGTTAGATAAATGATATGAACACCTTTTGCCATGGCAGTCTGAATGTAATCAACGACTCCGGGAACCGGTTCCGCTGCTTCCAGTCGGCACCATTCCCACCAGTCTTGCTGATCCCAACTCTTTTGATTACGAATCGTCCATGCCCCATAAGGTGTATTACGTAAAACCGTTTCATCAACATCAAGAATCACGGCTGGTTTCTTCAATGCACTATTACCAGTGGTTTCATCCAGAGCAGTTGTACTGGTATCGGCCAATGCCTTGTCTAATTGATAAGCCGCCGCCGCATAAGCCTGTCTTGCAACAGCCTGGTACTCTGCAGAATTTTGCATCCACAAAATCGCATAGAGTTTGCCACTGGCCCAGACTGGCGTTTGTTCAAAGGGTTTGGTGTCGGTTTCGCCCCGCAGTGACGTAACAAAGGTAAGGGCGGCTAGCACTAATAACAGGATAACGGGTTTGATAAACGTGCGGGGATCTGTAAGGTTCATGGCGTATCCACTATCAGCTTATGTAACGGGAGGGCCAGCTCAGTCAACCAACGTCCACCCTGTTTGTTTTTAACAAGTCCGACAAGGATATACTTGCTTGAACCGAATTCAACCAGGGCACTGTCGGCATGGTAATTCTTCCAGGTGCCCGATTTTCTGAATAGAACGGCATCCGGCACATCTTCAAGACCTTTGACAAACTTATGCGAGATTGCAGGTTTGGAAAGGATCTCCTTCATCTGCTCCGTCAGTTCTGGGTTGACCAGGCGATTGGTATCAAGAAGATAATAAAAACGGGCAACCTGCATAACACTGGCACCATGCGAGAGGTTATGCAGGGGATCACGTTGATATGCCCCTTTGCGCGCATAATCCTTGCCGACCCATAGTCCTCCGTCATGTTCCCTGGTGTAAAGTTTAAACCGCAGACTTTGCAAAATATCCAGTAGCTTGTCTCGACCTACCAGGTCAAGCACTCGCGTCGCAGCATTGTTATCGGAATAGCGGATCATCAGGATCAACTCTGACAACAGGGCTTCATTAGCTTCAAGGACACCCGCTTCGATTTGCACAAAAGCACCGAGCAAGATTGCGATCTTGGGCAGACTGGCTGCATAGATCATTTTATCGCCATTTAAAGATGCCTGATGCGGCTGGTAGGGATTAGTGATATCCACAATCGCAAGCGCCAGATCCCCATTTACCACTTGCTGCATCAGGCCGCGCTGCACGATCAGTTTTTCAAGCTTGTCCTGCAACACCGGATCAGCGCTCTGCCACAGGGAAGGATATTCCCTTGCCGAAGCACAGGCAGAGAAAAACAGAAGGCTCAGGAAAATTAATCGTAGCATGTGTTTATCTTCCGACCTGACAACTCGAGAGTCAATAGACTTACATCTCCATAAAATGACTTACCACTTTTCTAAATGAAGATAGTGCATACCGGTAATTTACGACTAATGGGATGTACCCAAATACAAAGTGAACATCGATTTCTCAAAGCGTACGTTCGATCTTCATAACGTTATAAGCTAATTTCTTCTTTTACATACATTCTCGCTTTGGCTGCCTTACCCACCCTCCGGATTGCAAGAACAAAAGCTGCCGTGCGCATATCAATGGAATGCTCCTCAGCAACTTCACTGACTGCTGCATAGGCCTTGCGCATGGTGTCAGTGAGTTCCTGATCGACACGCTCTTTGTTCCAGCTGAACTGCTGTATGTTCTGTACCCATTCGAAATAACTAACAGTAACACCGCCTGCGTTGGCGAGGATATCGGGCACAACCAATACGCCACGCTGTACCAGGGCTTCATGTGCTGCAGGTGAAGTTGGGCCGTTGGCACCTTCTACGATTATGTCCGCCTTGACGTTCTCCACATTCTCCTCAGTGATCGCATCTTCCAATGCCGCGGGTATGAGTACATCCACATCCCATGTGATGACTTCCGGGCCATTGAATGGCTCACCCCCACCAAAACCCTTGACGGTCCGATGCTCATGCACCCAATCATTGAGCGCACTGATGTCCAGTCCATCATCATTACTCACACCACCCATGTGATCTGCAACGGCGACAATCTTTGCCCCATGTTCCGCAATCAGACGTGCCGCATTGGCACCAACGTTGCCGAAACCCTGTACGGCCACACGGATGTCCTGCCAGGATTTGCCACGCTCTTTCAGTGCTTCATCCAGCACCACCATGACCCCACGCCCGGTCGCTTCATCACGGCCTTCCGAGCCGAATAATTCCAGCGGTTTGCCTGTCACAACGGCGGGTGAAAACCCTGCGTATTTTGAATACTCGTCCATGATCCAGCCCATAACCTTGGCATTGGTATTAACGTCCGGTGCGGGAATATCAATAGTCGGGCCAATAATCTCCTTGGTCTGTTCCACGAACTTGCGTGTTACTACATTGAGTTCACGCTCACTCATTTTCGTGGGATCACAATTGATTCCGCCTTTTGCCCCGCCAAACGGGACATCGACGATCGCTGTCTTCCAGGTCATCAGGTTCGCAAGTGCTGCGGCATGATCCTCATCCATAGTCGGGTGGAAACGCAAGCCTCCTTTCATCGGTCCGCGTGCCTTGTTGTGCTGCACCCGGAACCCCAGGTAATGCTGGAGTTGGCCCTCATCATCGTCGAATACCAGCTCCACCTTCACCACTCGTAACGGGGTAAGAAGAATTTCTCTGAGCCGATCCGGTAAATTCAGCACATCTGCCGCTTTTTGAAAATAATAGTGGCTTTCTTCAAGCATGTGTATCTCCCTAATTATTATTTAGTAACTATCGGGGAATCTTCTCAACCCCTGATGAAAACATATTTCTGCAAAATTCCTGATAATACGACCAGAGATTTTCTGCTGATATAGTTTATCTTGTCAGTAGTAGATAATCAGGTACAATTTAAAAAAAAGAACACAGTCAGGAGTTGTATTCACAATAATTATTGGGAGGGAAAGGTGCCGAAAATGCGTTTCCGGTCACTACAATAAAAATGAAAACTTCTGTCCTTCAAATAGCCACTGTCCTTATATTCGCACTCCTGAGCGGATCAGCCTTTACTGAACAAAGTAGTACTGATACAAATTCAAAACGCGCACCGAAGTTCACCAAAGAGGGGACCAAGGGCTGCCAGGTTTGCCATTCGGGCGAGCGCATGCAAATCATCGAAACAACTGTCCATGGCAAAATCGATAAGGCCGATTCACCCTATGGACAACAAGGTTGTGAATCCTGTCACGGTCCGGGTAGTTTTCATGTCTCGCGTGCCCACGGAGGCAGAGGATTCCGCAACACCATCAAGTTTGGTACAGAAGAAAATGGGGCCGACAGATCACCTGCATCAGATCAGGTAGGCACTTGCCTTAATTGTCACGGCAAAACAGATATGCAATGGACAGGTAGCGTGCACGATAAAGATGGTCTGACCTGTTCCAACTGCCATGAAATGCATGCTGAAAAGCTTTCAACAACAGACCGGGAAAAACAGGCAACAGGCTGTTATTCATGTCACGAAGAACAACGAACGAAACACCCACAATTCAGCGACAAAGGCATCGTCTTTGACCAGTTAAAATGTTGGACATGCCACGATGTACACCAACTCAAGACCGGGTCCGCAAAATAACTGTATACCGGGGGATCCGGTTTCAGTTCCACTTCCTTTGTGGGCACAGGTGAGTTCTAAATGATGAGAAAAACAAACAGCAATTGCACCACAGCGTTGCAACGAAAAAAAAACGAGGGTACACAGTCTCATGGTTTCTTGCACTATTCGTAACGCTTACTGTTATGGGCAATCTGGGTTTACCAATCCATTTGGCCATTGCTGACGCCCGGGCCGACGAACCTGCAAATGCAAATACATCACACAAGTTCAGTGAACATGCTGGTGCTACTTGCCTCACCTGTCACAATGATGATCGCATGCAACAGCTATTCCGTACCCCGCATGGCCAACAGGTAGATCCAAACGCCCCGTTTGCGTATCTTCAATGCGAGAGCTGTCACGGTCCCGCCGCTGAGCACACGGCCCGGGATACCACGGATCCAAGACTCACGCACCTATCATCAACTTTGGGGATAATGCACGTTCAACAATCGATGAACAAAATGCAGTCTGTACTGGCTGTCATAACAAGGATGTCGGGATGCAATGGATGGGCAGTGAGCACGAGCGTAACGATGTGAGCTGTGTCAGCTGTCATAATATTCACGAAACACAAGATCCTGTGTTGTCACCAGCAGAGGAAGCAAAGG
>PVMK01162450.1_pt1 | contig 23502 bp, 22 predicted proteins | sample 1853481 | NCBI WGS metagenome assembly PVMK01 (sample SAMN08533507, study PRJNA380276) | Marine sediment metagenome, whole genome shotgun sequencing project. | reverse complement strand
TCGCGAAAACGATCTCGCCGTCGCGAAAAACACCGAGCGTATCCGCTTGCCCACAGCCAGCGCGTGGTCTACAAATAGCTCATCTTCCCCGACCGGCGGAAACATCGGCCGGGGCAGTCGCGTCAGAGGAGCGCATGAAGTAGTTGACTGAACACACGCGTGTAATTACACTCGTGTAGCACGCTAGATCTAGGGGTTCTTTCGCTTCCCTACCCCAACATCTAGTGGTGGTGGGTAATTATGTGGATAACGCTGGGACGAGCCCGGCCGAGGGAGGACCGATGACCAAGGGGCTGCAGATCGAACGCCGGTTTACGAATGCCGGGGAGGACCCTTACGAGACCGTCGAGTGGCTGAGAAGGGATTCTCGGATTTCTAACCCGGACGGATCGGTGGTCTTCGAGATGGAGGATGCCGAGATTCCTGCTGCTTGGTCGCAGGTCGCCGGCGACATCATGGTCTCCAAGTACTTCCGCAAGGCGGGCGTTCCCCTGCTCGACGAGGATGGTGAACCCATCATCGACGATGAAGGAAACCCGGTAGTCGGTTCGGAGACCTCAGCGCGTCAGGTCATCAATCGGCTGGCGAGCACGTGGCGCTGGTGGGGAGAAAAGCACGAGTACTTCGCCGGGGCCGACGATGCCAAGGCATTCGAGGACGAGCTCGCCTACATGCTGCTGCACCAGATGGCGGCGCCGAACTCGCCGCAATGGTTCAACACCGGGCTCCACCATCAGTACGGCATCGCGGGTACGGCGCAAGGTTTCTGGTATGTGGATCCGGAGACAGGCGAGAACGTCGAGTCCCCCGATTCGTACAGTCGCCCGTCGCCGCATGCTTGCTTCATCATGTCGGTCGATGACGACTTGGTGAACCCAGGGGGGATCATGGACCTGTGGGTCCGCGAGGCACGGCTGTTCAAGATGGGTGCAGGGGCCGGCGCCAACTTTTCCAACATCAGGGCAGAAGGAGAGCCGCTTTCTGGTGGAGGAAAGTCATCGGGGCTGATGAGCTTCCTCAAGGTCGGCGATCGAGCGGCGGGGGCGATCAAGTCTGGAGGAACGACACGGCGAGCCGCCAAGATGGTCATCGTCGACATCGACCACCCCGATGTAGAGGCGTTCATTGCCTGGAAGGCACGCGAGGAGGACAAGGTCAGGGCACTCGTTGCCGCCGGCTATCCGTCCGATTTCAACGGTGAAGCCTATGCCACGGTGGCTGGCCAGAACTCCAACAACTCGGTTCGGGTGACCAACGAGTTCGTCAATGCAGTGATCAACGACGCCGACTGGGACCTCGTCGCCAGGACAGGAGGCACCACCAAGACGGTGAGGGCACGCGATCTGTGGCATCAGATTGCAGATGCGGCGTGGGCGAGCGCCGACCCCGGGGTGCAGTTCCACACCACAGTCAACGAGTGGCATACCTCGCCGGCGGGGGGAGAAATCCGGGCATCAAACCCTTGCAGCGAGTACATGTTCCTCGACAACACCGCCTGCAACCTGGCGTCGTTGAATCTCGGGCAGTTCTACGACGATCCGACCGGCGTGTTCGACATCGACGGCTACCGGCATGCCATCCGACTATGGACGATCGTGCTCGAGATCTCGGTCACGATGGCCCAGTTCCCCTCGAAGCACATCGCCCAGGGCTCGTACGACTACCGGACGCTCGGCCTCGGCTACGCCAACCTCGGTTCGTTGTTGATGCGGATCGGCATCGCCTACGACTCCGATGAGGGCAGGGGGATTGCCGGTGCGCTGACCGCCATCCTAACCGGCGACGCCTATGCGACCTCGGCCGAGATGGCAGGTGTCCTCGGGCCCTTCCCCAAGTTCGCCGATAATCGCGATGCGATGCTTTCGGTGATGCGGAACCACCGCCGGGCTGCCCGCAACGCACCGCAGAGCGACTACGACGGTGTGTCCCATCATGTGAGCGGCATCGACCCTGAGGCCTGCCCCGAAGAGTTGGTGGCGACCGCACGCGAGTCGTGGGACCGCGCCGTCCAGCTCGGCGAGGAGAACGGGTACCGCAACGCCCAGGCCAGCACGTTGGCTCCGACCGGGACCATCGGCCTTCTGATGGACTGTGACACCACTGGGGTCGAGCCCGACTTCGCCCTGGTCAAGTTCAAGAAGCTCGCCGGGGGCGGTTACTTCAAGATCGCCAACCGCTCCATCGCGCCAGCGTTGCAGCGGCTCGGGTATACGACCGACCAGATCACGGAAATCATCGAGTACGTGGTCGGCACCTTGGATCTCCAGAGATCACCGCACATCAACGCGGCGACCCTGATGGCGAAGGGCTTCACCGCAGAGGACATCGGCAAGATCGAAGAGACACTGCCCTCAGTCTTCGAGCTCGGGTTTGCCTTCAATCAGTGGACCCTCGGCGAGGAGACGATGCAGCGCCTCGGCTTTACCTCCGAGCAGTACAACGGGCTCGGGTTCTCGATGCTCCATGAGCTCGGTTTCTCCACCGATGACATTCGTGAGGCCAACGATGTGGTCTGTGGTCGGCAGGCGATCGAAGGCGCGCCGGGAATCAAGAAAGAGCACCTCTCCGTATTCGACACGGCCAACCGGAACGGCAAGAACGGGACGCGATTCATCCACTACCACGGCCACATCAAAATGATGGCGGCAGCGCAGCCGTTCATTTCAGGCGCGATCTCGAAGACGATCAACATGCCGAACGAGGCAACGGTCGAGGACATCGCGGCGTCGTACCGGATGTCGTGGGAGCTCGGGCTGAAGTCGATGGCCCTGTATCGGGATGGTTCGAAGGCATCACAGCCGCTATCTGCCACCACCGATGACAGTGTCACCGGAGACTTGTCCGCAGAGCTGGCAGAGGCGGTAGATCTCGAGGTTCAGATCCACGCCGGGATGTTCCGGGCCGGGACTTCGCCGAGCGAGGCGTATCACGACCTGTTGCGCCCGCGGTTCTTGCTGGCACCGAAGCGAAGCGGCTTCACCCAAGAGGCTCGCGTCGGCGGGCACAAGGTGTTCCTCCGCACCGGGGAGTACGAGGACGGGACGCTCGGCGAGGTGTTCATCGATCTCGCCAAGGAGGGAGCGACACTGCGCGGCATCCTGTCCTGCTTTGCAATTGCGGTCTCCAAGGGTCTGCAGTACGGGGTCCCGCTGGAGGAGTTCGTGGACACGTTCACCTTCCAGACCTTCGAGCCAAGGGGGGTGGTCGAGGGTCATCCGAATATCAAGATGTCGAACTCGATCATCGACTACGTGTTCCGGTCGCTCGGAGTCGAGTATCTGGAACGGGACGATCTGGCGCAAGTGCCGCCGAACCGGTCTGGGGATCTGCCGGAACCGCCGGAGGGCCTCGCCGTCGAGGCAGGTATGCAGCTGGACCTCACCGATGCTGCCATGGAGTCGGATATCGATGCCCAGGTGGCGGCTGCCAAGTTCGTCGATGCCGAGGTTGTCGCGGTGCCATCTACCCCGGTGGGGTCGGAACCACCCAATGGGTCGGCACAACCCAATGGGTCGGCACAACCCAATGGGACGGAACCACTCAGTGGGGCCGCGGCGGTGACGGCAGCGCTCAACGGCGGCGCAACCCAGGCCGCAGTGGCCACCGTGGCCGCGGAGTACTCCCTGAGCGAAATGATGGGAGATGCCCCGGCATGTCAAGGATGCGGCCACATGACCGTGCGCAACGGCTCCTGCTTCGTGTGCCTGACCTGCGGAGACACAACCGGATGTAGTTAGTGGTGGGAAGGCCCGGTTGTGGAGAGGGGAGCCATCGGGGGAGGGCTCCCCTCTCTCCGTATTACGTACAACGTATTACGTATCACGTAGCCCGAGCGCGCACCTGTCGAGCGTGCTTGGGGTCACACTCATCGCGACCGTAAGCACGTGCGATGGACGAAGATGGGTTTATGGCGGAGTTTGAGTTCATCTATGTCGGGGATCCGATGTGCTCCTGGTGTTACGGGTTCGGCCCGGTCATGGAGCGGCTCGACCGGCGGTTCACATTCCCCACGCGCCTCGTCATCGGCGGGCTCCGCCCCGGACCCGCCGCCGAGGTCCTCGACGACCGGATGCGAGCGTTCCTGCAACAGCACTGGGAAGAGATCGGTGAACGGACCGGACAACCGTTCGACCTCACCGGCCTCGATCGCGAAAACTGGGCCTACGACACCATGACTGCGGACACAGCGGCCGTGACCATGCGCGAACTCGATGCCGGCGTCGCCCTCCCGTTCTTTGCCCGCCTGCAGCGGGCGTTCTATGCGGAGGCCGTCGACGTCACCGACCCAGCCGTCTACCCGGGGCTCCTGGCCGATTTCACGATCAACACCGACCGGTTCGCCGACGAACTCGCCTCTGCGGCGATGCGCGATACAACCTTGGCCGACTTCGCCGAGGCCCGAGCCCTCGGTGCCACGGGCTTCCCGACCCTGTATTTGGGCCACGGAGACGACATCTATCTCGTGAGTGGGGGCTACGCCCCATTCGAGGTCCTCGAAAAGGCACTGATCGGGTTCCTCGACGACCGGTTCCCTGAAGAGATCGCCAACCTGGTTCAGCAGCCAGCGGCAGCCGACTGAATGTCCTTTGCCTCCGCCACCGCGGTCAGTCATGTGATGGGCGACGTATATCAGAGCGCCGTCGAGCCGGGGTGGGACATACTCGGGGCAACCAACGGCGGGTACCTCATGGCAATGTCAGCGCGCGCCATGGCTCGAGTCGCCGAGCGCCCCAACCCGGTGACGATCACCGCCCACTATCTCAACCCTGCCGGCCCGGGTCCGGTCACGATCGACACCGACCTCGTCAAGACGGGAAAGCGTTTCGCCACGGTCCAGGCCCGCCTCAATGATCCCCAACACTCGCTGGTCGCGCTGCAAGGCACCTTCGGAGACCTCCAGCCCTCGACCGCGTTGAAGAGATTCGAAGCGGGACCGCCCGAGCTGCCACCACCCGAGGAGTGCGTCGGTGTCGAGCCCACCGACCCCTTCCCCCCGCCCATCTTCGCCAAGATTGATGTGCGGCTCCACCCCGACGACGTACCCCTTCTCTCCAACGGCCCGCGACAGCCGCGTATCAGGGGATGGTTCCGACTCCGCAACGGCGAACCGATCGACACCTTCGGGGTGCTGCTCGCCGTCGATGGGTTCCCGCCTGCCATCTTCAATACCGACCAGCCACCGGCGTGGACCCCGACAGTCGAGCTCACCGCCCATGTGCGCGCCGTGCCAGTACCCGACGGGTGGCTGGCATGTGCGTTCACCACGCGCTTCATCACCGGGGGGTTCCTCGAGGAAGACGGCGAGGTGTGGGACGCTACCGGACGGCTGATCGCCCAGTCCCGCCAACTGGCACTGGCGCCCAGAACGTGAATTGGGTGTCTTGGCTGTTGAGCCCTGAGCGGTAATACGCAATACGTAATACGTCCCCTATCGGGTTCTCATGCGACTCTCAGGATCAAACACGCCGGTCGCGCCGTTGCTATGGGTAAGCGACCGCGACACGAGGACTTTTCCATGACGATGACCAGCGGCAGCGGCACCTACATCGGCTACGAGCCCCCCGGAAACAAGGCCCCCCTCGGATCCGAACCGCCACGTCGGAGGAAGGGTGGCTGGATCGCGGTGGTTGCAGCCGCACTCGTCGTAGGCGCGCTTTCTGGAGCCTCCGCTGCCGTCCTCATCGACGATGAGCCGGCGGCGCCCGTCGTCATCGAGGTTCCGGTCGCTGCCGAGCCGGTCTCTCCGTCGGACACCGGCGCCCCAACCATCCTCGGGGTCGATCCCGCAGCGGTTGGCGCCACCGTCATCCCGAGCATCGTCACCGTACAAGTGGGTTCGACCCAGAACGGCGAGTTCGTCGCCACACGCTCGGGGTCGGGCGTCGTATTCGATCCCAGTCACATCATCACCAACCACCACGTGATCGAGGGGGCGACCGCGGTCAAGGTCGTTCTCTCCGATGGCAGGGTCTATGACGCCGAAATCGTCGGCAGCGACCCCATCACCGACGTTGGCGTATTGGAGTTGGAGACGACAGACCTCGTACCGCTAGCGCTTGGCGCTGCCGACACGCTCACCGTCGGGATGCCGGCTATCGCGGTCGGAAGCCCTCTTGGTCTCGATGGCGGGCCCTCCCTGTCGGTAGGTGTCATCTCCGCCCTGGGTCGTGAGGTTCAGACAGGCCCCGAGGTCGTTCTCTTCGGCATGATCCAGACCGATGCTCCAATCACCAACGGGTCGAGCGGTGGCGCTCTGGTCGACTCCAACGGCAAGCTGATCGGCATCACCACCGCGATCGGCGCTAGCCAACTCGGCATCGAAGGCATCGGGTTCGCCACCCCCGTCGAGATCGTCGAGCGCGTTGCCAACGAGATCATCGACACCGGGTCCGCCTCCCACGCACTCTTGGGGATCCTCGGCAGCACCTCCTACGAATCAATCGCGGACAGCGGCGTGATGCCGGTTGGGGTCACCGTCGAAGAGGTGACCGAATCCTCATCAGCCGCCGTTGCCGGAATCGCCGTGGGCCAGGTGATCACCTCTGTCGATGGTGTCCCGGTCCGCACCATGGACGAGCTGATCACCGCCCTGCGGCATTACAGCGCTGGGCAGACGGTGACCGTCGAGTTGACCGATGGCGGAACCGTCACCCTCGAGCTCGGGGCGCGGGAGTAAGAAGTAGCAAGTACCAAGTACCAAGTACCAAGTACCAAGTACCAAGTACCAAGACCCGGGCCTGGCCCGGGTCTTCGTTACAGGCATCTAAATTCATCGAAGCTTTCCGAAATCGATTGGCATTTCCCTCAGCATTCGATGGCGCTCTGCGGATAGGGCGCGATCCGGCCGGGTGCGGCGGGGTTGCGTTCCGAGACGCCTACCGTTGTCGGTTCGCCGACCCAAAAGGAACATCATGTTGGAAGACACCGCTGTCAACGGCGCCGCCGCCCGCATGGACAACGGCGTCAAGATCTATGGAGAGGGCACCGCCACGGTCCGCGCCCTCGACGGCGTCTCCGCCGAGTTCGCCAGCGGGCAGTTCACCGCCATCATGGGACCCTCGGGATCCGGCAAATCGACCCTGCTACACACGCTTGCCGGTCTGGACAACCTCACCGAGGGAACCGTCCACATCGGAGACACCGAGCTCGGCTCACTCAAGGATCGCGAGTTGACCATCCTGCGCAGGGAAAAGGTCGGCTTCATCTTTCAGGCTTTCAACCTGATCCCGACGTTGAGCGCCGAGGAGAACATCACCCTTCCTCTGTCGATCGCCGGCAAGGAGCCTGATGAGGCGTGGTTCAACGAGGTCGTCACCGCGGTAGGGCTCGAGGATCGACTCGACCACCGGCCGGCTGAGCTTTCGGGCGGCGAGCAGCAAAGAGTCGCCGCCGCCAGGGCCCTGGTCACCAGGCCGGACATCGTCTTTGCCGACGAGCCGAGCGGAAACCTCGACTCGAAGGCGGAGGCGGAGCTTCTTGCGTTCATGCGGCGAGCCGTCGACGAATTCTCTCAAACGATGGTTATGGTCACCCACGACCCGATCGCGGCAAGTTACGCCGACAGAATCGTTTTCCTCGACGATGGCGACATCGTGGACGAGATGGTCGACCCCACCGTCGATTCGATTCTCGAGCAGATGAAACACCTCGGAGAATGACATGCTCCGTGCCGCGCTGAAAGGCGTCGTCGCCAACAAGCTTCGCCTCGTGCTGACCGCGCTCGCCATCGTGATCGGCGTTGCTTTCGTGGCGGCCAGCTTCATCTTCACCGACACGATCAACGCCCGCTTTGAAACTTTGATCACCGATATCTCCGCCGGGGTCGACGTCTATGTGCGACCAAACCCGCCGGAGACCGGCAACGAGCTTGTCGAGTTCGGGTCCATCCCAGACGCGACCCTGGCGCAGGTGCAGGCCGTCCCTGGGGTCAGGGTTGCCGAAGGGGCCGTCGCCGGATACGCCCAATTCGTGGGAGCCGACGGCGATCCGGTCGGCGGGCTGGGGCCTCCGACGTTGGGCTTCTCCTGGACCACCACCAACGACCTCAACCCGATGACGATCGCCACCAACAACGGGCGAGCCCCGACCGGACCGGGCGAGGTCGTTTCCGACCTCGGTACCGCGGAGACGGCCGGGTTTGGCTTGGGCGACACCGTCACCATTCTCACTCTCGGCCCACCAGAGCAGTTCGAGGTGGTCGGGCTGGCCAATTTCGGCTCTGAGGACAACCTCGCAGGGGCCACCACGGCGGCGTTCGAGCTGGAGGAGGCGCGGCGCCTGTTCGATCTGGAGGGGAGCTACATCGAGATCTCGGTTGCCGCCGAGGAGGGAGTCGACACCGAGACGCTGGCAACCGACATCAACGCCGCCACCGGGGGCGAATTCGATGTGAAGACGACGGAAGCGGCGAATGCGGACCAGCTTTCTGAGATCGGTGAGGCGCTCGGATTCCTCAACACCGCCCTTCTCGCCTTCGCCGCCGTGGCCGTGTTCGTCGGGGCGTTCATCATCGCCAACACCTTCAGGATCATCGTGGCGCAACGCACACGGGAGCTGGCATTGTTGCGCGCTATCGGTGCCACCGGCCGCCAGGTAACCCGGTTGGTCGTGATCGAAGCACTGGTCGTTGCGGTGATCGCCTCCCTGATTGGAGTCTTCGGAGGTATCGCCCTCGCCCTGCTGCTGGCTGCGCTGATGAATGCCATAGGGTTCAACCTCCCGGAGGGCCCGCTGACGATTGCCCCCCGCACGGTCATCATCGCCATGACGGTCGGCATTGTGGTCACGGTGGTCGCAGCCCTGCTGCCCGCTCGCAAGGCCGCCAAAATCCCGCCGGTTGCGGCGATGCACGAGGAGCTGGCTCGCACCGGCCGCAAGCCACTGCAGCGGCGAGCGGCAGCGGGTGCAGTCGTGACGGCCGGCGGTGTCGGCCTCTTGCTCTTCGGGTTGTTTGGCTCGGTAGAGAACCCGGCGCTGTACGTCGGGATCGGTGCGCTGGTGACATTCCTCGGGGTCTCGATCCTTGCTCCGCTTGCCGCCCGGCCCGTCGCCAACACGATCGGTTGGCCGCTCCCCCGTTTGTTCAATACCACCGGTTTGCTGGCCAAGGAGAACACGGCACGCCAGCCGAGGAGAACCGCATCAACGGCATCGGCATTGATGATCGGGGTCGCACTCGTCGTCTTCGTGGCGATCTTCGCCGCTTCGATCAAGTCGACCTTCGAAGAGTCGATCTTCGACAACTTCCGCGCCGACCTGAGTGCCTCGTCGACGAACTTTCAGATTGGGATCAGCCCGGCGTTTGCGGAGGAGATGGCTGCAATCGACGAGTTCGATACCGTGTCGTCGCTGGTGTTCGATACCGCATCGCTCGCCGAGGGCGGTGCTCAGATCATCGTGGTCGATCCGCTGCTCGCCGAGGAGGTGGTAAACCTCGACCCTTCCCCCGGTGCCTTTGCGGCTCTGGAATCGGCGGACGGGGTGGTGGTGTCCAGCACGGAACTGGACGATAACGGATGGGTAGTCGGAGACACGATCGTGATGGGGTTCCCCAAAGAGCCGGAGATGCAGATGGAGATTCTTGGGAGCTTTGGCAACGACGACTTCGGCCGGTACATCCTTGCTCGTGACTTCTACGACACGGTTTACGACAATCCCTTTGACAGTCTCGTCCTGGCAACGGTTGCGCCGGGAGTCGACATCTCTCAGGCAAGGGTCTCAGCAGAGGCCATCGCCGAACCATTTGCCAATGTCCAGATCCAGAACAAGGATGAGGTCGTCGCCGACGCCGAGGCCCAGATCGACACGCTGCTGCAACTGATCTTCGCCCTGCTCTTCCTCGCCATCGTCATCGCCATTCTCGGCATCACCAACACCCTCGCCCTGTCGATCATCGAACGCACCCGCGAGATCGGTCTGTTGCGCGCGGTCGGGATGACCCGGCGTCAGACCCGACGGATGGTGCGGTGGGAAGGAGTCATCATCGCCCTGTTCGGTGCGGTGATGGGGACTGGAATCGGACTCTTCCTCGGCTGGGCGGTGGTGCGGGCGCTCGCCGACGAAGGGCTCGGGTCCTTCGCCATTCCCTGGGGCCAGATCGCAGTGCTCGTTGTTGCCTCCGGAGTGGCCGGCGTCGTCGCCTCCATCTACCCGGCGTGGACCGCATCGAGAATGAGCGTGCTCGACGCGATCGCGTACGAGTAGTCGTCAGTCAGAGCGAGCGCAGCGACCGACTACTCCTCCACCTGCCAGGAGCGAGACTCTTCGACCAGATACATGCTCACGTCATGGACGCGGTCGAGCACTTCGCACAGCGTGTCCTGCCGGTACATGAGGTCGATCAGCGAGACCTCGACCTTGGCGACGAGCGAAAGCTGCTGTTCCTCCCCATCCGAAAGCGCCCCAAACGTGTCAACCGCGGATACGTCGATGGGCAGGTCGAGACCGCCTTTGGCCGCAAGCTCCGTAGCCAGCACGATCAGGTCGGGCCGCGCTCCCAGAGGTGGCAGCGACCAGTTGAACAGGAAGGGAACGATGAACTTGCCGGTCGGGTCCTCGGGGACGTCGCTGGTGTCCAAGAGGGCGTCCTCGAGATCGAGCACCACCCTTGGATCGAGGTCGATGGCGACGTGAAGGTCGAGGGGCCCCTCACACGCCTCGGCCGGGTGGACATCGACCTCCCATGCCTGCCGCAGCGTGTAGGTCTCGACGAAGTGCCGCTCGTCGTGCACGTGGAATCCATGCTCGACTGCGTGGTCTTTGAGGTAGGTCACCGTGCCGGCGAGATCGACTGCCATGACTTGAGGGTACCGCGCCTTCATGCGATAGGGTTCGGCGACCCGCGAGGAGAGGCAGCAGTCATGCCGCGGCGCTTCGGTACAGACTGGAACCCGTTCAGCACGGTGTTCGTCTCGGGAGAGTGGTGGTACGACCCGTCGGAGAACACGTTCGGCTACACCCTCAGCGAAGACGACACGGAATGGGGTGACACCACCTGGGAATTCCCTGGTCCGGAGGAGTATGCGGCCATTGCCGCCGAACATGAGCCCGGGTGGACGGCAAACGCCGGGGAAAAGGCGATGCACGCCGCGCTGGTCTCGGGTGACCCCTATGCCATCGATCTGGCCGCGGGTCAGCACCCCGCTTACCGGACCACTGCCGACACCCTCGCCGGGCTGTTGTCGCTGAACACGCAGCGGTCCTATGCCGGCGAGCTCCTCGATCGAGCGATCGAGGCGGACTATGAGCCAAAAGACGATCCGTTCGTCCGCACCTACCTGCCGGGGGCAGGAATCGTTGTGCCGATCGCCCCCGGCGTCGTGGTGGCGCTGCCCCTGATGCGGACCGCGGTGGCCCTGGCTGCTGCCGAGCTGCACCAAGCTGCTCAGGAATACGCAAGAGCGATCGGCGTCCTCGAACCGGTGGAGCGCACGACGCACGTGACCCTGTCACTGGCTGAGCTGTTGTGCGCCGCCGGCCGCTACGCCGACGCCATAGACATGACCGACGGCGTCGTCAACACCGACGACGTCACGGCCCTCACCCTGGCGTATCGGGCTATGGCGCAACGGGAGCTTGGTGAGGTCGCCGCCGCCGCACAGACCCTCGGGGACGTCTTCGGACGGGACAGCCGTTCCGACGAGGTGGTGGGTTTCGCTCGTGTCGTAGAGTCGTCGCTGGCCGGGCCCTCGGTATGACCGCAGACGAGCACTTCGCCACCCGCCGTGTTGTCCGCTTCGGCACCACAGGCGCGGAGGTGATCGAGGATCGGGTCGCCAGCGAAGCACCGATGGAGATCCGGATCGGATCGACTCCGATCGCGGTGCTGATGAGAACACCGGGAGACGACGTCGAGCTCACCCTCGGCTTTGCCCTCACCGAGGGGATCGCCATCCATCCGCACGAGCTGGTCGGCGCGGTGTCGGTCGGCAGCGAGGACGAAGACGCTCGGTACCAACTCGAGTTCGCCGACGGTGTCGAGGTCAACCCCGATCAGTTCAAACGCAACCTGTATGCCAGCTCTTCGTGTGGGGTGTGCGGCAAGGCATCCATCGATGCGGTCCGAATCGCGGCTGCGCCGCCGTCGCCGGGCCCCTTGATCGATGGTGCCTCCCTCGATTCGTTTGCGGCGACGATGCGAGCCGCCCAAACCGGCTTCGACGCCACCGGCGGACTCCACGCCGCCGCCCTGTTCCGGCCGGACGGAACGCTGGTCGCGCTGCGCGAGGACATCGGCCGCCACAACGCGGTGGACAAGGTGGTCGGTGCCACATCCGGAACCCTGTGGCCGCTGAGCGGCCTCCTCCTGTTGGTATCCGGCAGGGTGTCGTTCGAAATCGTCCAGAAGGCGGCGGTGGCAGGCATCCCGATCGTTGCCGGCATCTCAGCGGCCTCGTCGCTGGCCATCGATCTCGCTGGGGAGTTGGGGATGACCGTCGTCGGGTTCATGCGCGAAGGCTCGTTCAACGTCTACACCGGAGCCGAGCGGATCTCCTAGGACTTCGGCCGGACCGCGATCCCCCCGAGGTAGGCCCTGGCATCGACAGCCAGCACCGTGGCATCGTCGGCGGCGGTATCGGGATCGGTGAGGTTCTCCGTTCCGCCCACGATCGAAGTCGACGCCATCTCGACCCGCCAGTCGGCAGGGACGAGAACATCGATGCCACCCATGATCGCCCTCAGATCGAGCGTGACGGTATCGGCAGACTGGACCTCGGTGAGGTCAATCGTCATCCCACCCATCACAGCCATTCCCGATCCGGCGCGAAGCGCCTCGGACCGGCTGACGAATTCGATGCCGTCCATCGCCGCCACCAGGGCGAACGTTTCCGAATCCTGGTCTCCGTACGACGGCAAACGCCGTTTCGCCACCTGGGCAGCGGCCACCGCAAGCACGTTGAAGAGGACGATGCCGATCAGGATGCGTCGCAGCCACCTCATGCTCGCGACGGTAGCAGCGCCCCATCACCTCGCAGCCTCGAGGGGTGTCTCTACATCGGCGATGCCCCATCTTTGGATGGAGGCGACGGCGATGAGCACCAATAGCCCCCCGATGATCTGAACCGGGCTCAGATGCTGCCCCAACAACACCCACGCCGCAGCAGCGGCGAATACCGGCTCGGTGGTGGCGATGACCCCAACCACGCCAGAGGCGACCCGCTGCAGGGCGCCGAATTCGATGAAGAACGGTAGGGCGGTGCCCACCACCCCGATCCAGATGAGCTCCGCCCATACCCCGCTCGACAGATCCGTCGGAAACGTCCACAGCGGCTGGACGACGATCCAGATCAGCGAAGCGGACACGAAACCCCAGGTCATTACCGTGACGATCGGGTAGCGGCGGGTCAACCGCTCCCCAAGTACCAGGTACGACGCAAAGGTGACCGCGGAAGCCAAGCCGGCAATGACCCCGAGCCAGTCGCCACCCTCGAGCTGCCACGCCTGGGTCACCAGGACGACGCCGATGATCGCCACCACCGCAGCCACCCACGCCGCCGGGCTGACCGTTCTGCCCTGCACCCCCGCCATCCAGGCCAGGATGAGGATCGGTCCTAGGAACTGGATAGTCGCCCCCGGCCCCACCCCCAGTCGTTCCAACGCCCAATAGAAGGTCACGTTGACCACAGCGAGGTTCGCCCCGAGGAGAGCGAACCACCACAGGCCGCCCCTCGGGTTGAGCAGACCGCGCCACCACGCCACCGGCACCAGGATGGCGGTGGTCAACAGAGCCCTCACCTCTGCGACCCGGGCCGGCGAGACCTCGCTGAAGGCGTCTGCAGCGATGGCGCCACTGACCCCCCACATGAATGCTGCCGAGAGGGCGAGCAGGACACCCGTGCGAGCGGAACGGTCGACCCTCATCGCGCGCGGTGAGCCCCAAGACGAGCTCGACGCGTCTCCGTCATGTTCGGCCTCACTACGATCGGGCCGGGAGCGTACCGCTACGCGATCAGGAGCCGATCGTGCCAAAACCCGAGGTCTTGTTCGTCTGCGTCCACAACGCCGGGCGGTCCCAAATGGCTGCCGGGCTCCTCGACCATCTCGCCGCGGGGCGGATCGTGGTGAGGAGTGCAGGGTCTGACCCGGCAGGCCAGGTCGACCCGACGGTCGTTGAGGTGATGCGGGAACTGGATATCGACATCTCGAAGGAGTTTCCGAAGCCGTTGGCCGACGGCGCGGTGCGCGCCGCCGACGTCGTCGTCACCATGGGATGTGGAGACGTCTGCCCTGTCTATGCGGGGTATCCGCTATCTCGACTGGGACCTCCCCGACCCATCCGGGAAAGAGACCCGTCGAGGTCAGGAGGATCCGCGACGAGATAGAGCGGAAAACCGTGATCCTCCTCGACGAAATCCTGGCATGAGTGCAACGCCGCAGGCCAACGCGGGGTTCTATCCATTGAGATGACTACAACCGTCGCAGATATCAACTGGCGCCTCGCCGACGACACCGACGCGGCGTTTCCCGATCTCGTCCGTTCGCTGCAGGACGGCATCTTCTCCGGCGCGCTCCAACTCACTCGCAACCGGCACGATGCCGAGGACGTCACCCAGGAGACCTTCGTCGCGTGTCTATCGGGCATTGACCGGCTATGACCGGGAGCGCATTCGGAACCTGGAGTTGCGACCGTGGATATGGACGATCGCCTTGAACCTGTGCCGTAATAGGGCGCGCACTCGGTCGCGACGCCCCGAGGTGAGCGGAGTCGACCTCGATCGAGCCGCAACCAACAGCGACCCGGGTCGCATCGCCGCCGATGCCGCCGAGCTCGAGGTCTGGCGAGGGACGGCTATCTCGGGTGAGCGCACCACAGCGTACCGCCGTTGTCCTCCACCACGTCGTTGGACTGCCGCACATCGAGATCGCTGAGATCACAGGGAGAGCTGAGAGCACGACACGATCCGACCTTCGCAGGGGTTTGGCCGCCCTGCGCAAGATCATCGAGGAGGAATCGCCATGACCAATGACACCATCACCCAGACGCTCGAGCAGCTGGCAACGAGCGCGCCGCACGGCCTGCTTGATGAGGTGCTCGACGCGGTGGGGATTCTCCCCGACGAGTTCACGCTCGTCGACGGCCCCACCGGACCGGCCTATGTCTCGTGGAGCCGAGCCGGTGTCACCGCCTACGTCCCGCAGTCGATTGTCGCATCACCAGAGGAGTTCGCCGAGCAGCACCCCAGACCCGCCGACTATGTCGAAGCCCCCTCCCGCGCCGTCTTGCCGGTCATCTCAACCGGGCGCTGGAAACAGGGCAAGCTTGGAAAACTCGCCGTCGACCTCGATGCTCTGGGAGAGTTCCAGCGCAAGGTGCTGGAGAAGTGCGCCGAGATCCCTCCCGGTGAGATCCGCCCCTACGGGTGGATCGCAAGGGAGATCGGGAACCCGGGTGCGGTCCGCGCCGTGGGAACGGCGTTGGGGAGCAACCCGATCCCGGTCCTGATCCCGTGCCACCGCGTGGTACGCAGCGATGGCACGATCGGGAAATACGCCTGGGGATCGGCCATGAAGCGAGAACTACTGAAAGGCGAGGGAATCGACCCCAACATCGTCGAAGAGACGGCACGCCGCGGCATCCGCGTTGTCGGCACCGAGACCACCGGCATCTACTGCTACCCAACATGTCGCCACGCCAAGCGATCCTTCAGCCACTACAGGGTCGCCTTCCGCTCCCCCGCACAGGCGGAGGACTCCGGATATCGAGCGTGCAAGGTGTGCCGGCCGGCTGCTTGACCCTTTGAGGAGCGCGCACCGCGTCTGATCCGCTTCGCCTTCGTTTCCCGCTCTTGCCACTGCGTGGCAGGCCGCTCGGGCCCCGGCTCAGCGGATTCTCTTCTTCACCAAAAGCCGCACCGCGTCTGATCCGCTTCGCCTTCGGTTCCCCGCTCTTGGCTACGGGCCACATCCAGCTCCGCAAAGGGCCTTCGCCGATACAGACCTGATCGTTGCCCTAAATGCGGAGCGCGATTTTTCCCGCTCTCGCCGCTTCGCGAAAACCAGATAGTGGAAAACAACCGCAGGTGGTGGTCGCGCCGCTACACTGGGTGGTCCTATGGAGGGGCGGTCTGGGACTTGGGCAACGGCCCGCCCAGAGCCAAAGGGGGAGGGGATGGTACGCAGAATTGTCTTTTCAATAGCCTTGTTCGGCGCTGTCATGATGGCGGCGCCGGCGACGGCGCAGACCGAGACGATAATCATCGAGATCGATGGGATCACGAGAGGCGCCGAGGGCTCGATCACCACTATTGCCGAGGTGGCAGTCGATCCTGCGATGGTCGGGGCCACGTGTGCGGGAGCGAGTCAGACCACAAACAACGCATCCGAGCATCCCAACAACGATTTCATCCTGAGCAGCGGGACGTCGACCGCGGTGATCGCCGACTGGGAACGTGAGGCAGGTGTGGTGGTCAATAGCTCGATGACGCTCGTTCTCGGCGAGACCATCACCGTCCAACTGCGGCTGGGCACGGGCGAGGTCTCGAGCGGGATGGTTTCCATCGCGTTGACCTGTGCACAACCGCCGCCGATCACCACGACAACGACGACCACCACTAGCACTACCACGACGACGACGCCCCCCGCCACCACAACCACCACTACCACGCTGCTCCCGCCCCCCGCCACCACAACCACAACAACGACAACGCCTGCTCCGACGACCACAACGACAGAGCCTCCGCCGGAAGGTGGTGTGAGCGCCGGCGGGCGGGGAGCATGGCACCTGCCTCAGGCGAGACGGCATGGTGGCTGGGCGGTAGTGCCCTGGCCGCGGCCGCAGGCACTCTGCTCTTGGCTCTGGGCCGGCGACAGGGTTGGAGGTTCGACTGACAATGAATTGTGAAGTGGCGCGTGAGCCGATAGCCTATGGTGGGATTGAATAACGACCGTGGACCCGGGCGATCGCCCGGAGTGACAGGGGAGGGCATATGCGGAAGGCGACCATCGGATTGGCGCTGCTAGCCGTCTTGTTGATCGCGATACCGGCGATGGCACAAACGGGAACCGACACCATCGAGATCTTCTTCGACGGTATTGTTGAGGGGACTCAGAACGAGGTCAAACATCTTGAAACCGTGACCGTCCCCGAAGGAATGGTGGGACGGACCTGCACCGGTGTTGCGGAGAGCCAGAACAACGAATCCCAGCACGTTGACAACGACTTCATCCTCAGCAGCGGTGCGACAACGGCGGAGATCTCCAACTGGGAGGCGGTTCCATTAGCAACCACTCCTATGTCGGGGACGCTGGTGCTCGGACCAACGGTCACCGTTGACCTGCGCCTGGGCCCGAGTGGAGTCTCCAGCGGAGGCGTGCTGATCATCCTCACCTGCGCGGCGCCAGAGCCGCCAGAAACCACAACAACAACGGCGCCGCCTCCACCAACAACGGCGCCGCCTCCACCGACGACAACGCCGACGGACACCACGGAACCACCGCCTGAAGGCGGTGTTAGTGCCGGCGGTGGCGCTGCAGCGGGTCGCAGCGGCGAGGCCGCAATGCTGTGGCTAGGCGGTGGCGCCCTGGCGCTGCTTGGCGGTGCCACGGTGTTGGCGATGAGGAGGACCGCGGGACGGGAGTAGGGGACCGGCCTGATCTGATGAGGGGTTCACGCACCAGCGTTATTGGCGCGGCGGTATTGCTTGGCATTGCTGGGGCGATCATGCTCGGTATCGGTTTTGTTGGTCTGTCCAGCAGCAGGGCGGCAAGCGAAAACGGCGGCCCCGCCGCTTCAGACTCGGTAGAGGCCCCTCCGATCTCGGCGGTGCTCTCGGTAGTCCAGAATCCGGTGCTCGGGCCCCCACCCAAGGCAGCGCCTGATCCGCAGCTGAACACGGTGGCGCCGCCGGTCTCGCCGGACCTCGTTCCGACGCGGGTACGCATTCCAAGCATCGGGGTCGACACAGGCGTCATCGACCTTGGGGTAAACCCGGATCGAACCCTCGAGGTGCCCGAGGACATCAGCGTGACCGGGTGGTACACGGGCCGGTCAGTCCCGGGTGAGGTCGGGCCCAGTGTCGTGGTTGGCCACGTCGATTCTGCCGTCGCCGGGGCCGGTGTTTTCTTCAACCTCCGCCAGCTGGTGGCAGGCGACATGATCGAGATCGAGCGCTCCGACGGCTCGGTGGCCGCGTTCAAAGTAACAAGCCTGGTGCTGGTGGAGAAAGACGAGTTCCCGACCGAGGAGGTGTACGGCTCCACCGAGCAGCCGACGCTGCGCCTCATTACCTGTGGCGGCGGCTTCGACCGGGGCGCCGGGTCCTATTTGGGCAACGTCATCGTCTATGCCGAGCACCTCGACAACCGCGACCCGGAGCTCTCACGGTTGTGATCCCGGCCCCACCTAGCGACACAGCTATGACTACCTAGAGTAGGAATAGCTACGTAGAGTGGCTAAAGGGTGGAGTGAATCCGTCGAAAACTGACGGATGACTCGATGGCTCAGGAACCCCTTCATGCTGGCCGCACTGGCGATTGCCGGCCTAATCGTGGCCGCCGCCGGCGCCGCCGTAGTCGTGCCCGCCGCCGGCGCCGTCGATGTCGTCGCCGCCGACCGTGCTCTCGAGCCAAGCCCCGCATCCACCACCACCACTACCACCATCGCCGTCACCACCACCCAGACTGTCGCTGAAACCACCGACACCACCAATACTCCCACCACGACGATGGCTCCAACGGCCCCGACCGAGATGGCGCAGGCGGCTACCGAGGCCGCTTTCGATCGCCCGCCCCCCGACCGCCCAACCAAAGTGCGCATCGCCTCCATAGGGGTCGATGCCACCATCATCGACCTCGGGCTGAATCCCGACCGGACCCTCGAGGTGCCGGAGGACATCAGGCTCACCGGTTGGTGGACCGGTCGATCGGTACCTGGAGAAGACGGCCCGAGCATCGTCGTCGGTCACATCGACTCGGCAGCCCAGGGAGCAGGTGTCTTCTTCCGGCTCCGCGAGCTCGATGTTGGCGACGTGATCCACGTCGAACGCTCCGACGGCTCCATAGCCGAGTTCCGCGTGACGGAGACCGAGCTCGTCCTGAAGGACGAGTTCCCCACCGAGAAGGTGTATGGCTCCACCGAGGGGTCGCAGCTTCGCCTCATCACCTGCGGTGGCTCGTTCGACCGAAGTGCCGGCTCCTATCTGGGCAACCTCATCGTGTACGCCGAACACGTTGGTACCACAGAGTCGGTTCCCTCTGAGTTCTCTGGTCTGAGCTCAGCGTTCGGGTAGTAGCTCACCCTCGATGCCGCCCGATCCAATCAAGACCGTTGGGCCGCCAGCCGACATTCAATGAATGATCGCAACGACATGCCGAGCATGCGGGACGGAGCTCGACGATCCCACGGCGCGCTACTGCAGCTGGTGTGGAGCGGACGTGCCGTCGGACGAGCTCGAGGAGATTTCGCCGGAAAGCGAGCCGCGCCGACACGCCGGGGATCCCATGCGGTATGCCAGCTTGGGGGCGTTTGCAGTGGGAGCGCTCGCCGTGGGCGCGCTGACGGTCGTCACCGTAAGCGCCCTCACCAGAACGGACGTACATGAGCCGGAAAGTGGCCCGACAAGCACAGTGACCACAGTGGTCACCGACTCAACGCACGCGTCGGAGACAATCAATCCGGTGGTGACCCAAACGATCACCATCCCCTTCCCCCGGCTTGGAGGGGTTGCTCGGTATCACCAAGACGGCGCCGTTGCCATGTTCGCCATCGCCGGTGACCACTGTGGTACGCGGGAGGGGATGATCGGAGCCAGCGGAACCATCCGCAACGAATCGCAGGCAGGCCAGACGTTCGACTACATCATCGAGGTCGACCTCATCCGGGTTTGGACCAGAGCTCGAATCGGTCACCTCGAAACGACGGTGGCCGGCCTATCCCCCGGCGCATCGGTCGGCTGGAACGTTGAGATGCCATCGACGCGTGTCTCGGCCATCGACTGCGAGGTCACCGACGTGACGCTGATTCCGATCGACTGACCGCCGGGCGGGAAAACTTGCTACTTGCTACTTGCCACTTGGTACTTCGTCCTCGGTACTCTGCCCCCATGGATCTCATCGAAACGATCCGCGCCTCAGTCATCGGGTCCGACTACGCCGTGCCCGGGCCGTTCGGTCCTCGCCGGGTCACCTATGCCGACTACACGGCATCCGGGCGGTCGCTGACCTTCATCGAGGACTACATCCGCCACGTGGTGCTCCCGCTGTACGCCAACACCCACACGGAGTCATCGGGTACCGGGCAGCAGACCACCCGGTTCCGTGAAGATGCACGTCGCATCATCCGTCGCGCCCTGAACGCCACCGACGAGCATGCTGTTCTCTTCACCGGCTCGGGGGCCACCGGTGCCGTCGCCCACCTGATCAACGTTCTCGGCCTCAGCGTTCCGTCACAGCTCGACGACCGGTTTCACGTGACCGAACAAATCCCAGAATCGGAGCGACCGGTCGTGTTTGTCGGTCCCTTCGAGCACCACTCCAACGAGCTGCCATGGCGCGAATCGATCGCGGACGTCGTCAGGATCGAAGAGGACCAGGACGGCCACATCGACCTCGACCAACTGGCGCGAGAGCTGCTCACGTATGCGGATCGCCCGCTGATGATCGGGAGCTTCTCCGCGGCGTCGAACGTCACCGGCATCATCTCCGACACGTCGGCGATCGCAAGGCTCCTCCACGAACACGGCGCGCTGTCGTTTTGGGACTGCGCCGCCGCTGCGCCCTACGTCGAGATCGACATGTCGCCGTCCGGTGATGATTCGCAGGCATATATGGATGCTGTGTTCATCTCCCCGCACAAGCTCATCGGCGGCCCCGGCACACCTGGGCTGCTGGTGGCACGAAAGGAGCTATTCGCCAACCGGGTACCCGCCGTCCCCGGCGGAGGCACAGTGACCTTCGTCAACCCGACCGAGCATCGCTACATCGACGATGTCGAGCATCGCGAGGAAGGGGGAACCCCCAACATCGTAGGTTCGATAAGGGCGGGCCTCACCTTCCAGCTCAAAGAGGCCGTCGGGACGGAGCGCATCCGTGCTCTCGAGGAGGGCTTCATCGAGGGGGCCATCGCCTCCTGGGCCGAGAACCCGAATATCGAGATCCTGGGAAACCGGAATGCCGAGCGGCTGTCCATCGTGTCATTCGTCGTCAAGCACGGGGATCGGTATCTGCATCACAACTTCGTCGTCGCCCTCCTCAACGACCTATTCGGGATTCAATCGCGGGGAGGTTGTTCCTGCGCCGGACCATACGGGCACCGTCTGCTCGGCATCGACATCGACACATCGCTCGAATTCGAACGGGAGATCTCACGCGGCTGCGAGGGCATCAAGCCCGGCTGGATCCGAGTCAGCTTCAACTATTTCATCACAGAGGCGGTATTTCGCTACATCGTCGACGCGGTGGACATGATCGCCACCTCTGGGTGGCGACTGCTGCCTCGGTATCGGTTCGATATTGACTCGGGGTTGTGGCAGCACCGCGACGGCCGGGGTGATCCCCCTCTCAGCCTCACTGAGATCGATTACCGCTCGGGTGCGATGCGCTACACCGTCGAGCCGCGACGCGATCCCGACTTCATCCTCGCCGACTACCTGAAGGCGGCCGACGAGATTCTTGCCAGCGCAACGGGCGACAGCGATCTCACCCCACCCGAGGTCTCCATCGAGTTCGAGCACCTGCGCTGGTTCACGCTTCCCCACGAGATCGAGATCACGCGCTGATGATTGTCACCGAGCAGCCCGAATGGTTTCGCAAGGCGTTGACGACCCCTTACGACGAGGGCACGGTCGCCGTCAACGGCACCGATATCCACTACCTCGACTGGGGCGAGCGGGGCCGCCCGGGCCTCATCTTCGTCCACGGCGGAGCCGCCCATGCCCACTGGTGGTCGTACCTGGCGCCGTTCTTTGCCAGACGGTGGCACGCGGTGGCCCTCGACCTGTCCGGCCATGGTGACAGTGGGCGGCGCCCCGAATACAGCCACGACCTGTGGGCCGACGAAGTGCTCGGCGTCGCAGAGGACGTGGGGTTCCCCGGACCCCCGGTGGTCGTAGGGCATTCGCTTGGTGGCGTAGTCACGATCAAGACCGCGGCGTCCCATGGCGACCGGATCGCGGGAGCGGTGATCGTCGACTCACCGGTGCGTGGCCCGGACCCGGAGTCGAGGGAAGGCGCCTCGGGAACAAGCCCGTTCCGCTCCCCGGGCGTGTACCCAGACAAGGAGACCGCAGCTGGACGCTTCCGGTTGGTTCCAGACCAACCCAGCGACAACCAATACATCCTCGACTACATCGCCGACCACTCACTCGTCGAGACCGACGAAGGTTGGACATGGAAGTTCGATCCTCACGTGTTCAACCAGACTCTGTCTTCGCTCCATGAAGAGCTCGCTTCGGTGAAGGGAAGGATTGCGCTGCTGCGCGGGGAGCACAGCGCGGTCGTCCCCGAGGACGTCGCCGATTACATGTACGAGCTGTTGAACCGAAATGCCCCCGTGGCGTCGATCCCCGAGGCGCACCATCACTTGATCGTCGATCAGCCTCTCGCCTTTGTTGCAGCACTTCGCACGTTGCTAGCCGACTGGGAGCACTCCGTTCCGCGCGCAAACCTGTAGAAACCAGCGTGGACAGCCGATACACCGTTGAGACCAGACAGCGGGGAGGCTCACGGAATGCCCGAATTGACCCTCGAACAGGCATACGAAGCCTCCTACCTGTGGCTTTTTCACATCGATCAGCCACCAACCGAGGTTATCGAGAAGCCGCCAGACATGGTGGAGATGTACTCGGAAGATCTGGTGTCGTGGGTCAGGGCGGGACAGGAGGTCACCCAGAATTCGATCCTCGCCCTCCTCCAGCTGGAGGGCGAACGCAAGAAGGCGATCTTTTCGGCGGTTGGTTTCAGCACGGGTGCGGTGAGCGTCAGCGAGTCCCATGGAGTCGCCCTTTTCGCTCTGGGACCCGACGGCTCTGTGGCCGCCGAAACCGGTCACGCCGCTGTCATGATGCCGCGAGAAGGGCCGCCGCCCCCGTTTGCCGTCGACGAAGATCCTGACGCCGTCGCCGGCTCCCCCGGCGCCTGGGGCACCACCAGCTTCGACAACAGCCTGTGGGTTGACTGTCCGGAGTGCGGTACCAACCAGCACGTATCTCTCGACTCGTGCCGGGTGTGTGGGGCCGGCCTCGTCGAGCAGGAGCTGGCCCCGATCGAGGATCCGGACTACAAGTGCCGGGTGTGCGGATCGCACGACATCGAGGTGATCAACGAGGGATCGGCCGCGGCCGCCCAACCGCAGGGGAGCCGCCACTAGTCACAGCCGGGGCCCGAGCGGCCCGCAACCAAGTAGAGCAGTAGCGAATTAGTAGAGCAGTAGCCAAGTAGCGAATTAGTAGAGCAGTAGCCAAGTAGCGAATTAGTAGAGCAGTAGCCAAGTAGCGCAGTAGCGAAGGCAGACACTGATCTACTGATCTACTGATCTACTGATCTACTGATCTACTGATCTACTGATCT
>PVMK01132177.1_pt1 | contig 23508 bp, 21 predicted proteins | sample 1853481 | NCBI WGS metagenome assembly PVMK01 (sample SAMN08533507, study PRJNA380276) | Marine sediment metagenome, whole genome shotgun sequencing project. | reverse complement strand
CCTATGAAATTTATACCGTTGTCATTCTTCATGTAACGCAGGTCTGGCAGGCGACCGATATCAACAAGATCGGTGGGTTCGTCCATTCTCAATTTTAAAACAGGGATGAGCGTCTGACCCCCAGCCAGCGGTCTTGCTCCTTCTCCCAGTTCCGACAGTAGCTTAATGGCATTATCTAGTGAATCAGGTCTGAAATAACGGAAAGGTGCGGGATACATTTGTTATCGTTTCCTCCATCATCATTTAAGCTGCAGCATACGAGAGAGCATACTATAGCGTATTGTTGTTAATGGGTAGAAGCATTAATTGCTTATCTATCAGGTACGTCTTAGTAATATCGGAAAAAAACATAATAAAAACAAAGAAATAAATCAATAATCTATATAATACATTCATTTAAAATAACTTAGTTACAAACTAAAAAACATACGCAAGCGTATTGAAATTACTTGTTATCATGTCTAGTGTTAGGTTAAGATTTATTTTTCCTGTTTAGTCCATGTATTTGGTAAATGTGAAGATATGATCGAGCAGCAAAATAATATACCTGAGCTGGCTAGCAAATGGTTCGAGGAAGGCAGGGACGTTGCATTAGCCACGGTGGTTGCGACATGGGGGTCGTCGCCACGACCCTGTGGGAGCCAACTGGTGATTGATGATAAGGGGGAGTTTTTTGGCTCAGTGTCTGGTGGTTGTGTAGAAGGTGCCGTGATTAGTGAAGCACTGGAGGTCATACAAACCAGGAAATCCAGGTTGCTGGAATTTAGTGTCAGTAATGAAATGGCATGGGATGTCGGATTGGCATGTGGTGGAACGGTAAAAATTTATGTTGAACCAGTGGTAGTGGAAGGCTAGTTGTTCAGTTCTGTTATTTAAAAAAATTATGTCGGATTGAAATCATATGCAACGCAAGATACTTGAAAAATTAAATCTTGCACGGCTAGACAAACAAGCCGTTGTACTCATTACACATCTGGAGAAAACGGAACAGTATTTATACTCTGAATCTAAGGAATACTGTTTCGGTATAATTCCAGGTGAACTGATAGAACTGGCAAAACAGGCTGCACGCCTGGATCGTAGTCAGATGCATGAAACTGAAAGTGGCAAGATATTCTTTCATGCCTTTAATCCACCTTTACGAATGTTCATAGTGGGAGCGGTTCATATTTCCCAGACATTGGCACCACTGGCGGTGATGTGTGGCTATGATGTTACGGTCATAGATCCTCGCCGGGCATTTGCTTCGAATGAACGGTTTCCTGATATCAAGATTAATACAGCATGGCCGGATGAAGCTCTGGAGGAATTGGTTCCTGATAACAGAACGGCGGTGGTGGCATTAACACATGACCCTAAACTAGATGATCCGGCTCTGGCAGCAACACTGAGATCGGACGCTTTTTATATTGGTGCCTTGGGCAGTCGAAAAACACAAGCCGGGCGACAACAAAGACTAGAGGAGAAAGGTTTTAGTCTTGAGCAACAACAGCGAATTTGTGGGCCTGTTGGATTAAATATAGGCGCACAGTCTCCGGCAGAAATCGCATTGTCCATAATGGCGCAGGTGACACAACAGGCCCGCCAAGGAACAGAACAAAAGAAATTTGTGACGAACGAGTAATGACATGAAAAAAATTCATTCAGGTCAATAAGCATGTCTATAGCGATATCGACTGTAAATAGAACCGGGTTTGAAGCACCACTCTGGAGTAGTGGTTTCAGACCTTTTTTCCTTTTTGCGGCGATATACGGACCATTGATAATGTTGTGCTGGATAGCCATGACGCTGGAAATGTCAGATTTTCCATGGTCAGGCTTTACCAGCCCAGCCTGGCATGGACACGAATTACTTATCGGATTTGGTTCAGCCCTAGTTACCGGATTTTTACTGACTGCTATCCCCAGTTGGGCCAAAACCTCTGCTGTGGTGAAGGGGCGTCTCGCGTTGCTGGTGGGTGTTTGGCTGGCTGGGAGAATTGCCATTCTGTTCGCCCCTTTATTACCTGCAGGACTAGTTACTGTTATTGATCTGGCATTTTTCCCAATGTTTGCCGTTTTGTTGATACCCAGCCTGCTTGCTGCCGAGAAAAAATATTTTCAGCTTGTTCTGCTCATTCTGGCAGGTTTTTTCTACGGTAATCTTTTATTTCATATAAGTATGCAGGCGGGTGATACGAGAGGTGCGGCTATTGGTTTGCGTTTCTTTTTGTATACCTTGATCACGCTATACACTTTTGTGGGTGGTTATCTAACACCAATATTTACCGAGAACGCCCTCAGGGGAAAAGGTTGGGATGGCACGATAAGCTTTCATCGTGGTATCGAAATACTGGCAATCATCACCATCATTCTTTATGCGTTAACCGGGATTTATTTACCGGGGACGTTATGGAGCACTGTTGCAGGACTGGCAGTGATACTGGTTCATAGTCTGCGCATGTCCCGCTGGCAGACCCTTCAAGCTGTGAAAATACCGATTGTTGCAGTCATGCATTTCTCCTATTTATGGTTTCTCGTCTCTGTCATTTTGCGGGTGCTTTCGGACAGTGGACTGGGCATACCAGAGTTAGCGTCGATCCATGCGTTTACCGTAGGGGCCTTTGGCATGATGAAGATAGGGCTTCTTTGCCGGGTGGCTTTACGACATACAGGTCGTCAATTGATTCCACCACAATTGATGGTCTACGGTTTCGCGCTGTTATTTTTTGCGGCTTTGCTGCGGGTTGTGGGTGCCTTTATCCAGTTTGATTTACTGGCAATAACAGCGGCTGTTTTCTGGTTATTGCCGTTTCTATTTTATTTGTGGTGCCACGGTACCATGTTGGTGAGCCCCAGTCTGCAAAGTAGAGGCTAGGACTCTACAGATGAGAGGAATACATTTTGAGGAGTAGGAAATGAATACACGTATTATGCCTGAATTCGATCTTCTGTTGCCTGAATCAGTCGAGGAAGTTGTGACTCTGCTGGGCAAGTATCGGGACAAGGCAACCATACTGTCAGGCGGCACAGATATGTTTGTTGCGATGAAATCAGGTTTCAAGACAGAGTATCTGATTTCCCTGGTTAAAATTCCTGATCTGGACTCTCTGGAATATGATCCTGAGGAAGGATTGCGGATCGGAGCCAAAACAACGATCAGTCAGGTAGTGGCATCATCTGATGTCAAAACACATTTCCGGGCATTGTGGGAGTCTGCATATATATTTGCCACCCCGCAGTTACGGAACACCGCTACCGTCATCGGCAACCTATTACGTGCTTCGCCTGCCGGTGACTGTAGTTGTGCTGTCTATGCACTGGGGGGAAGCATTGTGTTTCAGGGTATAGATGGTCTACGTGAGGTTAGCGTAGATGAGCTTTGGCTAGCTAATGGTGTTACTGCAAGGAAGACAGATGAAATAGCCATCGAGCTAAAAATTCCGGCCCCGGCTAAAGGTGCACGATCTTCATTTAGACGCCTCACACGCACCAACGAGGACCTGGCTAAACTTAATGCCGCAGCCCATCTTGAGATGGATGGTAAGAAATGTAAGCGCGCTCGCTTAAGCATTGGCTGCGTTGCAGCGACACCCGTGAGACTGGAAAAAACCGAGGCATTATTAATGGGTGCAGAAATAACGGATGAATTACTGGAAACAATTGTTGCCAATGTTGCCAATGAAATTAACCCGATTGATGACGTACGTTCAACAGCGGAATACAGAAAACAGGTTGCGGGGGTTCTGATCAAGCGCGTCATTACCCAGTCCTGTTGTCAGTCTTAATTTAATGAGGAATCAATTATGAACAATCATTCCATCACACTAAAAATTAATGGCGAAGAACATAAGATGACTGTCCCTGCCAATCGGTTGTTGCTAGATGTGCTACGGGAAGATCTGCAAATGACAGAAACCAAATATGGTTGTGGCACGGGAGAATGTGGAGCCTGTACCGTGTTGGTTGAGGGTAATAAAAATATCTGTTCCTGTGTCACGCTGGCAGCCACCATGGATGGCAGGGAGATCACCACCGTTGCAGGTCTCGAAAAAGATGGCGAATTACATCCTGTACAGGAGGCCTTTATAGACGAGTTTGCAGTGCAATGTGGCTACTGTATCCCTGGCATGGTGTTGAAAACGGTCAGTATGTTGACTGAAAACCCACGGCCGACAGAAGAGGAAATACGTCGTGGACTGGAGGGCAATATGTGTCGGTGTACCGGATATACAAAGATTGTTAATGCAGTTCAAAAGGCCAGTGCAATGATGGCAGGAAGTGAATCATGAGCAATTTTATTACTGTTGGAAAAAATGAACGCAAGATAGATGCACGTGCCAAGGTTACTGGTCGGGCAACCTATGTTGATGATCTCAAAATGCCAGGGATGTTGTATGGCAAGGTTGTACGTTGCTATGAATATGCTCATGCCAGAGTCAAGAAACTCGATCTATCCAAAGCGGCAGAATACCCTGGCGTTATAAAAGTTCTTGGCCCCGAAGATGTCAATCAGAAGGAGTATAACAATTCAGTAATTCCGTTGATGGTGCCAGAAGAAGTACAGGGTATGCTAGGAGATATCGACGATCAAAAAATCTTCACTACTTATGTTAAACATTCTGGAGATGCTATAGCAGGGATTATTGCTATCAGTGCAGAAATTGCCGAGCAAGCTGCTGAAAAAGTTATTGTCGAGTATGAACCGTTACCTGTTTATCTCACTGCTGAGGAGTCAAAGCAGCCAGATGCCGTACAGTTTGTTGAAGGGAAACCTGGCAACCTGGCCTTTGAATTACCGGATGCGATGTTTCCTGGCAATGCTTTAGGCTGGGGTGACGTGGATGAAGCCATGAAGGAAGCCGATTTTATTGTTGAGGATGAATTCTATGTCCCCAAGCAGAAGCAGTGCCAGATGGAACCCAATACCTATATCGCCTTGTATGATGATGCGGAACGTCTGCATTGCTGGACCTCAACACAGATGCCAAAATCTGTTCAGCGTACCTTGTCACAGCTATTTGACATTCCACTATCCCGGTTCAAATTACATCCTGAAACGATTGGTGGTGGTTTTGGGGCACGATTGGGAATGATACTGGAACCGGAGGTTTGTGCTATGGCGCTTGCCGTACCAGGACGTCATGTCAAGTTACAATCACCGCGTGAAGAAGACTGGTTGACGTCACCCAGTCGGCATCCTGGACGATACAAGATGAAAATTGGATTTAAAAACGATGGTACACCTGTTGCCTGTGATGCCAAATTTGTAAGTTACAAAGGGGCTTATTATCTTGATGGCTCAGGGGTTGCTTACACAACCGGTGGCTGGTTGAGTAGTATGTATAAATGGGGAGCGCTTCGGTATAAGGGTGAGACTTATTTTACCAATCACCCAACTTGCGGTGCTTTTCGGGGTTATGGAAATCCACAAACGAATTTTGCCATGGAGCAATTAGTCGATCGAGCCTGTAACAAGTTGGGTGTTGATCCGGTTGAATGGCGTAAACGCTGGCACAAAGATGTTGGTGACGATGGCTGGTGTGCTGGAGTGCCTTTATCTTCTTGTGCGCTGGATGAATGTCTTGACCGAGGTGCAGAGGCCATAGGTTGGAAGGAAAAAAGGGCAAAAAATGCTAAGCAGAAAGGAATCAAACGCAAAGGGGTAGGGGTAGGGGTCATGGTTCATACCAGTGGTGCCTCACCCATGTTACTGGAGCACACAGTGAGTACTGTGAAACTGAATGAGGATGCAACTGCCGTGGTCACGCTGGCATGTACTGATATGGGGCAAGGCTCACATACCACATTACGCCAGATTGCCGCAGAAACTCTGGGATTCCCGTTTGAAGATGTATATATGAATGTGAACGATATGGATGCTGCTGGTTATGATATTGGCGCCCATGCCAGTCGTACCCTTTACGTGGGTGGAGGATCTGTAAAGTCAGCATGTGAGGATGCCAAACGGCAATTGTTTGAACGTGCTGCAGGTGTGCTGGAGGCCAATCCGGATGATCTGGTGATGGAAGAAAAAAAGATCTTTGTAAAAGGTAGCCCGGATAAATCGATAGCAGCTGAGGAAATTACAAAATCCGGTGTTTATAATTTTCTTAATCCAGAGACTGGGGGACGTGATAAGGAACCTGGTCAGATACAGGGTTATTCTAGCTATTTTCCAGCACATAATTCACCACCATTTGGTGCCTGTTTTGCCGAGGTGGAAGTTGATACGGAAACGGGTGAAGTTAAAATACTGGAAGCGGTCAATGCGACAGATATTGGCAAGGCCATTAATCCTGCTATCGCTGAAGGGCAGCTTGATGGTGGAGCACATCAAGGTTTCGGGTTTGCACTGACCGAGGAGATGTATTTTGACAAGGATGGTAAATGCCTGAATAACAGTTTTACCGATTACAAGATGTTAGGTGCAAGTGATATGCCGAAGATGACTGACATCCTTGTAGAAAACCCCGATCCGTATGGACCGTTTGGAGCCAAGAGTGTCGGTGAGGGTGGTTTGGTCTCGCCAATAGGTGCTATTGCCAATGCAATCTACAATGCTATTGGTGTTCAGATTACCGAAGCACCGATTACCGCAGAGAAAATCCTGAAGGCACTGGCTAAGGTTTAGCTAAGAATATTGACAAGTTTTTTTAAAAACTATTGACAGGGATAAGAATATGAGCGTTGCCTTAAATGCAAAGTCTGAATTTTTGCCACAGATGACAGATGTACAATCAAGTGCTGATCAACGGTGCCTGGAGATCCAAAGAGTTGGTATCAAGGATTTAACGTACCCTATTATATTTAATGACAAACATGGACTTCAGCAAACAAGGGCAAACTGCAATCTCTATGTGAAATTACCTGCTGATCAACGTGGTACTCATATGTCTCGATTTATAGATTTAATGAATCAATATTATCAGAAAATGAGTATTGAAAAGTTTAATCACCTGCCTCGAGAAATTGCCAGAGCTCTGGATGCCACTTCCAGTAGAGTTGAGCTGGATTTTACTTTCTTCCGCTGGAAGGAAGCCCCTGTGTCAGGAGTTAATTCGGCTATGGATTATAATATTACCCTGATAGGCGAGTATGCTGACAAGCAGACAACAATAACAATAAAAGTCGCCGTCCCAGCCACAAGTTTGTGTCCCTGTTCAAAAACAATATCTGATTTTGGTGCGCATAATCAACGATCACTAATATCAATTACTGTGAAAGCTAATCAGCCAATATGGATAGAAGATATTATAGAAATTGCAGAACAAAACGCTTCATCGGAAGTATTTGGACTGGTCAAACGTGAAGATGAAAAATATTTGACAGAATTTGCCTATGAAAATCCAAAATTTGTTGAAGATATCGTCCGTGATGTAGCTCTTAATTTGCAAAAGGATGAACGGATTTCTGGTTTTATAGTGGAAACAGAAAACTTTGAGTCAATCCATAACCATTCAGCCTATGCAATGATCGATCAGATGTATTAATAACACATCATAAAGGGATATTAATTCTAGGTAATATGATTTCTGTATTTACGATCAAACTTGTTGACACGTTCTGGGATGACAAACTAAGGTGCTGACAAGTAAAGTCATGATTAGTCACAATTTAGCAGAACATATGTGGGGACTCAGGGAGAGTGTTGCAAATAAACTAGTATTAGACGAATGGACAGAATTATTTGCTAAGTCTACAGATGAGATTAACCCAATTTAAAATAAAGAAAATCTAATATTCCCTGATAATTCCCTGTTTTGAATCTTACTGAAAAACAGGAAACGATTGAAAGGTTTGTATACAGGTGGTTTTAGTGTAAGTCGGCCAATATTTGTGGTGGAATAATGAATATATTCCCTGTATTTTCCCAGTTAACAGGGATTCCTTTGAAGACTAATTAACTGCAGACTGGAACCACCGCCAATAATAAAATACAGGGTCAACGACTTCGAACAATTAAGTAGGGTGGTAGTAGCCTGGCTTGAGGTTTGTTGGTGACGTATGGTTTGTTCTTTAGTTAAATTGTATTAAAAAAGGGGAGTTCAATGAAATTTTCTCAACTGTTGTTATGGGGTCTGCTTACCATCAATAGTATAGCAATTGTTTGTATATACTATGCGAACAGACCGGAGAAAGTAAATACAAGCCAGGATATCCCAAACCTGGTCGGTAGCTGGAGTGGCGAGAATGTCACAGTATCTGATCAGAAAGGCTACAAAATATGGGGTAATAAAGTGGTGCATATCACAGAACAAAAAGATCGAAGATTTCGGGGCACGTTTACCTATCCTGATGGCACAAAAAACTTCTCCGGTGTCATCTATCCGGATAATATTTCTTTCACATGGGTATCCACTAATAGTCGTGGCTTCAATCATGGTCGAATCCTTGGTGAGAACAAGATTGGTGCCTGTTATGTTGAGGCCTGGGAACAGGCAACGGCGGGATGTGCAACTCTAACACGCGAAGAGCTTGTTGATTTGGAACCATGAAGTGATAAATAGAAAAATTTCAGGCTGAATAAAAGATAGATCTGAGCCTAATTAAGACCGAAGCAACTGTGACCATAAAGCGTCTTGGTATCAAAACATTCTTCAACATTGGTTTCACCAAATATTTCTTTTAATGCTGACTCAAGATTATCAAAGGATTTTTTAGTATCACTGGAGTAAGAAGTTGACATGATAATGATTCTTTCCAGTGAGATCTCAACGTCAATGTTTATATAGTTGCCTCTGTATTTTTGTCTAAATGTGGCTACATGAGCATTGGCTAGTAATGGTGAATGCCAGTCCTGTTTCTTCTTATAACCTAGTTCGACTAGCAGTAGCTCATCTATGATACCTTCATTGAATATCAGATGATCTAATCTACCTTCCGGGGATGGTTCAAATCTCTTCGCACTCTCTGGATAAGTTACTTTGTAAAGTAGCCATTGACCAGGAACTGAGCTGGTCATAATGCCACTCAGACCTCCAGCACAAGCCGATAGAATCAACGAAGAAACTATTAAAATGATGGCATGGCGGTACATCCTTAACTCTCCAGCCCCTTGCTGGGATAAGTATAGAAAAATAAATAAAGACTGGACATTATTCTAAGATCAAAGGCATAATTTTATGACTCAGTAAGATAAATTGCACCACGTTTTAGTAATTCTATTAACAAATTCAGATTATCATCTGTCTGCAAAAAACTTTCATCACTCAACTCAATATCAGTGCAGAGAGTTTCAATCAATTCATTCACATCATTACTATCTCTATCACCAGAGTTAATGCAAGATCCATCGACGAACAAAATGTTCTCGTTCCCTTTGACTTCAAAGGCAAAGCGTGATGATTCGTTTCTAAGTAGTATTCCACCAGAAGCGAGGTGCAATTTTAGATCTTCTATTGAATAGGTGTTTTCTGAGTCTTCTGATTCCAGTGGATCGGCCTGTTGATATTTTGAGGTGGTAACAAATCGACCAAACCATTGACTGATTAATTCTTTATCTTCGGTGTATTTACGCAGGATAAGTTGTATTTTATCCAGTGCTTGTTGAGTAATTTCACCAGTATTCGATTGTGCAATTAGATCAGGATCTTCATAGCGCAAGGCTTCGCTTAAATTTACACCAATATAATCAGTGTATTCGCGTAATATTTCACTGTGTGAAGGGGCACGAAAGCCCACGGAACATGTCATGCAATCATTACCCTCAGCAATCCCGTTATGTCCGATACCCGGCGGCAGATAAAGAATATCGCCCGCCTCCAGTATCCATGTGTCGATAGCTGCAAATTCACTAAGGATAGAGACGGGCATTTCTGGACGCAGTGGAGAGTGTTCATTATAGATTCCGCCTATTTCCCATCTTCGTTTACCACTGGTTTGTACCAGAAACACATCATAGTTATCGAAATGCGGGCCGACACCACCGCCATTACTGGCATAACTTATCATCAGGTCATCTATGCGCCAGCGTGGAATGAAGTCAAACAGGTTTAGCAAATTACCTGCTTCAGGGATCCAGTGATCTACGGCCTGTACCAGTAAGGTCCAGTGCGACTCTGGTAACTGTGAAAATATCTCATCATTAAACGGGCCATGTTTTAATTCCCATTTCTGATCATTCTCTCCCTGAATAAGCAGACGTGATTCAACGCCTTCTTCGCAGGCGAGCCCGGCAAGAACATCAGGGGCAACAGGAGAATCCAGAGATGGCAGGCCATTACGAATCAGTAAAGGTTTCTTTTGCCAATACTCTGACAGAAAAGTTTCTAGTGGCATATCACCTAAAGGGTATGGCTTCATTATTTTACTGTTGTTTCAACATCTCGATATGAGGAATACCATCCTCGAGATAACTGTCTGAAACCTTGATAAAGTTAAATTTCTCATAAAATTCTCCAAGATGTGCCTGGGCACTGATCCTGATAGCACTGTCTGGCCAGATTTTATCTATTTCTTCCAGGCTTTTTTCCATGAGTAGTGTTCCCACCCCTTGATGACGGGCTGATGGCTCGACGGCAAAACGAGCGACACTTACGTCCGGGTAGCTTAATCCTGGCGGTAGCAAGCGCGCATAGGCTATGAGTCCTGAATCATCATAAGCGGTCAGATGGCGCGTATCAATATGCCTGTCTTTATCATCCAGTTCAGGATATGGACATTTCTGTTCAACGACAAATATATCAACCCTGAGTTTTATCAGTTCATAGAGCTGATGATTATCAAGTTGCTGGAATTGTTTACACTGCCATTGAAGGTTCATCATGATGGTTCGATAGCTCTAATAATTTATTTACCTTGTCTTCAAATATTATAAGTTCATTTTGAGAAAGGCCTTCAGGATCAAATCGGTATCGATAATGTAAATCAAGTAAAGGCAAGAGCAAGCTGTTTTTATAATAATTTCCTTTAGCTAATAGCCACTTATGTAATGTCATTCCTTGAGGTCTTTCTTCACCATTTTCTTCCAGTTGCCTGGTAAGCTTGTAAATCGGCGAGTTCTGTCCAGGTTTTTCTGGCGTATTGCTTTGTAGTGGTGTTGTTTGCCTCAAGCTGATAAATCTTGAGTCAGTGAGCAAGCGCCAGAAAAAATAGATAATAACCAGTGCGAGCAGAAGATAAATAAGTATTGAATTACCTTCTTCACGATAATCTTTCCATGTGGTAAAAGAATAACCCAGCCATGACCAGAGATCAGCCACAGGTTGCCACCAGACTTCATCTTCTGCTTCCATAGGTGCCCAGATTACCGGTGTGGTGTCGATAGTGATCCATTTATCATCAACGTAGGCAATTACCCATGAATGAGCATCTCGCGCCCGTGCAACATATTGATTTTCAAGCGGGCTATATTCCTGTACCGAATAACCTACGGTATACCGGGCAGGGATGTCTGCAGCACGTAACAAAAGTGTCGTTGCGGTGGCGAAATATTCACAATGACCTTCACGTCGATGATAAAGGAAATCTTCAAAACGATTTTTCCCTTTCATGCGGCGGTATTGTTCCAGAGAGTAACTAAAATTATTCCTGAAAAATTGTTCTATAGTTCGAATGACTTCATTGGGTGTTTTTGAATGCAGATCCAGTTCATTCGCGAGTTTTATAAATACGGATCGGTAATTTTTATGAATTGTTAAATCACTTTCATCAGGTTTTTCTCCGAGTATTTGATCATCGAAATAAGCCTCATAGCGAACCCAGCCAGGTTTTACGCCCAGATTTACTGCGCCGTATTTATTTATTTCCGCTTCAGTCGCAGGGACATTATTGATTTTAACTATTCCATGTGGAAGTGGAATTACTGCTCTATCACCATTGAAATAGGTGCTAATGGTATATGTATTTAGTGTTCCATTTTTTGATGTGTTACCTGCTTGATTGAATATCCACTCTTTTTCCAGCGTTGGATCTACTGGCTCGAATACTGAGTCATCATTGCTCCATAAGCCAAACCTGAAATCGGTATAACTTGCTTCTCTTAATAGTACTGGATTAGTAATTGCTTGATCAGATTTCACGCGAACATGTATCTGGTCTGATAATTTTAGTTTGCCGATGTAACCAAATGCTGTTCTGGTCTTATCCGGGTTTCTGTTTCTCCACATTATTTGTTCAATAAATGTCGAGGCCATCATTTCCAGCTGGTTTTGGGCTATCTTTAATCCATTTTGCAGGACATAGCCCATACCTATGGCTAATAGTAATAGAGGAACCCAAACATAGGCCTTGATTCTTTTAGGGCGAATTGAATACAAGGAACTCGCAGCAATCAGGGAGATACAGATGTAAAAAAGAACATCTTGTTTATGTCCGGCACTTGATGAAACCAGTATTACCAGTAAGTATGGGTAATTCAGGTTAATCCGCTCTATTTCCCCCGGCTCCCTGGACTTTTTTCGCATACTGATAAATAAACTTTGTAGAGGGACATTGCCTGCCTGACTAAAATGCTGGGCCAGAATAAGTGGAGAAAATAAATAGGGCAATGCCGCCAATATGGAAAAGATGCCGTGGGCTGATCTTGTTGAGAACTGAAATACGATAAATAGAAAAAAAAGAATACTGGTAAAGTCCGCAATACGGTTAAAGTTTTTATCTGTAATATCCAGTCGCCACGGAAGCCATTGTGCGAGCCATAAAGGCAATGGTAAGACCAGTGCTAATAATAAGTTATTATTTTGCCATCCCCATAAAATTAAAGCCAGAGTGATAAGACTATTGGCCATATAAGTTTTTATTTTTTCAGTAGCCATTAGAAGGTAATGTTTTTTAATTGCTCTGCAACATTATGCTGATGTAACACATGGAAGCGGTTCGCTTGATCCTTCATGGGCCCAGGCAAGTGTCCTGCACTGGATGACTCTTCCAATACAAGCACGAGCACTGGAATGTTAAGGGCACGTATTTTCCAGATAAAATCCTGTCTTGATTCATTCCAGTCCAGAAAAATGCATATCAAAGCACTTAATGAGTCAATATTTCTGAAAACGAGATCTGATAAAGTTTCGAATGATTTATCATGACAGGTATTCACGCAAGCCAGTATTTCAAGCATTCGATTAAGGTTGGCAATGCCCCTGTCGGAAGTAAATTTATAGGCTTCATTTCCAACAAACATCAGATCCAGAAGACTGTCGTTATTATCTGGATCATCAATTAGAGAAGCAGCGACGGATACTGCTTCTTCAAATAGCATATCATTTCTGGATTCAAGGAATGTGTCCAGAATCATGCCCATTCGTACAAAATATTCATCCTGAAATTCTTTAACAACAGGCATGGATTGTTTGGCAAAACTGCGCCAATGGATGTTTTTAATGGGATCTCCAGGACGATAATCACGCAAAGAAATAAATTCCTGTGAATCTCCAACTGAGCCAGCATGATTCACTCCACCCTGCTGGTAACGACGAATCCCCGGTAATGTAATTACTGGTGCCTTGTATCTTTTGGGTAATACCAGAACTGAATCTTGCTTGCTGATTTTCCTGACAGAATTACTCAGGCCAAATGGGTCGGGTTTTAGTAATACTGATTGATTGAAATGAATATAGCCGCGTCTATCAGGGTGAATTTCGATCTTCGTACTATATGTTTTTCCCGCCGGGATATTTTCTACAGGCGTCACTTTGATAGATGCTCCCCGCTTGAATTGAACCAGCTTTAACCACAGTGGAAAACCAATGTATCGATCAAATCGATTGGTTTTATTATCAAGTTTTAAATGGCGCAAAAACTCGGGATAATCCGGCATGACACAGCTTAATTCTTCAACAATACTTAAATCTTTCTGTGTGGAGGTGCCTTCGTTCCTGATTTTTACGCGGTACTGCATTGTTTGGCCGACAGTACAATAATCTGGTAAATCTCGTTGAAGAGTAAATCGACCTCTAAAGATGAAGCTAAACAGGAAGGATATGAGCAATAGTGACAAGAGTAACGAAAATATCTGAAAGGAAAGTGTTTGGCGAGTGTCGACACCAAACACACCAGAGAAAATGATGCCGATAAAAATTAAAGTGCCCGCCGCAGTCAATTTTTTGCGCGACCATTGACTGAACCGATGAAGAATACTGAAGCTACTAAATATTATTCTTCTCATTATGAAATAAATATCTTCAGGCAAGCATCATCAGACAGGGACAGGCGTGTTGTTAAGAGCCTCAGTCACGATATCATCCGGGGTTACACCAGAAAACTGGGCTTCAGGGTCAAGCACAATGCGATGGGCAATGACTGTTGATGAAAGTTCCTGAATATGGTCAGGTGTTATAAATTCCATGCCGTCAAACAAGGCAAGCGCCTGTGCCGTTTTCATTAATGCAAGAGAGGCACGAGGGCTCGCACCATGTTGTACGCCTTTAACATCACGCGTTGCACGAATGATATCAACCATATACCGTTTCAGCTCATCGCTGACACGGATTTCATGTAATGACTGTTTTAATTTCACTACATCTTCGTGATTTATACAGGATAAAAGTGTATCTACCGGATGTTGTTGATTTTGATCCGAAAGTATTTCTACTTCATCTTCTGCATCAACAAAACCAAGTTTAAAACGCATGGCAAAGCGATCCATCTGTGCTTCTGGAAGTGGATAGGTACCATGAAATTCAATGGGGTTTTGGGTTGCTATCACAAAAAACATTTCATTGAGTTGCAGCATGTTGCCATCAATACTGACTTGTGATTCGCCCATTGCTTCGAGTAGTGCAGACTGTGTGCGAGGAGATGCACGGTTTATTTCATCAGCGAGTAATATATTTGTGAAGACAGGGCCCTGATGGAAATTGAAAGTCTGTGTTGCAGGATCATATATCGAGACGCCCAGAATATCAGAGGGCAGGAGATCAGGGGTGAATTGTATTCGATGGTATTCAGCATCAATTGATCTTGCCAGCGCTTTTGCAAGTGTGGTTTTTCCTGTGCCGGGCACATCTTCAAGCAAGACATGCCCACCACTGAAAAAGGCAGCAAGTAGCTTGCGAATTGCATCCGGTTGACCCTTGATAACACTGTTAATATTGTCATAAAGTCGTTGATAAACATCATTCCCGTGCATCTGAAACTCCTTCGATAGCAATCTTGTCTACAGTCAATATAATCAATTCTATTCTATATGTTAAACAGAGGTTGAATGTATGTTCGATAAGGAAATAGATACACAGGAAAAGATTGACGATTTATTGGCCAAACGCTGGAGTGGCAGGGCCTATGATGTAAGCAGGCAGGTATCACAACAGGATATTATTTCTCTTCTGGAAGCGGCGCGATGGGCACCTTCCTGCTACGGTGATGAGCCATGGCGATATATTGTGTGTGACAAGTCCACCAATGAGTCTGCATGGGATAAGGCCTTTTCCTGTCTGGCAGAAGGTAATCAGTCCTGGGCGGTGAATGCCCCCGTGCTAATACTGGCTCTGGCAAACAGCATTTTCAGCCACAATGATAATGACAATCGCTGGGCGCAATATGACACAGGTGCTGCGTCTATGAGTCTGTGTATACAGGCCAGTTCACTGGGATTAATGGTGCATCAAATGGGTGGGTTTAGCGCTGAAAAAGCAGCTGAAATCTTTTCAATTCCAGAACAATATACCTCCATGGCAATGATGACTGTGGGTTATCAACTGGCAGAAGACAAAATAAGCGAAGAAATGATGGAGCGAGAATCATCTGACCGCCAGAGAAACCCGCTTGCTGAACAGTTCTTTGATGGCGAGTGGGGCAAACCTATTCGTTAATTACTTTTATCCAGACATCTTTTAACTCCACGATCGTCAAGTATTGAACGTGATGGTGGTTTTGTAGCAATCAAATACTAGAGATTTTTAAATTTAATAATTGAACGCCTGTCTTTTTTGCTAGGTCGCCCTTTTGTTGTTGGCATCAAGGCCGCTTCTGCTTTTAGTCGTGCCGCTACTGTTTCTCTTTCCGAGATGCTTTCTGGAGATTCTTCAAAGAGTAGTGCGGCACCAGCGGCAGACCTTCTTGATTTGGCCAGATCAAGCACGGTGATAGCATAATGATAAGGCCCCTTACGAATATTCAGGCTATCACCGGGCTTCACCGTCTTTGATGGTTTGGCGCGATCCCCATTGGCGGTCACTTTGCCTGTCTTCAGGGCATTAGCAGCAATGTTTCTTGTTTTGTAGAAGCGAGCGCACCATAGCCATTTGTCGAGGCGGATTGTAATGTCAGATTTTTTGTTATTTTTAGACATCGGGCTGGTTGGTCTTAAATATGGTTAAGGAAGCTCTGATAAAGCACGCTCTCCGTCATGCTGGTGAATACCAGCATCCAGTATGTTATTGTTTTACTAGATTCTGGCATGCGCCAGAATGACGACTTTAATGTATTTATGGACTCAATCAAAAGTTCCTTAATTTCAAATATGGTTGATTTTAAATATGTTTGATTTTAATTATGTATAATTCACAGCTATATATAACTCACTGGCATTATATCTTATAGAGAATTTTAGATGTCCATAGATAATACAAAAAAATTCATACCGCTTGGTATTGCCGTCCTGACTGTTTCTGATACGCGGACTGAAGCGGATGACAAATCCGGGCAATTGCTGGTCAAGAGACTGGAAAGCACAGGTCATCGTCTGGCCGACAAGAAAATCGTTGCTGATGATAAATTCCAGATCAGGGCGGCTATATCAAACTGGTGTATTGATGATGATGTACAGGTGATATTAACCACGGGAGGTACCGGTGTGACTGGACGCGACGGTACGCCAGAGGCTGTCAGTGTCCTGTTAGAAAAGCTCATTGAAGGTTTTGGAGAAACATTTCGTGCCATTTCCTATCAACAGATAGGCGCATCAACCATGCAGTCCCGTGCAATTGCGGGTGTAGCGAATGGCAAGTATATATTTTGTATCCCTGGTTCATCAGGTGCCTGTGCCACTGCCTGGGATGACTTAATCAGTACTCAGTTAGATTATCGCACCAGGCCCTGTAACCTGGTTGAATTAATGCCGAGGTTGCTAGAAAAATAAGCGGTGTTTAAATAGATGTACTATCAGGTTTTAGATCTCTCCATCGCTGAGCTCTGTCGAGATGACAATAAGAAAGAAGGGAGTGTCATCTCGAAGGTAATTGGCGTACTAGCGAGGATATTTAAAATAGATTAATACCGTGCGTTTTACCGGATGATTATTGTCATCACTGATCATGAAATAAAAATCGTCTTTATGCCTTTCTACACCTTCAAAGTTATCATTGAAGAAATCCTCAGACGGTAAAAACAGAGCAATCACTTTGTTTTCAATATGATCTTCGGTGATGTGAAGGTGATGTAATGCGACCTTGAATCCGGAAAAGAATCCTCCATAGACACGTTCTAATGCCAGCAAATCATTATCCTTTGCTGATGCAAGGCCTGTCAGTGCACCATCGTGAAAATATGCAGGAAAACTCCAGAATTTACCATCCAGTGTATAAAAACCTAACTGTGTTTTATCTTCATCTTTCAATGAATACTCAGTGCCAATGATTAGGCCAAGCTGGTCATGGAACATAATTGATTCAAGAGATTTGTTTTCACTTCTGTAATTAGAAATTATTTTGAGTTTTTCAGGTATCTCCAGCTGTTTTTCAATATAACCTTCCTGATTGTATTGAATCACCCTGGTCAGACGTTCAAAACTGACTATATATTGCGTATCGCCCTGAACATTATTACTGGAATTTATCAAGGCCAGGCCTTCACTATCCGAGTTTTTCCATCTTAGTTTTTTGTTTTTGCCATCATGTAATGAAATTCCATTGACCATAAGTAACTCAACAAACTTGTTATTATTAAAAACAGGTTTGAAACTTAATAAGTGGCCGTTGTCTGACAAGGCATAGAGTAATTGTTCATCACTGTCCCAGGCCAGGTCTGATAGCTCCGATACTTTCGATCCATTAATCGTGATATTGGAAAGTTCTGCAACGGCCTGCACATGAATCAATTCATTTCCAACATCGTCCTTGATGGACATTGCTGGATATTCAATTTTGGCAATTGATTCAGCGGCACCTTGTTGTGTGAACAGACAGGTGATTATGCATAATGAAACTAAAATTGCAGGCATTACTGGTGATTTCATGGCTTTTACATTAAGCAATTTTTCGAGATAATAGAACATCTTATCGGATAATCTTGATTCATTAGGATACAGTATCGTTATGGACCAGTCGTCACAAATAATGCAACGCTTTATTTATCTGATATTCATTTCATTATCAGGGATGAGTTTAACAGTATCTGCGGGTGGTGGCATGCCTGCACAGGTGCAAGTAATTGAGGCGAAATATGTTGAATTGTCACCAAGCATCTGGATTGCAGGAACAATTATCAGCCGTCATGATTCCAGACTTTCTTCTGAAGTCGAAGGCCGGATCGAAACGTTGCTTGAAGTAGGAGATATGATAGAAAAGGGAGGGCTTGTTGCCAGAGTTGATGACACAACGATTCGCATGCAACTGGAAGAAGCAAAGGCAGAAATAATACCAATCGAGGCTAAACTTAATTTCTTCAATCGTGAAGTTGGAAGGCTGGATAAATTAGCAAAACAGAATAATGCCGCTAAAAACAGACTGGATGAGGTGATCTCGGATCGCGATGAAATGCGCGGCGAACTCAGTATGAAACAAACGCGCATAGACCAGGCGAGAGATACACTAAAAAGAACAACTATCCTGGCACCATTTACCGGCGTTGTTGCGGAGCGTTTTAAGGAAGAAGGCGAATGGGCAAAAACAGGTGATGAACTGATTCGCCTGGTGAATACTGAAGCAAAAGAAATCCAGGGAAGAATTCAACAGCAGAGTGCTGCATTTATCAAGCAGGGAGACTCTCTTGAAGTAACAGACGGCAAGAACCATACAATGGCAACAGTCAAGACATTGGTGCCCGTGGGTGATGCTGTCTCAAGACTGTATGAGATCCGTCTTGATTTTCAGGAAGTAGGATGGATGGCAGGACATGCCGTGCGCATCAGAGTCCCCACAGCAAAATCTCAAAATGCCCTGGTAGTTCCACGAGATGCCCTGGTTATCAGGGAAAATACTCTTAAAGTTTTTCGCATACACAAAGACAACACGGCTGAGGTTGTCTTTGTGCAGACAGGTATAGCAGATGAAGACCTGATTGAAGTCATAGGTGAGATCAATGAAGGAGATAAAATTGTGATCCGGGGCAATGAAAGATTGCTCCCACAGCAGCAAGTCAATATTCAGCAGGATAATATCAACAAGGCTAATGTTCAATAAGGCCAATCAGTCGTGAATTTAACCAGGTTAAGTCTGGATAACAACGTGGCTGTCATTGTTGCCTTGTTGTTGGCGACACTGTTTGGTTCGATCAGCCTCTACCGTCTGCCCATCCAGTTAACCCCTGAAATTCAGATTCCTGAAATAACCATCAAGACAAACTGGCGCGCGGCAGCACCCAATGAAGTCGAAACGGAAATCATCGAACCTCAGGAAGATGTTCTGCGTGGTTTACCGGGGATGACCAAACTATTGTCCAGGGCTCAGGAGGGCAGGGGAGAAATAACCATTACATTCTCCGTTGAAATGGATCTGCGCCGGGCACTGGTTGAAGTGATCAACCGTCTTAATCAGGTGCCCAGTTATCCTGATGATGTTGATGAACCCACGATTAGTACCGTTGGTGGTAATGCACGTGCAATTGCCTGGTTTATCATCAAACCGGCAACAGGTAATGACAAGGATATCTCCAGTTACAAGAACTATGTTGAGGAAGTTGTTCAGACCCGGTTCGAGCGCATTCCGGGTGTTGCACGCTCCGAGGTATTCGGTGGTCGAGAACGCGAAATCAGGATTACTTTTGACCCACACAAAACTGCCAGCCTTGGTATCCAAATCCCTCTTGCATCTACAATCATTAGCGGTGGTACAGATATATCTGGTGGTTTTGTAGATATTGGCAAGCGCGAATACAGTCTCAGGTACGCAGGGAAATATCGTCTAGAAGACATAAATGGATTAATTGTCGATTGGCGAGAGGGCTTTCCGGTTTATTTACGGGATATTGCTGTTGTTGAAGAACGTCTGGTAGATAGAAACAGTTTTGTGATTACCAAAGGTGAGTTATCTATTGCAGTCAATGCACAAAGAGAAACGGGCGTGAATGTCTTGCAGGTGATGGATGGTTTGCAGGAGGCTGTGGACGAACTGGCAAAAGGCCCATTAGCCAGGGCAAATCTCACTATTGAACAGGTTTATGATGAAACGACTTATATTGACAATTCCATAGACATGTTGACTCGTAATCTGGCGCTGGGTATTGTCCTGGCCATCGCTGTTCTCTGGTGGTTTCTAAGACGCCTGCGTACCACTTTAATTGTTGCCTTATCAATTCCTGTCTGTTTATTAACAAGCTTTATCGTACTGGAATTCACGGGAAGAACACTGAATGTAATCTCCCTGGCCGGTCTGGCATTTGCAGTTGGCATGGTGCTGGATGCATCGATCATCGTGCTGGAAAATATCGTTCGCCTGCGAGAGCAGGGCAAGGATGTCGGTGTTGCATCGCTACTTGGTGTTGATCAGGTTTGGGGGGGCTTTGTTGGCCTCAACCATTACCACGGTCGCAATATTTCTGCCGATTGTTTTTCTGGAAGATGAAGCGGGACAGTTATTTGCAGATTTGGCCATCACCATTACTTCAGCGATCTGTATTTCCCTGATTGTTGCTATCACCGTGGTTCCCAGCTTCGCGAAACATTATATTGGCAGGCAAAAAGTCATTGATCCACATCATCACTGGTGGCAGAAAGCGAGTAGTCTGGTGATGAATCTAAGTAATGGGCCCGCAAGACGGTCATTCTGGATTATTATTCTTATTACCGTGCCATTGTGCCTGGGGTGGGTTCTGTTACCAAAAGCAGACTATCTACCTGAAGGAAATCGTAATCTTGTTTTTGCCTATATATTACCTCCACCAGGGGCCAATATTGGACAGATAGAAAGTGAAATGGGTAATGTTATTGCCCAGCGTATTTCGCCTTATTTAACGGGGGAGAAACAACCACAGGTAAATCATTATTTCTTTGTTGCCTTTGCTCAGGGTGTCTTTATGGGTGTAAGAGCAGTCAAGCCGGAAGAAACAGAGGCATTGATTCCAGTACTGAACACGGTCATTCAGGATTTTCCAGATACCATTGCCTTTGCTAAACGCGCCTCATTGTTTAGTGGTTTTAGTGATGGAAGAAGTATTGATATGGATCTACATGGCAGGAATATTGCTGAAATTATGGGTGCTGCGATAAAGGGTTTTGCTTTGGTACATGAGAAAATACCCGGAGCAAGCGTCAGGCCCCTGCCTGGGCTTGAGTTGGCACAACCTGAATTGCGACTCATTCCTGATGATAGACGCATTTCCGAGGCAGGTTGGAACAGGGATGAGATGGCAGGGATCATCCGTGCACTGGGAGATGGTTTGTATCTGGGTGATTATTTTAATGGTGAGGAAACACTGGATATTATTGTCCGTTCTCAACCATGGTATTCACCTGAAGAACTCGAAGCCATCCCGCTGGCTACACCAAAAGCAGGAATTCTACCTTTAGGCGAATTAGTCAATATTCAAAGAACATCAGGGCCAGAAGAGATCCGTCGCATGAATCGGCGCCGTACGGTAACGCTGCAGATTACGCCTCCCGAGAACCTGTCTCTTGAAGAAACGCTGGATATATTACGAACAGATGTAGAACCTGAGGTTCGTGCGGCCATGCCAGTTGATGGAGATATCAATTACACGGGGACCGCAGACAAACTGGCATCGGCAATTACCAATATGAAAGGAAGCTTTATATTGGCAATATTTATCCTGTATTTGTTGATTAGTGCACTTTTTAAGTCCTTCAAGGACAGCTTATTAGTGATATTCTCTATTCCATTGGCTACGGTAGGTGGAATTATTGCCTTAAAACTGATGAATACAATTCCCCAGAAACTCTTTAACGTGCCCTTGTTTCAGGCAATGGATCTGTTAACAATGATAGGATTTATTATTCTTCTCGGCCTGGTTGTTAATAATGCTATTTTACTTGTGCATCAGGCACGTTCAGGTGAACGAGAGGGATTATCCAGAAGGGACGCCGTTGAACAGGCAGTAAATATAAGATTGCGGCCGATTCTCATGAGCACATTGACGAGCATATTTGGAATGTTGCCACTGTTGCTGGTGCCAGGGGCTGGTGCTGAATTATACCGGGGTCTGGCCGGTGTTATTGTTGGCGGCATGATGATCAGCACCGTTTTTACACTGATATTATTGCCGAGTATGCTTCGTATTGGTGAAGATAGGGCTGCTGTTGCTACATAAATAAACAGCTATAAGGCATTATATGGCTGGAATAATTGAATTTTATCAGTATTTTTAAATCGTATGATTATTAGAGACAGGTTTTAGAAATGCAGAAAATGAATTTCCGATTTCCGATTTTTTCTATTTTGGCTTATAGCCTTTTAGTCACGCACGTGCACGCAGTAAACTATAAGTTGAATGACAGTACAGATTCCATCGTTGGTGAGCTGGATTCAGCTGTTGTCGGTAGAGAGCACACGCTACTTGATATCGCCAGAGAATATGGTTTTGGCTTTCAGGATTTGAAATTACTGAATCCGCAAATAGATACATGGATGCCAAAAGACGGTGAGGTCGTTCAACTACCCTCCAGATTCATATTGCCCAATGTGCCCAGGAAAGGCGTGGTTTTAAATATCCCTGAAATGCGTCTGTATTATTTTCCTCCACACAAAAAAGGCGAGCCGGTCGAGGTGTTCACCTATCCATTGGGAGTCGGCAGAGAGGGATGGGCAACCCCCTATAAAAAAACGCGTATTATAGGCAAGAAAAAACATCCCGACTGGCGCCCACCGAAGTCCATACTTAAAGAACATGAAGAAGCTGGAGATCCATTACCAAAGGTTGTTAAGGCGGGGCCTGACAACCCCTTGGGCGATTATGCCCTGAGACTCGGTTTGCCCGCCTATCTGATTCATGGAACCAACAAGCCCTGGGGCATTGGTATGCGTGTTAGCCATGGATGTATCAGGTTGTATCCTGAGGATATTGCAGAGCTATTTCATAAGGTAAAGGTGGGGACTGTGGTAAATATTATTAATAATCCCTATAAAATAGGTGGCGCAGATGGCGTATTGTATCTTGAGGCACACCCGCCATTAACTACTGCTACGAGAGATGAATATGGAGATGTCGTCGAGTCAACTGATGAGTATGGTGCCCCCATCAACAGGGCCAATGATTATGGGAACGTAAATTTCACGCAGGTGGTTGAGATGATCGTGGCATCAACCAAGGAAGATGAATACATGATTGATTGGGGGATGGCAAAAATAGTTTCCACTGAGGCCAGGGGTATACCTGTTGCTATCGGTGTATCTGTAGCAAAAGAAGCTGAAGTCAGGGGACAGGAAATTATAAGCCAGGCTGAAGAAGGTGAGACCTTATCTTTGAAGCTGGATACTG
>PVMK01130834.1_pt1 | contig 23511 bp, 30 predicted proteins | sample 1853481 | NCBI WGS metagenome assembly PVMK01 (sample SAMN08533507, study PRJNA380276) | Marine sediment metagenome, whole genome shotgun sequencing project. | reverse complement strand
GCTATTTTATGGTCGTGCGCGAGCCGATAGAAATAGACCCTCGTGACCTGCCAACCTTTGAGGTGCCTATTCCCGCCTTTTCCCTGCACACACCCACGGCACTACATTAGGCGGGGTTTGTGAGCACTTACGTCGTCGGCGATATCCAGGGTTGCCTGCAGCCGCTTAAATGCCTGCTGCGGGAGGTGGAGTTTAATCCGAAGAAGGATGTTTTGTGGTCGGTGGGAGACGTGGTCAATCGTGGACCCAGGTGCCTGAAAACACTGCGTTTTCTTTACAAAATGCGCAAGAACCTGGTGCTGGTGCTGGGCAATCATGACCTGCATTTGCTGGCAGTCGCAGCGGGCGTACGGGCACCCAGTCGTTCAGACACGCTGGACCAGATCCTGCAGGCCCCGGACCGGGAGAAACTGCTCAGCTGGCTGATTCGCCGCCCCCTTATGCACCACGAGCACGGCCACACCCTGGTGCATGCGGGTATTCCGCCCCAGTGGACCGTGAAAGAAAGGCGATGAAGCGCGCCCGTGAGGTGGAAAAAGTACTGCGGAGCCCGGATTGCGTGGCGTTCTTGCGCGCCATGTACGGCAACGAACCGGCGGTATGGTCCGACGACCTGCAGGGCATGGAGCGGCTGCGGGTGATCACCAACTACCTCACCCGTATGCGTTACTGCACTAAAGACGGGAGTGTTGGATCTGGAGAGCAAAGGCGCCAGCCCTCAGCCGGGCGCCCCCAACCTGGGCGAGCAGAAAGTTTCGGCCTGGTTCAGCCACCCCAATCGCAAGACCGCGCACGACCGCATTCTGTTTGGCCACTGGGCATCAATCGAAGGCCACACGGACAGCCCCAATGCGATCGGGCTGGATACCGGCTGTGTGTGGGGCGGGGCTTTGTCGTTGTATGAGTTGGAAACGGGGAAATGGACCCGCTGCCAGTGTGAGGGATGGGAAGTGTAGGGGGTAGCAGTGGTCAGTAGGCAAACATCTCTTGCAGGGTGGCGCAAAGTTCACCCTGGGTAGTGCTCCCCTCCCAATGGTACCGAGTTTTTTTACCCAGCCTCGATTTATCCACCGCCCGAATCTGGTCAAGCAGGATCAGGCCCTTTTTACCCTTGAACTTACACGGAACGCGGCAGGGGAAATCGAACCCCCGGGTCGTCATTGGTGCCATCAGTACCGTTGAAAGTACGGACATCTCATCCGGAGACACCACAACGCAGGGGCGGGTTTTATTGATCTCCCTCCCTCTGGTGGGACTGAGACGAACCAACCAGACCTCAAATCGCTTGATAGGCGTCATTACCACTGCAGCTCATCGTCAGATTCCAGCGGCAGGTCCAGCCAGTCCTCGTCCAGCGGCTCGCGACCATGGGCCACTATCGTCTGTTCGATAGCATTTTGCCAGCCCTTCCCGCACTCTGGCTTCGGGGGAGATGAGCAACCCACCCTCAACCAGCCGTAACTGCAGCTCTTTACCTTCCAACTGGGCCAGCTCGATCAAGGGCTTGGGAATTCTAATGCCCTGGGAGTTTCCGATTCTTATCAGGTGAGCCATCCGTCTGTCTCTCATATTACTTCGATGAAGTAATTATATTGTAATTACTTCTTTCACTTCAACGTATTGTTGGTCGAACTCTTGCAAGGATATCCAGACAAGTTAAAGCCAGTATGAACAAGGCCCACGTGCAATAACAATGGAACAGTCGGCCAAATTCGGTCATCCGTCACACACAACCATGACCTGCAACTAATCAGGCGGTAAACTGCACCCATGAAAACCTACCTGGTCGGCGGCGCGGTGCGCGATGAATTGCTGGACTACCCCGCCTCCGAACGCGACTGGGTCGTGGTGGGTGCGCGCCCGCAGGATTTGCTGGATCTGGGCTACCAGCAGGTCGGGAAGGATTTCCCGGTGTTCCTGCACCCCCAAAGCAAGGACGAATACGCCCTGGCCCGCACTGAGCGTAAACAGGGGCATGGCTACACCGGGTTTGCGGTGGACTGTGACCCGTCGGTGACACTGGAGGAGGACCTGCTGCGGCGGGACCTCACGGTGAACGCCATGGCCCGGGATACCGATGGCACAATTATCGACCCCTACGGCGGGCAGCGGGATCTGGCGGCCCGGGTACTGCGCCATGTATCCCACGCGTTCGTGGAAGACCCCCTGCGGGTGCTGCGCACGGCGCGCTTCGCCGCGCGCTATGCGCACCTGGGTTTTGGCGTGGCGCCTGAGACCATCGCATTGATGGCCGAGATTGTCAGCCAGGGCGAACTGGCCCATTTACCTGCCGAACGCATCTGGATCGAATTTGACCGGGCTCTGGGCGAGCGCGACCCCGACGTTTTTATTGAGGTGCTGCGCGACTGTGGGGCACTGGGCAAACTGCTACCCGAGCTGGAAGCCCTGTTTGGTGTGCCGCAAACAGAAAAACACCACCCGGAAATCGACACCGGCGTGCATACGCTGATGTGCCTGCAACAGGCGGTTAAGCTCTCCAGTGCTACAGATGTGCGCTTCGCGGTGCTGATCCACGACCTGGGCAAGGGTACCACCCCCAAAGCCGAATGGCCGCGCCATATTGCCCACGAGCATCGGGGCGTCAAGCTGGTGGACGCGGTGTGCAAGCGCTTGAAGGCTCCCAACCAGTTCCGCGACCTGGCGCGCAAGGTCTGCCAGTACCACACCCACTGCCATCGCGCCCTGGAATTGCGCGGCAAGACCATCCTCAAATTACTCACCGCCACCGATGCCCTGCGCCGCCCGCAGCGGTTCGAAGCGTTTCTACAGGCCTGCGAGGCGGATGCGCGCGGGAGGCTGGGATTTGAGCAGCGGGACTACCCCCAGGCGGATTATTTGCGCCGCGCCCTGAGCATTGCACAGGGCGTAACGGCGGCGCAGTTTGCCGGTGACGGGATTGAGGGCAAGGCCATTGGTGAGGCCATTAACACCGAGCGGGTGCGCCTGCTGGAAGCATTGCGGCGTGGCTAACAATGGCGCTAGTGATCTGGTGTCAATTCAATTGCGTCCAAGATTTCATACTGCAACTGCTGTTTCGCTAGAAGCTGCCGGACCTTCTTCTGCTCATCTGTATACATTGCAGAAATATTGCTAAAACCCGAGTTCTCGAGTCGTTTAGTGAGATGTGCCCGCCATAGTGGGTCGACGCACTCGATGTGTACGGCTCTCTCAGCTACCGCAGCCGGGGGGATCTGCGGCACAAGTACAAGAACGCCAAGTGACAACCTAGAGACCGCACAACCCGAAGCCTCGCTGTGCTGATCCACGACCTCGGCAAAGACACTACCCCCGATGTAGAACGGCCCCGCCACATCGCTAATGGGCTAGCTCGCCTTGATGGGAAACCGGTCGGGATGCTCTATCGACTCCACGGTCAGATCAACGTCCAGATCCGGCCAAAATAAGTGCCCACAGGAAAGCTCTTGCACATTCTTGACGGATTTCGGGCGCTTGCCCTTGAACCACGGGAAATCCTCATAAGGAAGAAACAGCTCATTGCTACCGGCAAGAATCCAGATCCCGTGTTGTGAGATATTGGTCACCTCAACTGCTGAAGTAGCGCCGCCATGCCGTGATGAGCTCATGATGATGATCCTCGATCAGTGACTGAATCCGCTTTAGTTGCCTCTCCGAGTAACGGTAATTCTTCGCCAACCGGATTTCAGGCGCTAACCAAAACTTCGCTTCTCCATCTCCAGAGATCACGTGCACATGCATTCTCCGCTCCTCTCGCGAGAAGAAAAAGAACCGGTAGCCGTGCTCCTTGAAGATAGTAGGGCTCATGATACCGGATTTTTGCAATATTGCAGGGGAAGCTGAACATCCATTCCTGCCATTGATTCATCAAATCAGTGCCCCCTACCCCCTGAAACCAACCGCCCCCGCCACTCAAAATCGACTTTAACCAGGGGCTGGGAGGCCTGGTCATAGGCCCGCCACAAGTCTAAATAGCTCTGCCGGGCAAACGGGTGCAGCGCATCCGGCGCCAACTCTGCCAGTGGGCACAGTACAAAGGCATTTTCCAGAATCTCTCTTCGAGGCAGCTCAACGCCGTCGATAACACCGCTGGCATCATCGAAGGTGAGAATATCGATATCCAGCTGGCGGGGGCTGTAGCGAGTGGCATTGACCGGCCGGCCATGCTCGATCTCTATATGTCGCAGCCGCCGGGCCAGTTCACCTATGCCCAGGTCTGTATCCACCCGCACCACCAGGTTGAGGAACGGCTGACCCTCAAAACCAATAGCGGCACTGTCGTAAACGGAGGACAAAGCCAGCTCGCCAAACATACCCTGCAAGGCGTCCAGGCCCGCGATGATGTAGCGCTCGCGCTCGATATTACTGCCCACCCCCAAATACACTCTGGCCATCAGGGCCGCCCCCCACGCTCGATAAATACGCCCACCTCCTTCGCCTGGGGCACGGCACCGGGCTTGCTGAGCCGCAGGCGCAACCAGGTCACCTGAAACTCCCGCATAACAAGCGCCGCGATTTGCTCCGCCATGGTTTCAATCAGCTGGAATTCGCTGCCCTCTATAAAGGACAGTACACGGGTGGAGATCGCGGCGTAATCCAGGGCATCATCGATCCGGTCGCTGCTGGCGGCCCGCGGGTTATCGCTGGCCATCTCCAGATCCAGCACCACGCTCTGGCGGATATCGCGCTCCCAGTCGTAAACACCGATAACCGTGTCAGCGCGCAACTCCCGGATAAAGACGATATCCATCAGGAGGCTCCCGCCCTGTGCAAGGGCGGCAACTCTTCCATGGGCCAGCGCGGCCGCACCCGGGTATCTGCGTCGTCCACCTGCCCGGCCTGCAGGCGCTGGGCGCCGGCGTAGGCGATCATGGCGCCATTGTCGGTGCAAAACATCGGCGCAGGGTAGAACACCCGTGCGCCTTCTTTATCAAGAGCCCTTTTCAGTGCTGCCCTCAGGCTTGAGTTAGCACTTACTCCGCCTGCGATTACCAGGGTCTTCAGGCCCTCCTGCCTGAGTGCCCGACGGCACTTTATGACCAGGGTGGCCACCACCGCCTCCTCGAACGCACGGGCGATATCGCACCTGTCCTGCTCAGTTAATTCACCGGCCTGCCGACACGCTTCCACCGTATTAAGGGTGTAGGTCTTGAGGCCGCTGAAGCTGAAATCAAGCCCGGGGCGATTGACCATGGGGCGGGGGAAGTCGAAACGTTCAGGGTCGCCGTGCTCTGCCATGCGCGCGATATGGGGGCCACCCGGGTAGGGTAATCCCAGCATTTTGGCGGCCTTATCAAAAGCCTCGCCAGCCGCATCATCCAGGGATTCACCCAGCATGGTGTACTGGCCTATGCCATCGACTCGCACCAACTGGGTGTGCCCGCCGGACACCAGCAGGGCCACGAAAGGAAATTCCGGGTGCTCCTCCTCCAGCATGGGCGCCAGTAAATGGCCCTCCATGTGGTGAACTCCCAGAGCCGGCACACCCCAGCCCCAGGCCAGCGCCCGTGCCAGAGTGGCTCCCACCATCAGGGCTCCCACCAGACCGGGACCGGCGGTATAGGCCACACCGTCGATATCCTTCGGTGAGCACCCGGCCTCGGCCAACACCTGTTCCAGCAGCGGCAGGGTCTTGCGCACATGGTCCCGCGATGCCAGTTCCGGCACCACGCCGCCATATTCCACATGGATATCGACCTGGCTGAACAAGGCGTCCGCCAGCAGGCCGCGCTCTGTATCATAGAGCGCGACCCCCGTCTCGTCACAGGAGGTTTCCAGGCCCAGAATCAGCATTGTCTTTGAGTAAGGTTTCCATCCCGTCAACTAAATGTCATCAATAACAGGCAAGCGCTGGCATGCCAGTTCGAAGGCGCATGATAATCGAGCAACGACCATGGAGCCAGCCAGATAGCGTAAAATAGATGAAGACGAAAATTCCGGGCTTGTACGACAATAGGGTTAGCGTGTTGCATAGTAATGAAGTAATGCTAGTATTACCCCATTACGAGGAACAAATTATGCGCACAGCAACCAGTAAATTAACCACCAAGTACCAGGCCACCATACCTGAGCCGGTGCGCCGCCTGTTACACCTGGAGGCCGGTGATGCTATCGCTTTCGACATTGCGGACAAAACTGTCCAGTTGCGCAAAGCCAGCCCCGTGGATCTTGTATTCGCGCAGGGCCTTGAGGGAAATTTGACCGAGTGGAGTTCGCCGGCTGATGATGAGGCCTACCGTGACCTTTGATGCTTTCGATGTGGTCGTGGTGCCGTTCCCGTTCACAGACCGCGCAACCACCAAGCGCAGGCCGGCACTGGTGATCTCGAATGCTCTGAGCTTTAATAATAAAATCGGCCAGTCGGTACTGGCGATGATTACCAGTGCCCAACACTCAGACTGGCCGCTGGACGTGGAGATAGAAGACCTGGACGCCGCCGGCCTGCCCGCCTCCTCGGTAGTGAGAATGAAGCTGTTCACCCTGGATAATCAGCTGATATTAAGGAGGGCTGGTGTACTGGGGAGGGAGGACCAACAATGCGTGGCGGGGGCAATTCACCAGCTACTGAGCCTCGACACTACCACTCCTGACGACTTCCCCTGAAACCCTGATTCCGGCCTTTGCAATACACCCCGGATAAGTATAGAATGCGCGCCCTTTCAGGTGTTGGATGCACTGTGGCTGGCCATCTGCCCCAAAATAGACGAGTAAGGTAAAGAATTAATGCCCCATATCAAGATCAAGGAAAATGAGCCGTTTGATGTTGCCCTGCGTCGCTTCAAGCGCTCCTGTGAAAAAGCCGGCGTTCTCGCCGAGGTGCGCAAGCGCGAGCACTATGAAAAACCCACCACTGTGCGCAAACGTGCCGGTGCCGCTGCGGTCAAACGTCACCTGAAGAAACTCTCCCGGGAAAACCGCAAGCGCGTACGCCTGTACTAAGCGCACACACCCCTCCCATGAGCGATCAATCTCTCGCACAAACCATCAGGGCGGACATGAAGACCGCCATGAAAGCACGAGACAAAGCGCGATTGTCGACCATCCGGCTGATCCTGGCTGAATTCAAGCGTATTGAAGTAGACGAGCGCATCGAGGTTGATGACGCCCGGGCACTCGCTGTGCTCGATAAAATGGTCAAGCAGCGCCGCGATTCCGCGGAGCAATTTACCAGCGCCGGCCGGGGTGAACTGGCCGCCACGGAAAACGCCGAAATCGCCGTTATCCAACAATACCTGCCCGCACAACTCAGCGAAGAAGAACTGATTGCAATGGTGGACGCCGCCATAGCCGCCAGCGACGCCACAGGCATGCAGGCCATGGGCCCCGTTATGGGCCGGCTCAAGCCCCAATTACAGGGCCGCGCGGATATCGGCGCTGTCAGCCAGCTGGTCAAATCACGCCTGACCACGTAGGGTGCGTATCACGCACCATCGAATACGCGCCACAACACCCGATATTAAATTACGACGCTAAACAACTGCCGCCCGGCGTGTTTCAATACGCTGCTGTAACTGCAAAACTGAATCCCCATGGCCGGACGGATACCGCAAGCTTTCCTGGATGACCTGCTGGACCGCGTTGACATCGTCGAGGTGATAGACCGGCGCGTCAAACTGAAAAAATCCGGCAAGAACTACACCGCGCGCTGCCCTTTCCACGACGAAAAAACCCCCTCCTTCAGCGTTAACCAGGAAAAGCAGTTCTATTACTGCTTTGGCTGTGGCGCGGGCGGCAACGCCCTGGGCTTCGTAATGGACTACGAGAGCCTGGATTTCCCCCAGGCGGTGGAGACCCTGGCCGGCAGTGCCGGGCTGGAAGTACCCCGGGAACCCAGCCGGGGAGGCCGCGATCCGGGTCAGCCACAGCAGAATAACAAACCACTGTACGCCCTGATGGAACAGGTGGCGGCTTACTACCAACAACAATTACGCCACCACCCCAAAGCCGGGCGCGCTGTGGAATATCTCAAGCAACGCGGCCTGACCGGTGTCGTTGCCAGGCAATTCGATCTGGGCTTCGCACCCCCGGGCTGGGACAACTTGTTAAAGGCTCTGGGGGACGGCGAAGAACAACGCGACCTGCTGGTGAAAACCGGCATGCTTGTGGAGAACGAAAAAGGCAGGGTCTACGACCGCTTCAGAGACCGGGTGGTCTTTCCCATCCGCGACCAGCGGGGCCGGGTCATCGCCTTTGGCGGTCGGGTACTGGGGGACGACAAGCCAAAATACCTCAACTCGCCGGAGACTGCGATTTTCCACAAGGGCAGAGAGCTGTACGGCATGTACCAGGCTCGCCAGGCCAACCGCAAGCTGGAGCGCCTATTGGTGGTTGAGGGCTATATGGACGTGATCGCCCTGGCCCAACACGGCATCAGCTACGCTACGGCCACCCTTGGCACCGCCACCAGTAAAACCCACCTGGAACGCATCTATCGCCTGTGTCCGGAGGTGGTATTTTGCTTTGACGGGGACGAGGCCGGCCGCAAAGCCGCACTGCGTGCGCTGGAAGCTGCCCTGCCCTGCATGGAGGATGGTCGCCAGGCCAGGTTCTTGTTTCTGCCCGAGGGTCAGGATCCTGACGATGCCGTGCGCGGCGGTGGCGCCGAGCACTTCCAGCACCTGCTGGATGAGGCCATGCCGCTGGAGAACTTCCTGTTTGAGTCTGTAGCCCAGGGCCTGGATATTACCAAGCTGGACGGCCGTGCTCGCATGAGCAAACTGGCCCTGCCCCACATTCGCCAATTGCCCGAAGGTGTTTATCGACAACTGATGTTCCAGGAACTGGCCCGGCGCACCGGGCTGGAATTGGCCAGCCTTATGCAATTAGAAGTGCCAGCGCCAGCGCCGACCCCCGCACCGCCACCTGGCTATGGTGCTGAGCCCGACTACGGTGTGCCCCCCCCATACGATGACACACCCGGCTTTGGTGGAACACACGGTCACGGCGAAGCACCCGACCCTGGCGGGGAGGACTACTCCCCCCAACCCAGACAACGCCGCACGCTACAGGCATTGGCGGCGGGCTATTCGAACATGGCCCAGGCCGCCCTGGCCCTGTTGTTGCACCAGCCCGACATAGCCCGCCTCGCAAACCCCACCGTGCTTGCGGATATGGACGGCGAGGATATAGCCCTGCTGCGCGAGTTACTGACTTTATTGCACCGCCGCCCGGAGTCCAACACCGCCATGCTGCTGGGCCACTGGTACGGTACTCCCGAGGGAGAATTACTCGGCCGCCTGGCCGGGCAGGAACGGCTCATTCCCACCGAGGGTATCGAGCGGCAGTTTCTGGACACAATGACCGAGTTGGGCCACCTGCCGCATCGCTCAAAACTGGCGGCGCAGGTCGACAAACTGAGGCTCACCAACTACGCTGAAGTGAGCGAACTGGAAAAACAACGACTGAGGGAAATGCTGCAGGAAAAACAACGACGGGACGCCCAGCGCAACAAGCGCAAACATTGATCCAACCGGGGTTCCCGCGCCGGGAACACGATTTATACTGCATTCGCTACCCGTTGATTTTGGCCATTGACGCCCCCATATAACTACAATCGACTATATGAGGTGATTATGGGTTTAAAAGTGCCAATATTCGCGAAAATACCTGACTTAATTATAGTTGAGTCACCACTTTTCCGGTTATAATCGCCGGCTGATTTTTTTTTGCTTTTGTTAAAGGTGTCCGCTTAATGACCGATGTCGTACAACAACAGTCCCGTCTGAAGGATCTCATCGCCAAGGGTAAGGAACAGGGCTACCTGACCTACGCTGAGGTGAATGATCACCTGCCACAGGACATCTCCGACCCGGATCAGGTCGAAGATATTATCCAGATGATCAATGACATGGGTATCCAGGTGTTCGAAGTAGCACCCGATGCCGATGAATTATTGATGACCGAAGGGGACTCATCCGCCGACGATATCGCCGCCGCTGAAGCCGCCGCCGCCCTCGCCGCCGTGGAAACCGAAGCCGGGCGCACCACCGACCCGGTGCGCATGTATATGCGCGAAATGGGCACCGTGGAACTGCTTACCCGAGAGGGTGAAATTGTCATCGCCAAACGCATCGAGGAAGGCATCCGCGAGATGTTGTCCGCCCTCGCCCACTACCCGGGCGCGGTGAAGAAGATTTTGGACGATTACGAGATGGTGACCAAAGGTGAGCGCCGCCTGGCCGATATCATGGTGGGCTACCTGGACCCTGCCGACCACGTACCTTCCGCCGCGGAAGTCGCCGAGAAGGCAGCGGCAGCCCCGGCGGCGGCCACTGATGACGATGAAGAGGTGGATACAGGCCCGGATCCGGTGGAAGCCAAGAAGCGCTTCACCGCACTCAAGCGTCAGTACAACAAAACCGAGAAGATCATCGCCGATAAGGGCAGAAGCGACAAAGCCACGATCAAAGAGTTGGACAAACTGGGCGAACTGTTCAAGTTTTTCAAGTTCACCCCTCGTGTATCCGACCCGGTAACTGACTCCCCACGCAACATTCTTGTAGCCGTTCGCGATCAGGAGCGGGAAATTATGCGCATTGCCATCAAAGTCTGTGGCATGCCGCGCAAGGACTTCATCACCTCCTTCCAGGGGTCTGAGTCGGACGCCAAGTGGGTAACCCGCCTCACCCGTAAGAAAGAGTACGGCCCCAGGCTGGCGGCGGAAAAAGAAACCCTCCAGCGCCTGCAACGCCGTATCTCCCAGGTAGAGCAAAGCAGCGGGCTGTTTGTAAACGAAATCAAGGAAATCAACCGCCGCATGTCCATGGGCGAGGCCAGGGCACGTCGCGCCAAAAAGGAAATGGTAGAGGCCAACCTGCGTCTGGTAATCTCCATCGCCAAAAAATACACCAACCGCGGCCTCCAGTTCCTGGATTTGATCCAGGAGGGCAACATCGGCCTGATGAAGGCGGTGGACAAGTTCGAATACCGCCGCGGCTACAAGTTCTCCACCTACGCCACATGGTGGATTCGCCAGGCTATCACCCGCTCCATTGCGGACCAGGCGCGCACCATTCGTATCCCCGTGCACATGATCGAGACCATCAACAAGCTCAATCGTATTTCCCGCCAAATGTTGCAGGAAATGGGCCGCGAGCCCACCCCGGAAGAACTGGGCGAACGCATGGACATGCCGGAAGAAAAGGTGCGCAAGGTACTGAAGATTGCCAAAGAGCCCATCTCCATGGAAACCCCCATCGGCGACGACGAAGATTCGCACCTGGGAGACTTCATCGAGGACAACACCATCCACTCACCCGTGGACGCCGCCACCGGCCAGGGACTGCAGGAAGCCACCAAAGAAGTACTGGCCGGCCTGACCGCCCGCGAAGCCAAGGTACTGCGTATGCGTTTCGGCATCGACATGAACACTGACCACACCCTGGAGGAAGTGGGCAAGCAGTTCGACGTCACCCGGGAGCGTATCCGCCAGATAGAAGCCAAAGCCCTGCGCAAGCTGCGCCACCCGACGCGCTCAGACTATTTGCGCAGCTTCCTGGACGAGTAATCTTTGCACAATCCGCACGGCGCATTATAATGCGCCGCGTTCTCGCCTATGCACAGCCAATCGGCGCAAGGCGAGGCGCCGGTCGATCCGACGAAGGAGTGTATATATAAATACATGACTGAGGAGGAGCGAACGGCAACGAAGTATTGCGTCGATTGGCGCAGCAAAGGGCCCATAGCTCAGTTGGTTAGAGCATCCGACTCATAATCGGTGGGTGGGTCCTATAAAGGGGAGATAAAGTAGTAAATATAGTTTTAGGGCCTTTAGCTCAGTTGGTTAGAGCAATCGACTCATAATCGATCGGTCCCGTGTTCGAGTCACGGAAGGCCCACCATTTTTCGTTATTTTTCATAGAGTTACTCATAACTCTCCTCGCCACCCCTATTGCGAATCTCGATGAATTTCCCTGTGCCTGGGGCTCCCCGGGTTGGGTGGCTGGTGGGCGAGTTCTATGAAAGAGAGCATCCGACTATGGCGAAATGGGTGGCAGATTGTTGGCGGGGGTCGGCGACTCTATAAGCCAGGATCTAATGCTATAGTCGCTCAGTAACTTGAAGGTAAGGAAGCAGTATATGGATAGAATAGAGAAGTTGAAGAATGACATTTACAGTTTTGAGGAACTGGACACATTGGAGAAAAATGCGACCCAATTAGCCGATAGGGAAACGCTGGGGCTGATAGCAATAAGTCGTGCTTCAAAAGCTGCAAAAGGAGAGAGGCCAAAGAAAGTAAGCAGCGAAGATGAGACAGCTCGGGCCAGGCGGGACCGTAGCCGAAGAGGCTAGTGATACTAACCAGTGCACCTGGCACCAGAGCAGCCACCTCTCAGCGAATCTCGGGTGGGGCATGGGACAGCCATGAGGTGATCTGGCGGTGCGCTTGGGGACGCAGGGGTTTGGCTTGGGTCCGAAAAATCGACCAGTGAGAACTTGGTTCCATAAAGCTTATACCCACTAAAGCAAGCACCGTAACAATCAACCGACAATCCTGGCCAATATGGAATGCCAATCCACAAGCGAGCATTGAATTTTCGGCTCTGTGACCCCAGATTCAATGGAGAGCATCTTTGAGAGGAGTACAGCCATGCCCGGATTCTGGGTACGTTTTTTCATAACCGCTTGCGGATTATTGCTTGCCACCTACCTGCTGGAGGGCGTCCACCTGGGCGGTGCCATGTCGCTTTTGTTTGCAGCACTGGTGCTGTGCGCGGTGAATGCTATTGTCCGACCGATTATGTTGCTGCTCACCCTGCCAATTACCGTGGTCACACTGGGCCTGTTTTTACTGGTTCTCAATGGGGCCATGCTGGGACTTGCTGCCCTGCTGGTTCCCGGCTTTGTCATCGATGGTTTCTGGACAGCCGTATTTGGAGCCATCATCATCAGCATGACGGGAATGGTGGCCAACTGGTTTATCGGGCCAAAGGGACGCGTAGAGATTATCGTCGTGCGGCGCTGACTTGCTGGAGAAATCCTTGAATAATTCCAAGGGAGAAATTTCTGATCTAGAGATGTGGGTGGCGAATTCGTAATCCTTCATTGGATTCAGACACATAGTTCGTCCCCCAGGAAATCACCAATAAGCGCGACACACTCGACGAACCCGACGCCAGTCATATACCGCAAGACCTTGTAGAGCATTATCGGCGTCGGGTACGTCAGGTTCGTCGGGTATAACGGGAGCTTCGGCATACCCGGCAGGCTGATGATACCGGCTGGGGAGCAGTCGCGTTTGTAGGTATTCATGGGTCGATTTTACCAACTTCGGCTACTTAACTTGCCAATACCCCATTTTATGTGGAATGTTAGGCGGCAACGACATCAGGCAACAACATAATCACATCAGGATTAACCATGAATGCAACATTGAAAAATAAAGTAGCCATCGTCACCGGCGGTGGGTCAGGCATTGGCAGAGCAGCAGCACTGGCATTTGCAAACAGTGGCGCCAAAGTGGTGGTTGCCGACATTAACACCGAGGGCGGCAAGACAACGACAGACGCCATTGTAGACGCTGGCGGCCATGCCATATTCGTCAAAGCCGATGTATCGCAAGCAACTGATGTTGAAGTAATGATCAACAAAACCATCGAAGTATATGGACGCCTGGACTGCGCTTTTAATAATGCAGGGATCGAAGGAGCAGTGGGCACTCGCCTGGCCGAATATGACGAAGACAATTGGGATAAGGTAATTGGCATTAACCTCAAAGGCGTTTGGTTATGCATGAAACACCAACTTGCCTATATGTCTCAGCAAGGTAGCGGCACTATTGTAAACAACGCATCAGTGGCTGGCCTGGTGGGAGGCACATTTGGCTCTGCCTACTATGCCAGCAAGCACGGCGTGGTTGGTTTAACCAAAGCCGCCGCCATAGAATATGGCAATGCTGGTATTCGAGTTAATGCGGTGTGCCCGGGGGTTATCCAAACAGAAATGGCAGATAGGCTTATTCAAAATAACAAACTACGTGTGGGCGCCATTACTGCATTGCACCCCCTGGGCCGCTTAGGCACCCCAGACGAAATAGCACAAGCCGTGGTTTGGCTAAGCTCAGATGCCGCGTCGTTTATAACAGGCCAAGCGATAGCCGTCGATGGTGGTTATGTCGCCCAGTAGGAGGAGATAAATAGTCAATACTTCAATTCGCTATTCAAGGTGACTGCTCATTTTCCGCCGCCCAGCCTGTAAACGCTCCAGCAAGACACTGGCAGGTTCGTCGTCAGGATTCTTTGGCACCATCACCTCTTTAGGACCAGCCATTTATTTTCTACAACATAATCAAAGTACTTCGGATTTTTATGTCTCTTACAGATAGCTTCTGCTTCAAAATCCGGAATGTAGCCCTTCGCATCGATAATCTTTAGGTACTCCCGCCAGGTGACGGCATGTCCGTGCTGTGTATTTTCTTGAACATTGTAGTCTTCCCCAAGTACATATTTGGCCATATCACGTTCCTGTTCTTTATGAGTCCCCCTGTGGCAGGCTAGAAGTGTCAGGCATACCGGGGAAAGTCCATTACTTATCTTCTGCTTGCTACCACGGAACTACCCTCTCCCACCTGAGAGACGTTATATACCTACTTTTTCAACTGCTCTCCACTTCGGCCAAGCTACTGCGGCAAGGTGGTGGTCGAACAATCATTGCTCAAAATCTATTCCTGAAACATCAGCTGATCATCAATTGTTCTAGGCCTTTGATAATTCAACGAAATTGGACCCCGGGGTCCAACTGCCGCTATATTGCATATCGGGTTATCAAAGTCGAATAACAATCATTATTAACGCTCTGGGAATTCATCATGAAAAAGCACTTGTCCATACCCGCTGTCATGCTTCTAGCAACCGCTTCATTCGCGCACGAGGCACCTCCTGTTCCCGAGCCATTGCCACTCAACGAGCTACTGCCTGCTTTCGGATGGGATTTGGGCAACGCCAAAATCACCACCGAGAAGGTCACAGACAACCTGCATGTACTCTTTGGTCTGGGCGGTAATATCGCTGTTAGCACGGGAAAAGACGGTGTGCTCATCGTGGATGATCAATTCCCGCAACTCGTGCCGAAAATTAAATCGGCGAATGAGAAGCTCGACGCAGAGCAAGACGTTGATTTTGTCATCAACACACATTGGCATTTCGATCACGCCGAGGGGAATCTTGTATTGGGGCCAGCCGGGACCTGGATTGTCGCATGCAAAGGAAACCCGGATTTATTGTTAGACATTGGTAGCGAGAACCAAGAGGCATCGAATATAACTCCCCTGACTGCCAAGGCGTAACTGGTACATCAGACTTTCATAGCCATCCTCCCCGCTCAGCCCGAATACCCTCCAGCAAGACATTGTCAGGCTCTCGCCCAAGGCCCAGAGTGGCCACCTCTTGGCAAATCCCGGGTGGGGCATGGGCAGGGCCATGGTACAATCCGCCGAGGCACCTTGGGTGCGCCATTCCATCATGAGGCACCGGGGCCGAACCTTACTGTTGTCAGTACCACTATTGGCGCTATGATCCCCTCCATGTGGACAGTATACCGTGACAACCCTGGGCCAGCTAAAACACTGCGATTGCGATTTTATGCCGGCGATGAATGCCTCAGCTACACTGAATTTCTTAGAGCTCTGTCAGCAGAAGACGCAAGTTTCAGGGAACTCATTCAGGAAGAGATGCGGGCCGCACCTTTTGTCGCTTTCCGTTGGGAAACACCGCCGTTGACCTCCACCAATATCGATCAACCGTTCGAGTGTCTATTGCACGACAGCCCAGACCTTGATGTACGGGCTGACCCGACAGATTTCGAGACCTATTTTCAACCCGGTATTGAGGTGGTCAGTTTCCAAAACCTGGGTGCGGATGCATTATTGATAGTACCTTGCCCAATTTCCAAATCAGCCAATTACAGTCACATTGGTGCTTTTCACCGCAGCGCACCACATTCACAGCAACACGTATTCTGGATCGCAGTGGCCCAGACTGTATTGGCGCGGGCTGGTCCGCAGCCGCTATGGCTAAGTACCGCAGGGGGTGGTGTAGATTGGCTGCATATGCGACTGGATGAACGGCCCAAGTACTATCGGCACTTACCGTGGCGAGACTGGGTCCAGCAGACTTGATCTATCAGCGACCATGAAGGTGGGCGACTGCAACTAGCGGATAGGCCTCCGGAAGAAATCACCAATCAACCCGGCGCACTCGACGAACCCGACGCCAGCCATAAACCGCAAGACCTTGTAGAGCATCATCGGCGCCGGGTTCGTCGGGTATAACTGGGATTTGCTTACCCCCGGGTATGGGGGCCTTTGTGGCACCATTCTCACAATATATCTGACCGGAAATTTTTCTGGAATTTCATATAGGCGCGGCCTTGAGCCACTGGAACTACCATCGACAGATACACGAGGTGCTCCAGGGTGGCCGACTGTGGAGCGCTTTACCCATGAGCACATAGTGATTGTGCCTTCTCCAACTTGCCCTGACGAACAAATAAAAACAGCGGGAAGGCAAAAGCAAATGCTACAGCGAATGCCAGAATGAAATATACCCAGAAAAACCCTAAGCCCATTCGTTTGGATTCAAAGTAAATCCAGGTAAGTCCCGTAATACAGGCAATTGCCAGATCCCAGCTCAAAGACTGGGCTGCCGCGTTGGTCGCACCGGCGGCTATAAATTCCGCCAAATCAAAGCTGCCGCCAGATTCAGCAATAAACTGCAGGTTGTAATACCAAGTCATCACCAGACCGAAAATGGCCAGTAGGAGATAGATGGTTCTTGTGATGCTCATTCTCGAATGTCCTTCTGTGTATTTTCAGGGGTAGTAACTGCGCAGGCAAGACACGTTCAAATCGCCTTGGTCAAAGGCCGGGTATATCTGCTACTGGACACGGGCGAGGCTAAATCTCTAAAGTCCGGAGACGTCGTTATCCAGCGCGGCACCAATCACGCTTGGGTCGACGCCGGCGGGGCGGTTTGTGGCGGGGTAGGTTCTAACCTGGCAACTCCGTGTAATCGCCAGCCTGCCAGCGTTTTCTCAGCTCAAATTTCTGGACCTTGCCAGAGCCCGTCAACGGGAAATCTTCAAGGCAATACCAATGTTTTGGTGTTTTCTGTGGTGAAAGATGCTCTCGTAAGTAGGCATGCAACTCATCATGATCAATACTCTGGCCCGGAGCAGGCCGCACAAACGCTCCTACAACCTCTCCCAGGCGTTTATCGGGTAAGCCCACCACGGCAACATCACCGACGCTTTCATGCTTAAACAGCAATTCCTCGATCTCTCGCGGATAGATATTTTCTCCGCCACGAATAATCATATCTTTCAGTCGACCTTCGACCTTGCAGTAACCACGCTCATCCATGGAACACAAATCACCGGTATGTAACCAGCCATCGGCATCTACAGTTTTGGCCGTTGCTTCTTCCATTTCGAAATAGCCATGCATTACATGGTAACCACGAGTGCAGTATTCACCCAACCCGCCAATGGGCAAAGTTTCACCACTTTCGACATCGACAATTTTCACTTCCACACCAGGCATGGGTCCACCCAGAGTGTCTGCTTTATCCTCTAGCAGATCATCGGGACGCGTCATAGAGGCTACAGGCGAACACTCGGTTTGACCGAAGACGATAGTGAAGCTGACGCCCAGTTCTGCCTCAAAACGCTGTACCAGCGCAGAGGGCACTGTAGAGCCGCCTGAACAAAGACGGTTTAATGTAGAAAGATTGCGTGTCTTGAAGTCCGGATGCTCGAGCATCGCGATCATCATCGTGGGCACACCAATAAATCCACTGCCGCCGTAGGTTTCTATCAACTCCAGCACCAGGCCAGGATCGAAGGACTCCGCCAATACCTGTGTGACTCTCTTGCCGATTGAACCCAGCACGCAGGCTACACACCCGCCAGTGTGGAACAGGGGCATCATTGTGATATAGACGCTACCCTCCTCTATACCCATCCGATCAAGCGTGTGAACGCCATTGTTAGCCAGCCCCCGGTGGTGAAGCATCGCCCCCTTGGGAAACCCAGTAGTGCCCGACGTGTACTGGATCATTACAGTCTCATCAGGCGCTATTTCTGGCAGTACCGCATCCTCGTTACCCTGCGCCAGGAAATCTTCCCACTGCTCAAACAGGATTACCTCCCGCAAGTGCTCGCATTCATCCCTGACCTGCTCGAGGGAATGCAACATACGATTACCGCGAAACTCCGACAGCAGAAATATCCCTGCACTTTTGGATTGCTTCAGTACATAGGCCAACTCTTGCGCCTGAAATGCGGGGTTGGCTGTGACTAGCACGACTCCCGCCATCGCGGCGCCAAATTCCAGCAAGACCCACTCAGGAATATTCGGTGCCCAAACTGCCACATGCTCGCCCGGTTTGAACTTAGCCAGCAGCGCCCTTGCCACCTGTTCAGATTCCTCCAGCATCTGGGCATAAGTCCACTCACGCCTCGCAGCAGCATCAGCAACCCCTGCGATTAACGCAATACGATCAGGACATGAAGCCACAGCCTCACGAAGTGCGTAGCCCAAGGTGATATCACGCACGGCCGGTGAATCAGGTCCCATTGCATATGAGTCAGTACGAGTGGTCAAAGGTCTATCCTCATTTATTACCAGATTCTTCTCTTTGAGGAGTATAGACCTTAAATCAAGATTCAATGTGCCTGCGGATTGAGGATGAAATGGCGAGGTATTATTTGCCCGGATTCCTTGTAGTCCATGGTATTCGCGGGGGTTGGATTGTTGTTGTGCTTATATAAGCGGCATGCAGTAAGTTGCGATAAAAAAATCGCTGGCCGGTCTTTGCCTGGCAATTGGACATGGTACTCCCCCTTCAAGCTCGGCAGTAATGATCAGGTCTGGCCGGGGAATTTTGGGGGTCTCTATAAAGCGCGGGTAGTGGATTGGCCAGGGTGAAACTATCAGGCTGAACGTCTGCTATTATCGATAGCGGCCGCTAGCGGGTTTTGAGGGTGCACTTCCCTTGTCGACTCACTGCGGTCAGAAGCCGAGCTATCCGCCTAATTAAATTTCGGTATCTCCTTGTATAAGCCCAATAACAAACAGCTAGAGATTACATATTATGAACATTGAGAGTATGGCCAATTATGCTGACGTAATCGGCGGTATTGCCGTAATTGTATCGCTGATTTACGTGGGCATTCAGATACGCCGAAACGCCAAATCAAGCCAGTCACAGGCAAATCAATCCGCGCACGAATCACTTGCGAATGTTAGTTTGGAAGTTGCCAAAGATTCTGATTTATCAAGTTTGACGCGCAAGGGAATGATCGCGTTTGAGAAGCTGACAGAAGAAGAGCAGTTTCGATTTGTGATGCTTATGATCACTGTCTTCCGGAGATTCGAAAATATATTTTATCAGTATGAGAAGGGATTCTTGGAGGAAGAGCTATGGGATGGGTACAAGCAATCAATGCTTCTATACTTTTACACTAGCGGCGGGCAAGCGTTCTGGAATTTACGCGGTGAACATTTCTCAGGGTTGTTTCGAAATTATTTGGATTCGACTTCACCTGATGATGCTAAATCAGCAATAGAAACTTGACTCAATTTCCTCCCCTCGTTTCGCGGGCCTGCAAGACTATTGGCTGCGAATGGCCGTAGTTGGCACCAAGCGGCCGAAAAACGCCCTCCGATAACCACTCCCGTAGCGATCGGTAAGCAGCGAACACCGGTCGTACGTTTACCTCAAATCACCGAGTCCAGCCTAGTTCGTACGCGGGAGTAAGCGGTATACCTTTAAATTTCGGTCTGTACGCTCCTTGTACGCTGAGTAGTTGGGGATATTGCTAACCAGTCGATCCCATACGGATTCCTTCTCCTCGTCACTAAGCAGCTCCGCGATAACCGCGGTCTTTTTATCCTTCAACTGAATATATGCCTCAGGCTCTGCCGTCAAGTTGTAGGACCAGGCAGGATGTCGCTCGCCTCCGAAGTTGCTGGCGACGACGTGAGCAATGCCATCTATGTCGGTGTAGACCAGTTGCGCGTCTCGCTCTTGACCAGATTTTCGCCCCTTTGTGGTCAGAATAAGCTGTGGTATTACGGCGGGACCGATCGATGTAAACCGGCCACCGCTCATGCGAAATATCGCCGGATCTATCCGGGCAGAGATAGTTTTCGTCATCCAAGTACCGAAGGCAGTCATAGACAGCCAAAATACGAATCGTTTCCAAGTTTCCATTGCAATCCACCTGCTTCAAGGGTTGGTATGGGATAGTGGCATATAGAAGCGCCATTTGAAATGTTGCCACCGGCCGCGGCCTGCCCTCCTCCAGGCTCTCTAATATTGATGGGGCGCCAACCGGCCCAGTTTGATGAAGCGTACGCCGTCCAGCGTATCTGGGAGTGGATTGTTCTGTCATTGTATTTCTTCAGCCGAATGCGTACGTTATTTTGCGGTACAATTTTACTGGTCTTATTTGACGAGAACCAGGGCCTTCGACACGGGGAAACCACCATGCCAAACGCTGAGTTATTCACTTGTCCCTACCAAAAACTCCATCCATGACTCAATTTCTACTCTGGGCACAGTGCCGGCTCAACAAATGACGGGGGACTGGTTCAGTTTGGATATAACGTAGCCGGTTAGCGAAGAATTTTGAACATAGTTGACCAGTCGCCCGCGCAATCCGTTACGAGTAGTGGATCTTCTCCTGAACCGGAGAGCAACCCGGCCGGTCTATCAGGCCGCTCGCCGGTACTCATGATGAAGACCACCGACATGAGGAATTGCCACCACCTTTCCCTGTTCTGGCGGTTCAATTGATCGTGGTACCGGACTCTGCTTATCGAGAGACAAGTGCGTTCTCGCCTCATGATAGTAGATACCGTAGGATTTCAGCTGCCGCCGCAGATGCCGTTCATTTAGGATGATAACGTAATTCAGGCACTCTCGCCGGATGCTGCCAATTATTCGCTCCACATAAGGATTTTGCCATGGCGAGCGCGGGGCCGTAAGCACTTCTTCGATGCCGAGACTTTTCACTCGATTCGGATAGCTGGACGCCGAGCAGCTGTAGTTCACCATGGATTCGCGGGGCTCCCCAGCCGATATTGTTGCGAGACATCGCCCGGATTAGTTCACGCACATCGCGAGCAATTCCAAGTGCAGCGAGGCCCTGCTACGCAGGAGATCGATCAGAGTTTCAAAGAGGGGCACGAGTACGGTTTTCATGCCAGTAACGCTAGCGGTCCAATGCCACTAAAGTCAACAAAATCAACATGTACGAGGTTTTTGGTAGGGACACCATGCCGGTGCAATGCGGAACCTGGTAAAATCGATTTTTGGCGGTTACGGGGCCAATTTTAATGGGTTCAAATAATATGTCGTAACGCGGGTCGCGGGTTGTCATGGGTAACAGCTATTTAGCCCTGCCATATTGATAGTGGAATACGATGCTTCAAGCGAAGATTAATGGTTTTGCGTTTGTCTTTCATCCTTGCCTATCGGCATTGAATTCAGCCATAGTCGACCAGGTCCGCTTGCAACCACTGTATAAATGCCCCGACCTGGGGGTTGTTCAGGCTGTCCTTGCGACAGACCAAACCCCACTCTCCCAGATTAACGGCACAGTGTTCCGCGGGTTGAATCAGCCGACCCGCTTTGAGGTCGCCATCTGCAAACGGGCCATTAACCAGAACAATGCCCTCACCATTCATGGCCATCTCAATTGCGATTGCAGTTGTGTCAACACGGGTTGACCGATTAGGTGTTAGCCGACCCAGCCCCGCCGAATCAAACCAGTCCAGCCACTGCCATGCCTCAGAGGTGACTGTCAGAAGGGGGTAGTCCAGCAAGTCCCCGGGTTGCAGTTTTTCTCCGGAATTGCGAATCAGCCCCGGACTACAGACGGGAAACAGCTTTGACTGCATCAGGGGAGACCAGTGCAGGTGTTCATCGGGCGGGGTACGGCAGAAGATCAACCCTATATCGGCATCGGTTTCGTTAAAGTCCTGTTCGTGGATGGTGGACAGAAGCTGCAGCTCAAGCGTCGGATGTAGCGCCCTGAAGCGCGGCAGTCGGTAGGAGAGCCAGCGCAGCGATACAGAGATATAGGTTTGAACACGCAAGACTGACTGGTTCGCGCTGCGTCGAATGGCCTCGCTGCCGTTGATAAGGATTTCAAGCGCTTCTCGGGCGATGGGATAAAAGCGCTCACCCTCTACAGTCAGCCCCGCCTGGCGCCCATCCCGGACAAACAGGCGGACGCCCAGATTTTCCTCCAGTGCTCGAATCTGGTGACTGATGGCGGGGTGGGTCAGATTCAACTCCTCCGCGGCCTTGCGATAACTGCCGAGCCTGGCGGTGCTCTCAAAGCCCTTGAGAGCTTTTAACGGGGGGAGTTTGCCCAAGTCTAGCGACGTTGCCATCAGGTTCCCTTCTTGAGTTGGCACATAACCCTGCATTTGTGGTAATAAAAGTTACCAGTTGCAAAATAAAAGTCAATTGTGGGAGCACTCTGTTATTTGTGACTATACGAGAGTAACTGCCCCACAGTTGGTGGAAAGTAAGGTTCAATTCAAGGATCTGCCATGACAACTCCAGTAGAACTTCCCTCTAAGGCCAGTGTTCTTATCGTCGGCGGCGGTATTGTCGGTTGCTCAATCGCCTACCATCTGGCAAAGCGAGGGGTCAGTGACGTGGTGCTGTTGGAGCGCAAGCAGCTTACCTGTGGCACCACCTGGCATGCGGCCGGACTGGTCAGTTTGCTCTGGCCCACCCCTTTCCTGACCAAGCTGGCCAAGTATAGCCACGAACTCTATGCCTCACTTGAGCAGGAGACCGGGCAGGCTACCGGTTACCGGCGTATTGGCAGCCTCTCCGTGGCCCGTACGACAGAGCGACTGGAGGAGTTACTCCGAACCGCCTCCATGGGCAGTGTTTTCGGGGTCGAATCCGAGATGATAGACAACCAGCGGCTGGCTGAACTTTATCCGGGCATAAACACCGATGGCATCCTGGGTGCCCTGTATACCGAAAACGATGGCCAGACTAACCCGGTTGACACCACCATGGCTCTGGCCAAAGGAGCACGCCAGCGCGGCGCTCGGGTGCTCGAGGGGGTTAAGGTAGAGGAAATTCTGGTAGAGAACGGTACGGCGGTTGGGGTAAAGACCGCGTCCGGAACCATTGTCGCCGACCAGGTGGTTTTGGCAGGGGGCCTCTGGTCTCGAGATATAGCTGTAAAAATTGGTATCGACCTGCCGCTGTATGCCTGTGAGCATTATTACGTCGTGACCGAAGAAATGGACGGGCTGACCAGGCGCCCTGTCCTGCGCGATTTCGACAAAGGCGTCTACTTCAAGGAAGACGCCGGGAAAATGTTAGTGGGCTGGTTTGAACACAATGCCCGGGGTTGCCCGATGAGTAATATCTCCGAGGACTTCTGTTTTGACGAATTCCCCTGTGACATCGAACAAGTTGAGGAGTATCTCCTTCGCGGCATGGAAACCCTGCCGGCGCTTGAACAGGCAGGTATCCGTAC
>PVMK01118907.1_pt1 | contig 23513 bp, 20 predicted proteins | sample 1853481 | NCBI WGS metagenome assembly PVMK01 (sample SAMN08533507, study PRJNA380276) | Marine sediment metagenome, whole genome shotgun sequencing project. | reverse complement strand
CCACGGCCTGCCAGCTTGCTGCAGCCGGTGGCGAGCGTCCACATCTCGAGATTCCAGTCGCCAGTGAAATTGCGAAGGCTGATTCTGCCTCTGTCGTCTGCCGTCGCTCCGGCTTGTGCGGTGGCCACAGGTTGAGGTGCCGTGGAGCCCAGTGCCGGGCCGGCCATGGCTGCAGGTGCTGGAGCTGGAGCCGGAGCCGGACTTGGGCCAGGCGGCGCGCTTGCGACCACCGGGCCGGGAGTTTGGGTACCCAGGTAGAACTTGGGCCTGCCGGTGGGCCAGCCCCACAGAATCTTGCCCTCTACATTATAGGTCCACCCCGCCGCAACATTGATAGTCAGGAAGTCCTCACCGTCGAGAGAGGGAGCTCGCACTGTGAAGTTATAGCTGCCGGGCGCCAAAGGTACTTTTATGGTGGTCCCTGACCGTAGTTGCCCGATCGGTCGGCCATCCTGTTGGATATTGAACTGGATCGCCTTGCCTTTCATGGAACTCTTGCGATTGAAAACCACCAGCCCCTCGCCAGGCCCCGCCTCCGCGGCCAAAGCAATCGAAGCAGGTGCTATTCCAATCCCCAGCGCAACGATCACTCCCATGAGTAAGATCGACAAATATCGATGTGGCATCTGAATTCTCCTCAATATCTCGATCACCCTGTCCGCTGCGTTCGAATATTCAGCTGACCTGTAGCGCCCGGATTTTATTTGAAGTCGGAAGCTTGTATAAACAGATTTCCATTTGCAACTTTTCCGGCTTCATTCAAGCCCTCGGCAAAGCCACGCTTCATTCGAGGACCGGAGTATATATTTTCGGCAGCAGGGGCATAATTTGTGCTGTTCCGACAGTCGCTCAGCGAGTCCGGCTCGAGTAATACCGTTCGGCGTCCGCAGATTGCGAAACGTGAGTGCCCAGCCACGCTGGCGCGAGATTCCTTCTGCCAAAAGGGGCCACGCCGATCTCGGTGCTCGTCCTTAGTTGGCGAAATCCTTCATCGTAAACGACCAGGTGACCCTGGCATAAAAATCGAACCGATCACGATCCGGGTCCTCGATGATTCTTTGCGTTAACTCGTCGCGCCAGCGCCCGCGTACATCCAGAGTCAACCGATCCGTTGGCCGCCACATATATCGTATTTCGAACAAACGCTCATTGTCAGCGTATTGTGGCGAAATTAACCAGCCTGCTTCAGTTTCTGCATAATTGACGCCAATGCTTTGATTGGGCAAGAACTCCATAATACTTGCCGTGACATTCCACGCCAGACCGCCAGCGTCGCCCAATCCGATAATGCCGGCAGCAGGCTTGTTCGGTGTCGACGGTGCGTATCCAACCTCAGATGAAAAACGTAGCCGCCAACCCTCCGATCGTGCCGGCCAACGCGCTGCCGCACGCGCCACCAGCGTCCAGTAATCTTCCACCGGTCCACCATCAATGCCGCTTTTGTTAAGCGACGAGGGCATATAAGTAATGTCCAGTGCACGCTATACCAGATGGCGTCTGGGCTGCACATTTTCGAATGCCAGAAAAGTCGAGACCCTGGATCGGCTGTCTGAGAATTCCAAAGGGTGTCGTCGAATGTTGCTCGCACCATCGGCCGAGTTGTATTGCAATATCACATTCGAAGTCCAGCCGTTGGACGCTTGATAGGTAGCGTGGACACCGTCGGTCCAGTTTATACGCAGATTGTTGCTGTCATTCCGGTCGAGCGACTTCGCGTACACGCCGCCGCGGGCAACGAACTTGGTTTCCATTCGGCCAACCGCGAGGTTGAATTTTTCGGTTCGAAACCACTGGAAAAACAATGAGTCGATAGTGATCTGGCCGTCGCCAAGCCCTACTGGCGTGGGAATATCGGGCTGCAAGATAAAATCAGGATCGCATTCTATAGCTGAGCAGATTCCTGACACCCGACCGACCGCTCTGAATCGTTCCGAGATACCCCAGACCGACCGCAGCCGCCAACGAGAACGCAAATGGCCGCTGTCGCTGGCTACGATGCCCTGAAAATCATCACCTGTGAAAACGAAGCCCAGCCTAAGGTCTCCGTCCAGCTTAACGCCCCGTTGTTCGTCGGCAACGTCGATGGATCCCTGAACATCAATTTCCGGTTCATCAAGTTCTTCGACCACATCAGTCAATTCCTCGTCTTCCGCCTGGCCGAACGCCGGATAAGCAATCATGAGACCGATCAATACGATCACGATTGCTTTGAAAATCGCAGACCAGTGATTTTTTTCCACCATAGTCATCGCCAGAGGATGGGTATCAGGGCCCAATGAACCTCCTTTTCAAGATCTTTAGCTGAGAGTTACCGACCCAAGAAAAATGAACCCGGCATTTCGCCGGGTTCTTCCTGACACTTTTGAGTTTTGCACTATGCACCTACTCGTGACTATTGCTGACCGGGAACGTACACGTTAGCGTTGGCGCCGAGATGTCAGGTTTATTATTCAGGATCAAAATTAAACCTGACACCTTTTTCGGCCGGCGAAACAGAAGAATCGGTCTGATCGACTACATCAACTCCACAGTCACTTTCTCAATCTTGCCGGTAAACGCATTGTCGCCCTCGGCATAATCTTCGGTCACAGGAGTAGCCCCGTCTGTGCCAACGTCAGCGGTTTCGTCAGCAGAAAAGAGGAACGGCGTGGTATTACCGATCTGACCTTCGGCCACCTTCTCCCCATTGACGAAGATCGTTCCCGTGCCACCCGCACCCAGTTTATCTCCACCGTCATACGCGAACTCGTAGCGGATCGTCGCCTTACCAGCGGCTACAGATTCCGGTGTAGTAACGGTGTAACGCTCCAGGCCGACCCAGTTATGCACGTAGGAAACCTTGCCGTCCTTCATGTACAGACTCCAGCCGGCGAAACGACCACCCTGAGCCAGAATTACGCCGTCCGCACCGCCTTCCGGTATCTCGACCTCCGCGGTGATCGTATGCGACTTGTTCTTCACATTGATAAAAGCGTTTTCCGTCATGTGGGTCATGCCCGGATACACAGTCAGCGACGTGCGATCGCCCATCAGATCAGGTCTGCCAGCAATTGCCGCGTTGAATCGTTCATAGACGCGATCATCGAGCGGCAAAACGTCGTACTTGATCGCTTCCTCCAGGAAGAGCGCCTGTAGTTCCTTTAGCTTCTCCGGGTTCGCGGCAGCCAGATCATTGGCCTGGCTGAAATCTTCGGCGACGTGATAAAGCTCCCACTTGTCCTGATCCAGGGGTCCATCCGGTGAGCTTGCCCAGGGCGTACGGTGCTTGGCCGCGGCCACCCAGCCGTCATGGTAGATCGCACGGTTACCGAACATTTCGAAATATTGCGTCGTGTGTTGATCGGCTGCGGCTGCGTCGTCAAACGCGTAAATCAGGCTGACACCTTCAAACGGTTTTTGCTCGGAGCCATTAACCGATGTTGGAAACGGTAATCCAGCTGCTTCCATCACCGTCGGCGCGATGTCCGTTACGTGATGCCATTGCGAACGTATTTCGCCTTTTGACTCGATTCCGTCGGGCCAGTGGACGACCAACGGATTGCGCGTGCCCCCGTAGTGCGAGGCAACCTGCTTGGTCCACTGGAACGGTGTGTTCGTGGCCACAGCCCAGCCCGCCTGAAAATGTGGATAGGAGGTCGGACCACCCCACTCGTCCATGTTACCCAACTGTTGTTCAACGGTAACGGGTATGCCATTGAGTGCTGTCGTTTCGTTGAATGTTCCGGTTAGTCCGCCCTCGGCGCTTGAACCGTTATCACCGAAAACATAGATGAACAAAGTATTGTCCATTTCACCCATTGCCTCGATGGCATCGACCAACCGACCAACTTCGTGGTCGGTGTGTTCTGCGAATGCCGCGAATACTTCCATCTGCAGAGCATAGAGTCGCTTCTCATCGGCTGACAGTGTGTCCCAGTCGGCAATATCCGCGGGTTTTGATGCGAGCTTGGTGCCCTCCGGTACAACACCCAGCTGAATCTGACGTGCCAGGGTCTGCTCTCTGTATACATCCCAGCCGTCGTCAAACTTTCCTTTATAACGGTCAACCCAATCTGCCGGCACCTGGTGTGGCGCGTGAGTAGCCCCGGTTGCGAAGTACATGTAAAACGGTTTGTCCGGCGTGAGCGACTGCTGGGTACGCATCCACGTAATCGCCTGATTGGTCATATCGGTCGTGAAATGATAGTTGGGATCATCCGGCAAATGGACTGGTGCCGTGCCATCGTGGAGGACCGGTGCAAACTGGTTAGTCTCACCGCCGATGAAGCCATAAAACTTGTCAAAGCCCGAGCTGGTCGGCCAGCGGTCAAACGGACCGGAGACGCTGACTTCCCACGGTGCTGTCTCGTGATATTTGCCAAAAGCGGCCGTGCTGTAGCCATTCAGCCGCAGCATCTCGGCGACCGGTGCAACACTTAACGGACGCTGACCCCGGTTTCCCTGGAATGCGGTTGCGACTTCCATGACCGAACCAGCATTGGCGGAATGATGATTACGGCCGGTCAGTATTGCCATACGCGTGGGCGAGCACAGTGCCGTTGTATGGAACTGGTTAAAACGCAAGCCATCTTCCGCGAGCCGGTCAAGTGTTGGCGTCTGGATCGCGCCACCGAAACCGTCCGCGGCACCGAAACCGATGTCATCGATAAGCACGATGACGACATTGGGCGCGCCATCAGGAGCATTCACCGAAAACGGCGGCGGTGCCGTCGCTTTGCGCGCATCCATTTCAGTGATTTTCGGGAATACCGGGTCAGGAACCGGCAAAACCGTACGATCCAGCGTACCTGGCATACTGGAGACACTTGGTTCGGCTGCCATTGGAGGTTCTGCAACTTCCGAGCATCCAGTCAATACCAGTAACGTGCTCGACAGGACTGCAACGAGATAGCGATTGTTGTTCATCTGGATCTCCTGAGCCGCAAACGATTATTCGTTTTTTTATCTGCAGCGAACGGACAGTACAGACTACACGACAACTTGAGTTTCGCAATAAAGGCGTCGTCGTAAAATTTTTCCAGACGGTCGTTTTTCACTTCGTTCCACGCCCGAATCAGTTACGAATTTGATAACAACATGTGAAAGAATCATAGTGTTCAGGGGGTAACTAATTACAACTACAGGAGTGCCCAAATGATCACTAGATTATTGGTATCAAGCATTTTCGGATTTCTGAGCTGCGCCGTTTTCGCCGGCGATGACGTTGACGATGGTGCGTATGCGGTCAACGACTCAGATTTAATCGTGGCTGACAATCGACGCAAAGAGCGACGCGACGATCGGGGGGATGATCGCGACGATAAACAAGACTGCCGTCAGGAAGAGGGTGCCGTTGGCAAGGACAAACGCGAATGCAAACAGGAGAATCGGGGCGAAGGTGATGAAGTTGAAGAGGAAGCTGAAGCTGACGCTTGAGCCAGAAAGATAGCCCAAGCGAGAAAACCCGGCACTTGGCCGGGTTTTCATTGAGTGCTAGGGGGCGCGTAATTTTCACTGTTCCGTCAGCCTCGAAAAGGATCAGGCTAAAGTAGCTTGTTACATGCTAATTACGCATCGTTGTGTGCATTTGCTGCCAGTCTACCCTTATGCAATCGCTTCAAAAGCGATTTTCCGAACCTGCGAGAGATTTGCAGACTTTCTGGCTTGCCAGAGATCATAATTGTCTTGCATGGCCAGCCAACTCTCAGGAGATCGGCCAATTGCCTTTGACAAGCGCAACGCCATCTCGGGGCTTACAGCGCTATGCTCCGAAACGACACGCGCCAGGGTAGACGCAGCAACGCCCAGATTCTCAGCCAATGACCTGATACTAATATCAAACGGCTCGATATATGTTTCCCGGATAAACTCGCCCGGGTGCGGGGGATTGTGCATAGCCATCAGTGATAGTCCTCGTAGCCCAATACGTACGCGTTTCCGTCTTTGAATTCGAAGGTCAGTCGCCACTTCCCGCTGACCCATATCGACCATCGATTCTTCGCCCGACCCTTGAGAGGATGGAGCCGATACCCTGGCACGTCCGTATCCTCGACCACTCGGGCGGTATCGAGAGCTGCTAACTGCAGCCGAAGTCGACCAGCGTGTTTGGCCTGGATCCCTGCCCTGCTTCCGGTTTCATGGTATCTGCGCAGGCCTTTGTGCTTAAACGACTTGATCACTGACGTACTATAGCGTGTTGCGCATCACGCAACAAACTGTCTTTCTCCCGAATGTGGCCAGAAACACAAAAAAAGCCCCGTCGAAGCGAGGCTTTCTGCTCGGCTGCATATGAATACGCCAAATCTTGGTAGCGGGGGCGTGATTTGCACTGTTCCTGCGGTTCCGACACGTGCGCGCTTGAAATAGCACAATCCCTTCAAATCGGCCCCTGCTCCGACCCCAAATGTCCGCTTTTCCTTGCAGATTTAACCGATCGACGCAACACATTGGCTAAAACGTTCGGCTGGTGTTCTAAAATGTAACGTTTCTCTTGGTCTTTCGTTAAGCCTTCTCGCTACTGCATTCAATCTGTTCTCGTGAACGTTCGAGAGATTCATCCCTTTCGGGAAGTACTGTCTTAGGAAACCGTTGCTGTTCTCGTTCGATCCTCGTTGCCAGGGCCTTGAAACAGAGGTTTGGGCTCTGAGTGCCGTTGTTTGCCCACCTCCGGGGCAACTACGTGAGTGTAAACGGCTCAGTTCACTTCCATTCCAAGTCGTGTCCAGTCAGTGGTCTCCACGAGATCGTCGAGTTCCTCAACGACCTCTTGAATCCGCACCTTAAGATCGTCGAAAAGCTCGTAGTCCTGAGCTGCCGGAGGCGAATCGGACGTCTCCACCAACGTGAATAGCGTCGATAGCTTGTCGTTTAAACGCACCGGGTAGTTGATGAGGTCCTGCGTCGCCTGGGCCCGGAACTGGATTAGCTGCTCTTCGATTATGAGGAGTTCGCGCACAATGCGTTCTCCATTGCGCCGAGCGTCTTCGCCAGAAATATCGCTGTCGATCTGGACCTCGAGCCGATCCCGTAGTTCGCGGATGCGAAAAACGGTTTCGTGGGTGCTGGTGATCTCGTCGCGTACGGCGAGGAGGAAACGGTTCAGTTCGTCGAATTCCTCCTGAGTCGTATCCAACCTCGGGTCCGGGAGAAGCTCGAATGATTGACTCGACCTGAATCCCCCGGTCCGCAGCTCCACTTCATACCGGCCGGGCGCCGCGATTGGCCCAATGGGGTCGTAGCGCCGGTAGATCGCACCGGGGAATCTGCAGCGGGTCCGGGTAGCGCAGGTCCCACACGAAGCGATTCAGCCCGGCTTCGGCTGCGATCGGGTCTGGTGGCGGGTTGCGGGGTGTGCCCACTCGGTCGGGGTCTTCCTGACTGCTGAACGTTGCGACCTCGGTCCCGCTCTCGTCCCGGAGGGTCAGGGTCACCGTTTTACCGGGGTCCTTGAGGTAATACCAGATCGTGGCGCCGGCCGGCGGATTCTCTCCCCGACGCGCCCGGTGGGCTCTGTCCCCTGAGAGGGCTGCCGGCTATTCCTTCCCGGAATCGGACAGCGTCTTCGGGCTGGAACAGATGAGCTGAAGCCGCGAAAACCCCCGATTCGGCTTGCCGCAGCACAGCCAGGTCATCGAAGATCCAGAAGGCGCGACCGTGCGTGGCAATGACCAGATCATCGTCTTTTACCACCATGTCGCGGACCGGCACGACTGGAAAATTCGCCTGCCACCTACGCCATGAACCACCGTCGTCGAACGAAACGTATAGCCCCGTTTCCGTTCCGGCGTAAAGCAGCCCCGGCCGCGCTGGGTCCTCACGGATGACCCGGGTAAAGTCGTTCGCTTCTATTCCATCGGTGATCAGCGTCCAGCTGGCTCCGTAGTCCGTAGTCTTGAAGAGGTATGGGGTAAGGTCGTCAAGCTTGTAACGATTTGCGGCGAGGTAAGCCGTTCCGGGATCGTGGCTCGACGGTTCGATGATGCTGACCAGGGTGAAGTCGGGGAAACCCGTCAGGCGTCACATCCTGCCACGATTTCGCACCATCACGGGATATATGTACCATTCCGTCGTCGGAGCCCGCCCAAAAAAGACCGTCCTGAATGGGCGATTCCGCAAAGGCGAAGATGGTGGCATACCACTCGATGCCCGTGTTGTCCCTTTTGATGGGACCCCAGTAAGGGCCGGTGTCCGGGGTCATCGTCGATCCCGGGGGTTGCTTCCAACGTCGAGGGGTCGGCCCGCGTCAGATCCGGGCTTATGACCTCCCACGAATCGCCACGGTCCAGGGAGCGGTGCACAACCTGCGAAGTGGCGTAGAGGACCTCCGGGTCGTGGGGAGAGATCACGATCGGGAACACCCATTGGAACCGGTATTTGTGATCCTTCGCGCCCCAACCCCACCAGATCTCATTCCACGGCGAGATGTACTTCACCTGCTTCGTACGGTGATTGTAGCGGGTGAGCCAGTGATGATCGCCCGAGTAAATAATATCGGGGTCTTCAGGATGGACAGCAGTGTACCCATCCTCGTTTCCCCCGATCGTATAGAGCTCGGATTCATCGATCAGACCATAGTCCGAGCGGCTCGGGATCGAGAGCGTGGAGTTGTCCTGCTGATTTCCGTAGACCCGGTATGGAAAGCGGGTGTCCACGGTCACGTGGTAGAACTGGGCGGTCGGCTGGTTGTAGATAGACGACCAGGATTTGCCCCGCGTTGAAGGTGGTGTTTCCGCCCCCGTCGTTGGCTTCGATCATCCGCTCCGGATCTTCCGGATCGATCCATAGATCGTGGCTGTCCCCATGCGGTGTCGGGATCATCTCGTAGTTGCGCCCTCCGTCTGAGGAGTGCCATAGCCGGGTGTTCTGCACGTATACCCGGTCCGGGTCACTGGGATGCGCATGAATCCTGTGGAAATACCAGGGCCTCTGCAAAAGCTCGGCCCGTTGACTCACCAACTCCCAGGTGGCCCCGGCGTCATCAGACCTGAAGACACCCGTCTGATCATCCTCAGCTTCGATGATCGTCCATACACGGTTCGGGTTGGCTCCCCGACACGGTCACGCCAATTCGGCCTCGATTCTCCCCCGTGGGCAACCCCGGGTTGTTCGTCAGTTCTTCCCACGTGTCTCCTCCGTCAGTCGACTTGTAAAGCCCGGTGCCAGGGGCCAGCCCCGCGAAGTCCCCAGGCGAACCGGCGCACCTGCCACATCCCGGCGTAGAGTACCCTTGGATCGGAGGGGTCCATCTCGAGATCGCCGGCGCCGACGTCCTCGTTCATGTAGAGCACCTTGTCCCAGGTTGTGCCGCCGTCACGCGACCGGTAAATGCCCCGCTCCTCGTTGGGTCCCCAGGCGTGTCCGAGCGCTGCGACGTAGACCAATTCTGGATCAGTGGGATGGACGATCACGTTGGAGATCTGCCGAGTGTCCTCTAGCCCCAGGTGACGCCACGTCGCCCCGCCGTCATCTGAACGGTAGACTCCATCGCCATGTGAAGTGTTTCCCCGGATCGCGTGTTCGCCCATTCCGGCGTACACGGTCTCGGGACTGGACGGCGCGATCGCGAGTGCACCAACGGATCCGGTCTTGAAGAATCCGTCGGACACGTTGGTCCAGCTGTGCCCCGCGTCCACCGTCTTCCAAACACCCCCGCCCGTCGATCCGAAATAGAACGTCAGGCGATCGGTGGGGTGACCGACCACAGCGATCGATCGTCCACCACGGAACGGACCAATGAGCCGAAACTGCATGTCGTCGAGCGGAAGGGACGCCAGGCCGGATGCATCTTGCGCCAGAATTGGTCCGGGTGAAGCCAAAGCCGCAAGAAGGAAGACGATGAAAGAGACGCGACATCCGGTTCCAGACAGCCTCCGACGCAAATGGTCGCGGGACGGACCATCGCTATTTCGGAAATCAACCAAAGATTTTCCCATATGATTGAAACCTCTATTTTTCTTTTGCGTAACTTCAGGTGAGACCAAAGGCGCATACCATCCGCATGCGAAGTTACGTAGCTCAATCACAGTGTCGCGCAGTGCAGTGCTCATTTTTGCCTCGCAATGACTAAGAAATTGATTTTTAAGCTTAACGCCTGGATATGAATAGAAACAGTGTTTTAATTCTGTAGTGCCTGACCGCAGCGACTGTGGAACAGATTTAGTTCTGATTTAGGAGAGCATTTTTGCTCATCGTCACCTGAGGAGTAGAGATGAGGATTTCACTCAAAGATATCGGACAAGAAAAAAGCCGGCCCTTCGAATGGGACCGCCCATTTTTGTTTGGTAGCGGGGGCGCGATTTGCGCTGTTCCCACGGTACTTACGCGAATTCGACTCTTGTAAGTCTGGTGGAACGAAATCTCCGCTGCTGCGCGACTTCATCGGCGATCAACGCTGCATCGCTACGTAAAGTTCTACGACATCAACAACTCAGGTTCCGGTCGCAAGTTCGGCCAGTTCGTCGATCTCAATCGTTTTCTTCTTGTCAACGCGTGCGTAATCAAACAATCCGGCCTCATCATAGATCACACGATCTTCGTAGTCGTCAAACCAGATGGCGTCCGGATTGCGGCCAACAATACAGACCTTGCCACGATCCGGCGCATCCAAAGCATTCCGAAGAATCTTGAAGATCAGTACGCCGTTCTCAGTTCCTGGAACACCGGGGATCGGCTCGTTGGTTACCGCGGAGACCTCGGTCTTACCCTTGTAGTGGGTAATCGAGAGGCGTGCATGCGTTTCCACACCAGACAGTCCCTTTTGCGATTCGTTGAGGAGATTCCAGACTGTTTCAATCGGCACGTTAAAGTGCCGGTACGCCACAATATCCCTGCCGCAAAAGAAGTAATGGTTGCCGACGCCAACCCGGTATAGCGCACGCTGCATCACTCGCAGCGCATCTGCATCATCATTGATACCCTTGATAATCGGTGCCTGGTTTTCAACATTGATCCAACCGCGAGAAGTAACGCCCTCGATGGCTTTGAGCGTGTCTTCATGCCACTTGAGCGAGCCATTTGGATTGGTGAGGTATTCGCCATCCTCGCCTTTCAGCAGGAATTCGTCCGGGTGATTGAAGTGAATCATCAGCCGAAAACCAATATCCGGGTATGTCTTGTGGAAGTTGTCCATCATCGCAAGAAAGGCTTCGTCGAAACGCTTCGGATGAAACGACATCTCCTTGGTGCCGAGACGAATCGACTCGACGCCCGCCTCCGCGAGTGCAGCCATCCAGGCGCCCACCTTGCGATTCGGCAGTGCCATCGGGTCACCACCCGACATCAGAACCTCGCGCAACTTCTCGCGGCCGGTTTCAGGGTGGCGCCCTCCATTCTCTGCAACAATCTTGTTGTGTGCTTTTATGTAGTCGGTGACCTCAGGGATCTTCGCCAGCCCTTTCTTGGCTACGGTGCCGTCCTGACGTTCGACTTCTTTCTGGCTGATCAATTCTTCGCGGTAACAGAAGCGACAATGTGCCGAGCAGGTAGAGACCACATAGAGCAAGCCCATTTCGTATTTGTGCAACAGCCCTTCTACCGGCGCGAAATCCATCTGGTGTCCCGGGTCTTCCGAGCCGGCAAGGTTCAGTGTTTCATCCGGGTTAGCTTTGACGAGAGTTTGCAGCGGTTTGCTGTTTTGCGCCATTTCGTAAAAGTGGCGCGTCATCTTTACGGGCATCCGGTTCTCTACATCGCGCTCTGTATCTTTCAGTTTTAGCAGTTCCGCGAGTTCATCCCTGGAGTAGAAGCCTTTAATCGCGTCGGGCGCCTTGTCCTCAAAAAACGGCTTGAGGCCGTTAATGGTATCGCGCTCATATTTCGGATTCTCGATCGTATCCCTGAACGCCTGCTCTCTTTCTGTTGGAACGTATGCCGCCACGTCACACCTCAATTACGAAATAATCAACTTCGCCCAATGTAACACATTGAACTTTTAGTTTGTGATATTGTAACAAAATGAACAGTCGGGCATCGGAAAATTCCACATCGGACCTGGTCGCAGCTGCAAGCGGCGAGCTCACACCAACCGAACGGCGCATCGCAGAAGCCGTGCTGGCCGAACCCACCCTGCTCGCCTTCGGCACCGTCTCGGATTTGGCGGATCGTGTTGGCACAAGCCGGCCATCTATTGTGCGTTTCGCCAACAAACTCGGATTCCAGGGCTACACCCTGTTGCAACAGCACGTTCGCAGCGATCTGTCACAGCAGCTTTCACGCCCCAGCGAACGAATCCGACAAGACGACAAGACAGGCCCTCCCCTAAGAGACGTGATCAATGGCGGAATCGCGTCGGTGCTCGATGCGTTCGAGGATGGACGGGTAGCCGAACTCGCGGCGCCCGTGGTTCAGGCTGAAAAAGTCTGGATTCTCTCTGGCGAGACGTCTCAGGCCGGTGCGCACGCGCTCTACAGCGGCTTGTCCATGGTGCGACCCAGGGTGCGGACGCTCGAAGAACACTCATTTGGTACCGATCTGAGCGATGCGGGACCGCAGGATGTGGCGGTCGTATTCGACTTTCGCCGCTACCGGCGCCAGGTAGTTACCGCCACGCGTGTCCTTGCGAACGCCGGCGTCAGCATCGTTGCGATCACCGACAGTCCCCCTCTCCCCACTGGTGGAGTTGGCCGATTCCTGGTGTCAGATTGAGGTTCCGGCCATAGGCCCGTTTGACAGCTCCGCACCGATCGTTGTGCTGTGCGAATTGCTTGTTGCCAGGGTTGCCCAGGAGTTAAAAGATGATGCGAAGAATCGAATCGATCGGATCGAGGCGCTTTGGGACGATACTGAGGCGTTCCTTTAGATTGCTGTGGAATGTTTAGGAGTTAAGCTTGATTGACAAGACATGGCCGTCGGCTGCCAAGGCGGTAGCGGACATCCCGAATGGAGCGACTGTCATGGTTGGCGGATTCGGTGCGTCCGGCAGTCCGATAGAACTCATCCATGCACTGATCGATCAGGGTCCAACAAACCTGACATTGATTAACAACAATACCGGCAATGGAGAGGTGGGACTGGCTGCCCTGATCGCCAACGGACAAGTGAGCAAGATGATTTGCTCGTTTCCGAGATCCAGCCAGTCCAAAGTATTTCCGAAGCTGTACAGGGCCGGCGAGATCGAACTCGAACTGGTGCCACAGGGCACGCTCGCCGAACGCATACGTGCCGCTGGCTCGGGAATCCCGGCCTTTTACACACCGACGACTGTAGGTACGGTCCTCGCCGAAGGTAAGGAGACACGAGAATTCGACGGTCGTACCTACGTAATGGAACCCTGGCTTCCGGCTGATTTCGCATTGGTCAAGTGTGAAGTCGCCGACCCTTTGGGCAACCTGACTTTCAACAAGACCGCCCGCAACTTCAGCCCGATTATGTGCATGGCGGCCACGACTACCATCGTGCAGACGAGGCAACTGGTGGCAGCGGGTGACATAGATCCCGAGACTGTCGTCACGCCCGGCATCTTCGTCAATCGCGTGGTTGCGGTTACCGACCCCATACATGAGGACACCTTGATAGCCGAGGGAGCGCGTTACCCATGAGTATTGGTTGGACAAGAGAACAAATGGCCGCAAGAGCAGCGCTGGATATCCCGGACGGTTCTTACGTCAACCTTGGGATAGGCATTCCGGAACTCGTGGCTCAGTTTGTTCCGCAGGGCCGCGAATTTATATATCACACAGAAAACGGTTTGCTCGGCATGGGCCCGCCACCGACTGAGGACGAACTCGACCTGGATCTGATGAACGCCGGCAAGAAGTATGTGACAGCGCTACCGGGTGCATCCTACTTTCACCACGCTGACAGCTTCAGCATGATTCGCGGCGGTCACCTCGATGTTTGCGTGCTGGGCACTATGCAGGTGGCGGCAAATGGAGATATTGCTAACTGGTCAACCGGTGCACCGGATGCGATTCCTGCTGTTGGCGGCGCCATGGATCTTGTTCAAGGCGTCAAACGTATCTTCGTTATCACCATGCACACCACCAGGAATGGCGAACCGAAACTGGTCGAGCGGTGCAGTTATCCACTCACCGGCCCGGGTGTTGTGTCACGAATCTTTACGAATCTCGCTGTGGTCGATGTCACGCCGGACGGTTTCGAGGTTATTGAGCTGGCGCCGGATGTTACGTTTGCGGACGTTGAACAGCAGACCGGCGCACCTGTTAAGCCGGCACCGAAGAATCAGGCTAAATAGATGCAAGCACTGAAACAAGCAATAGACGATGCACGGTCACGCTACGCATCGCTCAATCCGCAGAGTCAGACCGCAGCCAGGGATGCAGAGCGTTACATGCCTGGTGGTAATACGCGTGCCGTTTTGCATTACGATCCTTTTCCATTGACCATGGCCGTCGGTCAGGGGGCCGAACTGACGGACCTGGACGGCCATCGCTACGTGGACTTTGTGGGCGAGTTCTCTGCCGGCCTGTTTGGACATTCAGACGAGATAATCAAAGAGGCGGTCATCGATGCACTGGGCAAAGGGATCGTCATGGGATCGCCAACGGCCTACGAAAGAGAGCTTGCGCGGTTGCTATGCGAACGATTCGATTCGATCGACCAGCTCAGGTTCTGCAACTCAGGTACCGAAGCGAACCTGTTGGCACTGGTCGCCGCTCGCTCAATAACAGGCCGCGACAAGATCCTGGCCTTTAACGAGTCCTATCACGGCGGCGTCCTGAAATTCCCCAGTGGTGGAAATGCGCTCAATGTTCCTTTTGATTTTGTACTTGCAGACTACAACGATGCCAAAGGCACTGCCGAGGTGTTCGAGCAATGCGGCACGGAACTGGCGGCCGTCATTGTGGAGCCGATACTGGGTGCTGGCGGCAATATCACCGCCGACCAGGACTTTCTCGAAATGCTCAGGGACATGGCTACGAAACACGATACCTTGCTGATTTTCGATGAAATCAAAACTGCGCGACTCGGTACCGCGGGTATCCAGGGAATGATGGGTATCGAACCCGACCTGACCACACTGGGAAAATTCATTGCCGGCGGCCTGCCGACGGGTGCATTTGGCGGGCGCTCGGAAATAATGGCGCAATTCAATCCGAAACTGGGTGGCACGCTGGGCCATGCCGGCACTTTCAACAACAACGTACTTTCCATGGCGGCTGGCTGTGCGGCCATGGGCAAGATCTACACGCCGCAATGTGCCGCCGATTTCTTCGACCGGTCCGAGGCTTTCCGGCAATCACTCAATGAATTATTTGCTGCCAAAGCGGTACCGATGCATGCCAACGGCATGGGCTCAATGATCGCGATTCATTTTTCGAGCACGCCAACGACGAGACCTGCCGATATCAGTGCCGGGTGTCGGTCGCTGCGCCCGCTTCTGCACATGGAAATGCTCCTCCAAGGCGTATTGGTTTGCGGCCGGGGCGATATGTTTCTGTCTCTGCCGATGAGCGAAACACATTTTGCAAAAGGACGACTTGCGCTCGAAAGCTTTATCGACCGACACAAGCCTCTAATAGAACTGGTGTTGCAAGACTAATACGGCTTCAAGGGGGTGTGATTTGTGCTGTTCCTGCCCCACTCACGCCCGTCCGCGTGAAGTAGCAATACCACTCCGAACCGCAGGGCCTGGTTATAGAAGAGTCTCACGCCCTTTGAGCGCTTCTGCCGATAGATAGTTCTAACACGATATCGGAATACGGTACGGAAGGTCGTTTACTACCGCGTGTGCCGGTTTCCATTTTGACCAGGCCATAGCTCTCCATTTTTTTGAGAGTACGTGTCAGATTGGACTGCGAGCGATCCGAGAGCCTTGCCAACTCGCTGATGCTTTCGGGCTGTTGTTCGGCAATTAAAGAGAGCAGGTCACGATTTTGGTCGGATAATACCTGGGCAAGCGAAGACATTGAGCTAAACCAGATCTTTGGCTCCCCTCTTTTGCGCTTGTGTTTGCCAGTCACAATATCCCTGGTATATGCCTGAAAATTTGGCAGGGACATAATCCCTATTTTTACCCGTTTCATATCTTTATTCCTCTCTTTTTCAAGGTTGCATTAACGCCCTTATCAAAATCGACCAATAGCGTTTCCGCACCCTCAAACTCGTAGGTGCACTCTCTCCCACCTCTGTGCATGTGATCCGCGGCTTTGGGTCGCGTTGATCTGGCTGCCGGGCCGCGTCGCTTTTTTGGCCGATGAGCGTTGTCGATGCCAAAAATTCGTTCTCCTTGAGGATCATGCAGGGTCAGTGAGCATTTGATGCCGTGTGGTCGCTCTGAGGTCTTTTCCACGGCGCTCACCTCGTATTTGATCCAATATCCGCCCCCCTGAGCAAAATCCAAGCCGTCCAGATCCAGCAGCAGCTCCAAAGAATGGTCACGTTTTTTCATCATGCCGACATATATCATTGAATGATATATGTGTGAATTCGAGAATACGCGCAAAACTTATAGAAATCAAAATTTCTCGGCCCGATATCAACCGAAATCGGGTGCCGGGCACCACTTAATTTCGCAAATGTTCGTTTGCCATAACGGCGGAACTGGTTCACAAATCACTCACAACCCGTGTCACGCAGGATCCGCCGCGAATCCACTAGGATGAGTGTAAGGCCAATCCGGATATAAGAAGGGAATAAGCATGGACACAAACCGTGCAAAAACATACAAGGGAAGCATGTGGTAGCGAGCAGCAAGGACCTGCACCACGACGCAGTCAGGGACAACCTATCGGAAGTGCGGGACATACCTGCAGGCGAGCGGCTGTCCGACTACCGGTTTCGTGCAGCCACCGAACACGACATGCGCGGCGTTGAGGCACTTTTCGAGCGCCGCGACATCGCGCCGGGCTGGGCTACTTGGAAGTTCATGGAAAACCCCGATGGCGTCGCCCAGGTCTGCATCGCCGAAAACTCGCGCAAGACGATCGTCGGCATGTTGGCGCACATGCCGCGCAAATTCACTACGGCGGATGGCGAGTCCATCACAGCCTTGCAGGTCGTCGACGTCTATGTTGTTCCCGAGCTGCGTGACCGCGGAGTCTTTCTTGGCCTGCTGGACTTCGCGCGCCGCATAATCGATGGCCCACGATTCGGCATACCGAATCAATACTCCGCAATTTTCGGCCTGCGTGTTGACTGGGAGGTCCTCGGCCCGTTCGACCGTTGGCGGTTCCCAATCGCGATCGGCAGTCGCCTTGCCGGGGGCACATTTGCATTCCTGGCACCCCTGGTCAACGGAATTTCCCGAATTTACAAGGTGGCCTTCCTGCCACTCTTTCCCGGGAATCTCGAGATGAAGCGAATCACGAGATTCAACCGAAACTTCGAATTTGATGTTAAAGCTGGACACGGTGTGCGCTCAGCGGACTACCTGAACTGGCGGTTCATCGATCATCCGAAGGGGAATTTCCACGCATACGATTTTTTCGACAACGGCGAGTCTGTCGGCTATTGCGTGCTGACGATGATTGCCGGCAACGCGAATATGTCGGATTTCGTGACGTCCCGGCGCAGGCGGGGATGCCTGCGCTTACTTGTCGATCATTGCTGGGGCGAAGGTTTTGCCCAGCTCGGCATCCGCGGCACTGGCCTATCGCTCGGCAAGCTGGGCTTTATACGCCTGGCGTCGAAATCCAATTGCACCGCGGCCGAGCTGCCGGGGGAGCACTGGATCATAACGCCATGCGATCTCGACGTGGATTGTTAGTCAATGTCGCAACAGCAGGGAGACCAACATGGCCGGTAAGCAAACCGAGATTAATCTCAGGGAAGAGTCGAGTGACCCGTTCGAGTTCCTGGTCGACGTAACGAGCCGTGGCGGCGACACCGTTCACTATGATGGCCCGCTCGGTGAAACTTATATCTTCAATCATCCCGACAGCATCAGGCAATTCCTGCAGAGCCACGATTTCGTCAGGACCACGCTTATTAAGATTGTGCTTGGGGAAGGCATGCTCGCTTCCGACGGCGAGACATGGAGAGCCCGGCGCTACCAGGCATCACCATTTTTCCGCCGCGATGTCATTCTGGAATTCGCCCCACTGATCAACGCGCGCACCAGCACAGTGCTCGCTAAATGGGCACAGAATTCGGAGAGTGGGCAGACCCTCGATGTGTCTTGGGAGATGACGCAACTCACACTGTCGGTCATCGTCGACGGGCTCTTTGGAGTGGATCTCCAGTCCCGCATGCCGGGGTTGGGGGATGCACTCGACGTGCTCCTGAACGACCTCGGCGAGATGAGTTGCACGCAGCTCAACACGCCGCTTACGTTTTCGGCATCGGGACAGCAGCGGTTCCAGTCCGCGCTGGATACCGTGAACAATTTCGTCGCTGAGATCATTGAAGAGCGTCGCCGAAAGGACGACGATCCCGCTAACTTCTTGTCGACGCTCCTGTCCGCTCAGGACGAAGATACCGGTCGCCCGCTGAGCGATCGCCATTTGCGTGACGAAGTGGTCAGCATGATGATCGCGGGCCACGAGACTACCGCGCTGATCCTGTCATGGGCCTGGCACCTGCTGGCCGAGCACCCGGACGTCGAGCGGCGCCTTCACCAGGAACTGGACGATGTGCTGGGTAATCGGATGCCAACGTTTACAGACCTGGAACACTTGCCATACACATTAATGGTACTGCGGGAAACGATGCGCCTCTATCCGCCCGTCTGGTACATGGCGCGTAAAACCACAGCAGCGACCGAGGTGAACGGCTGTCTTTTGCCAGAAAACGTAATCGCGCTCGTTAGTCCTTACACAATCCACCGCCACCCGGATTTCTGGCCGAATCCGGACGAGTTCGATCCGCTCCGCTTTGCGCCGGATAAGAAACAGACGAAATATTCGTACATCCCGTTCGGCGGTGGCCACCACCTGTGCCTTGGCATGAACCTCGCATTGATGGAGGGCCACCTGATCCTGGCAAGCCTCGCCAAAAACTATATCGTTCGTCCGCTTCCTGAATGTCCAGTCAAGCCGCGCCCCGCTATCACGCTACGGTTGCAGGACGGGCTCCAGGCTACCGTGTCAAAACGAGTGACTACACCAGCCAGAAGGTGCGCAGGCTAATGGTTAGCGTAATGCGAGAAACGCGGCACGTGGAAGACCTGACGCTCGTCGACTTGCTGCGCCGGCGCGCCGCGCAACAGCCCGATGCGCGCGGCTATACGTTCCTGGCGGATGGCGAGCAGGACGAGGTATCGCTGACCTACCAGGAACTTGATCGCCAGGCCAGGTCCATTGCTGCCATGATCCGCTCAGCCGGTGCGAGTGGCGAGCCTGTGTTGCTGGTGTTCCCCTCGGGTCTCGAGTTTATTGCAGCTTTCTTCGGCTGCCTGTACTCGGGCTCGATAGCCGTGGCGGCGTACCCGCCACGCCCGAATCGTGCCATGGACCGATTCGCCGTTATCGCACGCGATTCGGGGGCACAAGTCGTTCTCACTCTCGAGGGCATTCGCTCGCGGCTGGAACCGAGCGTTGCTGAACTTGACGGCTTTCAACACCTGAAGTGGCTGACAGTTGAACAGCTCGATGATAATGCTGCAGACGAATGGGTGTTGCCCGACACAAACGAAGACTCGCTCGCACTACTTCAGTACACGTCCGGATCGACAGCGCAGCCCAAAGGCACGATGGTCAGCCACGGCAACCTGCTGCACAACTCCAGAAGTATCTGCACGGCGTTCGGGCACACCCGCTCCTCGGTCGCGGTCGGCTGGTTGCCGATGACGCATGACATGGGCCTGGTCGGCAACATGCTCCAGCCACTTTTCGTCGGTTTCCCTTTCATTTTCATGGCCCCCGAGCACTTCCTGGTCAAACCGATACGCTGGCTCAGGGCCATCAGCCGCTACCGGGCAACCACCAGCGGCGGGCCGAACTTCGCCTATGACCACTGCAGCCAGAAGATCAGGCCGGAACTGCGCGGCGATCTTGATCTCAGTAGCTGGCAACTCGCGTTCAACGGTGCCGAAATCATTCGTCCCGCGACACTCGATCGGTTTAGCACTGAATTCGCACAATGCGGCTTCCAGCGCGAGGCGTTTTATCCCTGTTACGGGCTGGCCGAGTCGACGCTGATCGTCACGAGCGGCCCAGGAGATACAGCGCCTGTCAGAAAGGCTTTTGACACAGAGGCGCTTGGTGCAAAACGTGCGGTTCAGGTAGCCGTTGACGCGGACAACGGCCGCACGCTGGTCGCTTGCGGCCGAACGCACCATGAGCAGGAGGTCATGATCGTCGATCCCGATACCTGCCGGCGATGCCCGGATGGGCATATCGGCGAGATCTGGATTGCCGGGCACAGCGTCGCGCAGGGTTACCTGAACAAGCCTCGCGAGACGGAACAGGTCTTTCAGGGTTACCTAAAGGACAGCGGGGACGGGCCTTTCTTAAAGAGCGGCGACCTGGGCTTCATTAACGACGGCGATCTCTTCGTTAGCGGACGACTCAAGGACCTGCTGATTATCGGCGGCGTGAATCACTATCCCACGGACATCGAAGTGACCGTGGAGCATTGCCACGCGGCAGTTCGCGAAAACTGCGTCGCCGCAATATCGGTCGAAGTAGATGGCGGCGAACGGCTGGTCATCGTGGCAGAAATCGATCGTCATCACCTGGCGGACGACAAAGCACAGGCGAAAGAGAACATCATCGTGGCGATCCGCGGGGCAATATCGCGGAATCACGACCTCTCGGCGCATGCCATTTGTCTCATCAGGCAGTCGACGACCCCCAGGACCTCAAGCGGCAAGATCCAACGCCACGCCTGCCGAAACCAATTTTTAGAAGGAGGACTCAGTCTTGTTTGATCCAAAACAGAAGGCGACAAAAATACTCGCCCAGGAAACCCCGGACCAGCAAAATGCTGCTGATCAGGATGCCACCGATAGTTTTCGCAGTTCGGCCATCATCCAGCACTTCATGCAGGAAAGGATTGGCTCCGCACTTGGTGTCGACAGCAAGACGCTGGACCCAGCGGCGCCAGTGACAAGCTACGGACTCGATTCCATCGCATCATTTACGTTGACACTCGAACTGGCGGAATTCCTGGATCGGGATCTGCCGGCATCCTTGATCTGGGAGTTTCCCACCATCGCCGAACTGGCCCGGGAACTCGGCGAGGAGCAGATGCCGCAACCCAGCTGACGCAGCGGTTACTTGAGCGTGACCCAGACAAGATCGATCGTTGTGTCACCCGTGTTGCCGGATTCGTGGCCTTCACTAAATGGGACCGCCTCCATCCAGCCGACTGAGCCAGTTTCCGAAAACGGTGACGGCGGAGATTGCACGCCGCCGCTGCGCCCCGACCAGGTGCCGCCCTTGATGTGGATGTAAACCTGGTTGCCGGGATGGGAGTGAATGCCCTCCCACTGGCCCGGTTCGACCTGCACCCGCTGCACGATGACCCGGTCGTTTTCCAGCAGTAATTCCAATGGGATGTTGGGGTAAACCTGCGGCGCATGCTCGGCATTGGGAGCAATTGGTGCATCGTCGTTCAGGGTCACCCAGATCAGGTCGATGGGTGAGTCGCCGGTGTTGCCGGATTCGTGCTCTTCGCTGAGTGGTATCGGTTCCATCCAGCCCACCGAGCCATCCTCACTAAACTCACCCGTGTAGGTAGGTTCTCCGCCGGCACGGCCAGACCACTCGCCACCCACGACGTGCACGTAGACCTGGTTGCCGGGATGAGCGTGCAGACCCTCCCATTTCCCGGCACCCACGACGAACCGTTGCACGACGACGTGCTCGTTCTCCAGCAGTACCTCACCATCAGGATTGTCCAGGTTGGGGTAGGTCAACAAGAATTGCTTGTCGGTTGCCGGCGTTTGCTCCGATGCGGTTGCATCTCGCGCACTGCTTGCGCCAAATGCGAGGAGTAGCATCAAAGCTGTGTTCAAAGTCAGGCTGCGTTGCATTTTATTCTCCTGAAAAGTGAGGGTGGCTATCGCCCGTGCCGATAGACAGCCGAACACGAGGATTCAGCAAACACAACTATCGTACGGCGGGCTCCTGCAATTCTAATTGGCAACGAGATGTTTGGGGTCAGAGCAAGAACACCTAGTTTTTACTCTGGCCCCAAACATCTTGACCCCAAACATCTTTTCTTGCTACCTAAGGATCCGGTATGCCCGGATCTTCCGCGATCGAAGCCTGGTGCTCAGCTAGCACTTTGTACAACGGTGCCTCTACCCACGTGTCCTCGATGTAGTGGCGAAGACGCTCTTGCTCTTGCGGATCTTTCAGTAGATTGTAGATCGCGGGATCGAGATTTGTGACAGCAGGCTCACCGATTCTCTCAATTTCCTTGAAGAGCATTTTCCAGTTCCGCCATTTCACCGCGACGATTTCATTGCCAATGTAATACACGATCGACTCTCGTGCGGATGTCTTTGAATTACCCATCAGGAAATCGGAATGGTCAGCACTGTCCATGACGCGATCGCTGGGTATATCAAGACCAAGCATAGCCGCTAAGGTGGCGTATACATCCATCGCATGGACAATTTCATTGGATTTTTGTCGCGGCGGTATTTTGCCGGGCCAGCGGATCAGAAATGGAACACGAAAGGAACCTTCGTAGCTGGTAAAAAGGCTTCCTCGCCAGGGACCGTTGAATCCCTCTCTTCCGACTCCCCCATAGCCCCCATTGTCAGATGTAAAGATAAAAATGGTGTCGTCCTTGATCCCCAACTCTTCGATTGCATTGAGGAGCTCACCGATATAGGTGTCCGTCTGTGCGAGGATGTCGGCGAAATCGCCATTGCCAGTAATACCCTTGGCGTCGGGATGGGGGTCATGGGGCGTGTGTGTCTGCGTATAAGGCATGAAAACGAAAAATGGTTTGTCTTCCCTGGCCTTGCGTTGAATGAAGTCGAGCGCGTGATCGGTAATCTCTCGATCTATCGTCGCACGTTTCTGACGGCCATAGACTTCCAGTTCTTTGGGCTTCTCACCACGCTTGGCGGACATGACATGCATGAACCTGGCACCCGCGTCTTTTTGATACGAGGCACTATCCGGCCAGTACGACCTATCCGATGACCTGGGGATTCCCCACCATTCATCGAAACCCTGATCGGTGGGAAAGCGGCCCTCAGTGTCTCCCAAATGCCATTTGCCGAATAATCCCGTCGCGTAATCGGCATCCGACAGGAGTTCAGCCAGCGTGTACTCCGACAAATTCAAGCCGTACCATGGATTTTGCGGTGGAGCATCTTTCCGTAGCCGCGTGCGTATCGCGTAGCGGCCGGTCATCAACGATGCGCGTGACGGCGTGCACTCCGCGTCCACGTTGTAATTCGTCAGCTGAAAGCCTTCATGCGCAATGCTATCGATATTCGGCGTAGGGGCCCCACGTATTTCGCCGCCGCCATATACGCCAGGTTCCCCGTATCCAAAATTATCCATCAGGACCAGGACAACATTAGGTTTATCATCACTTCCAGCTGCATCCGAAGTCAGTGGAATCGACACAATCAGGATTAACAGGAATGCAGGAATTGTCGCACTGGCTGTCGAACGGGAGTCCGGCATGACGACGACGGACTACTATGCTGCTTTCGCCACGCGCGTCCG